>Ga0214545_1000489_pt1 | contig 62799 bp, 15 predicted proteins | sample CNSS4metaG_FD_160064 | JGI IMG/M metagenome (GOLD analysis project Ga0214545, IMG submission 160064) | Root nodule microbial communities from cowpea collected in UCLA plant growth center, Los Angeles, California, USA - CNSS4 | ecosystem: Host-associated > Plants > Roots > Nodule | place: USA... | reverse complement strand
ATCTGAAACTAACCTCAATATAGAAAAAATAGTTGGAGAGAAAGAAGTTTCTCAAAGCCACCCCCCCCCCACACACACACACACAAAAATGCCTTGAAACACACATTTTAATCACCAATGGAAGCCCTAACACTCTCACAAAGTTTGTCGCCGTCAATAGTGTTGTTCGCACGAGGAAGAAAGTGCAAATTGGTTCGTGCTACAGATTATTTGTAATGAGTTTTACATCTAGCCTATTTGAGTCAAGCATAAATTTTGAAATTTACATCTAATCCCTATAAGTCAAACGCAAATTTGGACAAGTTAATTACAAAATTGCTACCATGCATTTTTCACGTTTGAGGCGTATGGGTTTTATGTAAATTACAACGACGTGAAAGGCAATTATTGTGTTAGTGTAAGTAGTTATGAATAATATATTCATATGATAAATATAGTTTGTATTGCACTTTGGATGAATGAATTGCAATGAATCTATGATCAATTATGTTTAGCTAGTTATGAATAATATATTCATGTAGTAAGTCTAAGACACATTGTATCAAAACATGAGATATTTTATTTTATGTGATTGATCATTATTTATGACGACCTTGGACTTAGACCTACTTTTTTTCTTCTTATTCTTTTTCTATAAATTATTTGTAATAGTCTTCAATACAATTCCATACATGTTTCTCTCTTGTCTTTAGCTCTTCCATTTTGTCTTCAATTATGACTAAAATCTTCATATATATCTTTTACAATCAAATCCTATATATGATAACAATGTACTAAGCACATCCATTTAATTGGCTTTTAAAACAGAGTAAGTTTATTTTTTTTGGTAATATATTTTATCTTCATAATCTTTCTTAAGTTTTTATGGTTGTAACGAAAAACATACTTTACTATTAGTACATAGTTAAATTACTATATATTTGAGTGAACTATTAAGAATTTGTCACTACAAGAAAACTATCAAATAGACTAATTTTAGTGACCAAAAATATATTTAGAGACCAATTTTCTAATTAGAGATCAATTTATTTGATAATAACCAAAATCATGGTAGTTAATGTTAGTGACTAATTTAGAGACAAATTCATAATAGAAATTATTTTAGTTACCAATTTATGGATTAATTATAATTTTTTAAAATTATTTTAGCTACTAATAATTTTTAGTTTATAAATTGGTCATTGTTCAAGAAATTTTTTTTTTTTAATGTGTAAAGTGATTATATTGATCTTATATTTAAGATAATAAATTCGAAACTAGATCGGTGAGGTTTGAATTAGAAATTGATGGAGTTAGAAAAGTGGTTTAACTTTTAATGATTTAACTTATTGATTTGGAACTTGAAATATGAACAATCCATTTGAGCATGAGTAGTCATTTTGAGCTAAAAAGAAAGTATTATACAAAACAATCATATAAAATGGTGATTTATATTAATTTATGCATTTTTGAACCTATATTTTTATTTGTACATAACCTTGTTTTATGATTTATTTTCTCTCAAAAGGAGAATTTTCAGCCAACTAAAGATAAAAGAAACAAAGAGCATCTTCTCTTGAGTTTCCTCACTTGAACAACGGTTTTTTCTCAAGTGAGAGAGAGAGAGGGGGAAATAGCTCATTCCTCTTCATATGATTTGTTTAGGAAATGTTTTATAAAATTCTAATAACAAAATATATATATATATATATATATATATATATATATATATATATATATATATGGATCAAGTCACATGTGAAAGGATGATGTGTTGACCTCATATGCATTAATATGTATTAAATAAAAAATTTATGGAACAACAATAATTTCCTACATATTCCCAATTCAAGTCATGTAAATTAAGATATTATGAAAAATTAAATAAAAGTTTTCTCTGCGCCTATGATTGTGTGTTGTATGAATATTAGTTGTACAAATGTGATTGTGTGTTATATGAATATTAGTTGTAGTGAGTTAATCTTGATTATTTACTCTTAGATATTATGATGATTTAGGAAATACTTAATATGAATCTTTTAAAATGTATTTGTGTGTTATTATTTACGCAGTGTCTAATTATCCTTAAATTTACGGTGAATATATATTATCTCAAAATGATAAAGATTTGATCATTTTGATGTGAAAAAATTAAGTTACAACACACCATAATAAATATAATTTACATTCCGTTAGAAGTTGATTAAGTTTTAGTTAACTTACTCTTTTATTGGTTTCATCTTTTAATTGTATTTGATATATAAGTAAAAATGACTCAATTAAAAATATAATTGAATTTCACTGAAACAATTTCTTTTTATTACATAATTTATGTAATCATAATATAAACCTTATGTTGAGATTTGTAACACTCAGTTTGTGGAAAAGTACTGAACTCTTTCCTTTGAAATGTGTGGGAAAAAAGGTTTATAGAAATTGTTAAAAGATTGGTGAAGAACTTTATGGACACGTTTTAGCAAAGAAGAGAGCACAGGTTTTCACAGAAATGAAAGAAGAAGATTATTTAATTTTTGTTGTGTCGTGAAGAGATACTGAGACAGAGAGAGGGTTGGCACTACACAGAGCATGCAAAATGATTGAAGCAATTAGAGTGATGGGTGTGGTCTGCACAAAGGAGCAGATGCATGTCTTTCTTTGAGGTTTCGGGTGTGTGAGAGAGAGCCATGGGTGAATCATTGATTGATTGGTCTGACCTAATTAGCGGATCTATGTGGAAAATGACAAAACCCCTTATTGCACTCCCAAGTTGTTCATTGTTTGCTTTATATATGCTCTTCACATCTCTCTCTCTTTTCTTTATCACTTTCTTCCATTCTCAAATCTCTGCCCCCACTCCTCCCGCGTGGTCCAACCCTCTCTACTCTTTTCATCAATCTTATTCCCAACTTCTACTCACCTTCTCATTTTCTATACTAATTTACTACTAATCAAAAAATACCCGCACTACATACATATATACGTGTGAAGGAAGTTAATCCAATGTTTTTTACCTGTATTTTTACGACTTCAAAATATTTCAAATGTACCATGATTCACCCTAATAATAATATTTGACAAAATTATCATTCGACTAACTAGTAATAAAAATATGAAATTTAAAGTTTTTAAAAATTTTACTTAATTGATGTATTGTTGTAGTGGCTCTCGATGAGTTTATATATATATATATATATATATATATATATATATATATATATATATATATATATATTATATTATATAAGTTATGCTTATTGAGAGATTGTGATTCCATATATGATATTGGTCTTATATATATAACGTAATTGATACCATTTTTACCTCAAAACCTTGAAACAATAGAATTATGAACATTTCATCTTATATAGTGTTATATGGTATATTGTTCTCCAGATGTATGGTGACCCATTTTTGTTATGGTTATGCGGCCAGTTACTTTAAACCATTTCTATTGACTGTGATATCACTGTTGAGTTTATATATTTTTCATATAAGTTATGGTTATTAAGAGATTGTAATTCTATATATAACATTAATTTAATACATATAAAGTATTTGACACCAGTTTTATCCAAATACCTTATACAGTGTTTAACTTTATATTTTATATTTAATACAAAACTTTGACTCACACTTTATTTCTCAGAGATATTCACACGTAATTTTAAATTGTACATATGTTGAGTTCGGCAATTATAGGTTAATAAATGTTTTGGGATTACATGAAATTAAATTTTAGGTTAATTTGGTTAACGCAATATACCTCTTACTAGCTCATGTGATAATGATTAATATTAATGAGTTCAAATTTATAGGTAAATAATTACATTTTTTTTATATCATTAAGGTGTTGACATATTTCATGTATTTTAAATTTTTTTTCACGTTAATATTGACAGTGTTGTTTGTTTGTTGTTACTGATGGTGGCTGGAGAAGAAAAGGCTGGCTCGTGAGCCGCGCATGGGCAGGGTAATTATAATTAATATTAATTAATGTTGACTTAATAATTTTAAGTGAAGAGGGGAGAGAAGTAATAGTAATTAATTATTAGGATGATTATTATAAAATAATAAAAGGGAAAGCAGCAATAGGAAAGAGACACGTAAGAGTTAAGAGAGGTTTTGTTCGGATGCGGAGAGAAAGGGAGGGCTGTTCCATTGTGGTTGAGAATGTGACACGTGGCGGGTATTTAGCGGAGGATCGTGGTGAACGCGTGATCGTTAATAGTTAGGGTTTATGTGGTGAAAATATAGTAATAAAAATAATAATTTATTAAGAAAAAAAAAAAGGAACGACTTTCAAAATTCCCGCTAAGATTGTGATCTCGGTGCCTCTCGTCTACTAGTGCCCATCTCTCTCTCAACTCAAATCATTATTTTATATCTCACACAAATAATTAATTACTTACTCAACTTTTTCTTTTAATATATTTTTATAATTATATAATAATATTAATTATAATAACTTTTTTCTACAACTATCTTTGTGTTTTCTCTAGTTCTTTCTTTCTTAATAATTTGAACCGATTTAATGAATAATAATAATAATATTTAAACAGAGCACTAACTTCGTGTCACCCACTGCCCAACAAAGACACCAACACAAACAAACGAAGAAGCGCAAACGTTCGTGTTTTCGCCACGTTCCATCCGACCCACACCCAATCATCAAAACTCGCTTTTCTATGCTTCCAATTTTTTTTTATTAAATAATAAATAATTACTAATAACTTTTTTTGTTTATATTTATTCAGACAAATCCTTCGCATCTCAGATGGTATTTTTAGGACTCATCATACCGCATTTCAGGTATTTTTCTATTATTATATTCTTTGAAGGAATTTCATTTCAAAGATGTGTCTTGAAATTAAGGAAAACTAATATATATGAATTGTTTTTATTCAACTCAATATAATATTATTAGACTTTTTTAAGAATAGAACTGTATGTATGACTTATCAATAATCCAGTCAGTCATTTGGTCAGGCGGTCCAAGGATAAGAGGCCGAAGATCGTGTACTACAGACAGACAATTTATTGGATTGTTGATGTGAAAATTTTTCCGGAATGATTTTAGAGAGTTCACAACCGAACGGTCCGAGGGAAAGCGATCGAAGGCTGCCCGCTACAGTCAGTCAGCCATAGGTAATTGAAAATTATATTGAGACCATTCTTAATCAAATTTAAAAAGCAATTGATTCATGATTAAGAAAACCCTGATCACATGCTCATGAAAAACTATAAATAGAAGCTCAAGGTAAGTTGGTAAGAACTTTTTATCTCGCATTTATTACAACATTAATTGCTTTCACCCGAACGGACTTGAACTGACTTAAGCATCATAGTCTTATCCACATGTACCCTGATTGTCTGTCTAGACAACCGAACACGAGAGAGATAGAAAGGAAACCGAATGGATGAAGTTAAAAAAGAAGAGAATCAAAATAATTTGAATGTTTTAGATAAATGTTAGGTCCTACACCCAAAACAAAAACTATTTACGATTTTCACGTTTTAAATTAATATTTCGCTTATTAAAAATCAAGATCAAAATTAACTTAATTTTTTTATATATTTTCAAAAACAAAACCCTAATAGAAATTCGGACTTTAGAACAAACAATAATTTAAATGCAATAATTAACCTTAATAATATTATATCAACAAAAAGGAAGAAATCTTAACTTTATTAAAATAGAAATATTGTAAAATAATAAAAACCATATTAAAGTTTGCTCTTTTTTGTTCGTTGAATAACTAGTTAATTTTGGTGAAAATTTTAATAATGAATATTTGATGAATCGATTTTGTTGGACCTTGTTGAAATGACGATAGGTACAGGTCGAGATTATTGAGGTGTAAGATGAAAGAGCATTATTTGTCGGTGCTCCTTCAACCATGATTGTCAATAGCATATTCGATTATTACCTTTTTTTTCTCTATAATAACATTATTTTTAATATTTAAATGTCAAAATAGAAAGAGGCTATTGGTTGTTATGAATTAGAAGACCTAGATTTGTCGATAATATTGCTACAATAAGAACTTCTGGTGTTAATTGAAGAGACAGTGTCATTTTACGATGTTAAATCCATAAATAAAAATTGACATGAAAAATAAATAACCAATCGATGGATTCTATATTTTTCATATAGGGTAGTGATTGATTGTGCTTATACATTATATTAGTTTAATAGATAAAAGGTATTTCACATTATTTTTAATCAAAAATTTTAAGTTATTTATTTTTTTATAGTTATTTATTTTATTTTATTTATTTAATATAAGACTTTGACTTTTATTTGGATTATTTTTAATAATCTATCCTTCAAAGATTTTATATGATATATTTATACGTTAGTGAACTTCATTGACCTTCTTATACTTATATCCTTGTTGTTATGGTTATGATGTTAATGTTATAATAATATAAGTTAATCATCCTAAACTATTGGTTATGATGTCATTCTTGTGTTTTTATTTTTATTTAATGAGTTATTAGAGAAAGTATATTTATATGTATGTGACATTGAATCTTACCTCACATAAGTATTTCACATAACTTTTAATTAAAAAAATTGAAAAATTATAATTATGAATTTTTAGTCTTATATAATATTTAATTATATCTTTTCTATCCTATGTGAGATTTGGACACATATTTTCCTAGGTCAAATTTAGGTGTCTTAATGGTCTAGGTTTAAATTAATTTAGTGTTTTAACTTTATTAAGTTATCAATTTTAGACTTAAGAGAGAACCGAATATTAATCAAATATTAAATTGTGAAATAAATAAATTAAACTAGGAGATTAAATAATTTATACACAAAATTTAATAAATTTTAAAATACCATCATTAATATACAATTTTTCATTAGTTTACTAAATTTAAGTATAATAAAGTGTAAAAGATACAAAATGACAATATATAAAATAGGTTAATTCTTCTAATTGATAAAAGCTTTTATCAAAGTAATTTTTTCTTTCTCTTTATATTTTGAGTTTTATGTATTTTTTTTCTTTTATGTAAAGTTTTATCTTTATATTCAAGAAAGAATTCTTGTTAATTAAAGATTATGGTGATATGTTTAGTTTTTAAATTAGAATCTTTTTTACACTTCTTTTTGAAGTCTTTTAAATTCTGTTAAGAAGTCTAGTATGTAAGTTATTATGAAATGCTTAGTGGTAATTTGAAAAATTGAGGAGAAAAACTGAGAAAAATATACATTAATTGAACCTAAGATTATACGTTCTGAGTAGTAGTGACGGATCTAAAATCCTAAGTGGAAGCAATTTAGTTTGAAATAATATAAATTTATAACAATTGTTATCATGCAATTTAATAATAGGTATCAATTAATCACTTTTCTAAAGAAACAAGGAGAGCAAAATACTTTTTTCTTCTAGATATTTAATAATAATTTTAACAAAATGAGGAAGGACGCTTGTTTATGCTCAGCTATATATAGGTACGTCATTGATTATGAGTGTATACGAAGAAAATTAAAATGTTATACTATTTAAATATATTGATGAGGTTAGTTAAAAAGTGAGTATTTGAATTATGGTGAATGTGGATATTTGAATTGACATTGATCGGGTGTATTATTTGATTGAAAAAATTTTATTTATTGTATAAAAAATGTTAAATTTTATTTAACTTTTGTTCACTATTTTTTAATGTACACTTGTTTTAATTTTATTAGAAAATCATATGACATTTAAAATTTATGTAAATTCTTAGTTTAATTGGATTTTATGTTTGTTGGGCCTTGTATATTGTTTAAGCAATATGTTGGTCATTCATATAATATTGAAGTAAAGATCTTTAATGTTTTAATTGGAGTTTATCACTTAAATGTTCATTTGGACTATAGAGTTTTTCATTGAAGCCATGGTTTATAGTTTATAGTTTTAATAAGGAAAAGATTGTATTAATTTGCTCTTATCTTATATTTTAGATGCTTACTTGTTTGATTGGACGCTCAAGCGATAAAAGAATCAAATAAATTCTCTTTTTTTTTTTGTAATAAATTTAGAAGTGCACAAGATAAGAGTTGCAACAAATATATCTTCTTTTAAAAGTATGATTGTGAAGCACTTTATCGTTAAAGTAAAGTGTCTCACTCAAGAATAATTCTAGTTCAAGAACACACTCAATGTTCTCTTATCTCCCCAAATTCTAAATCAGAGAATGTTTTAATGTTTAGAGGAGAGAACAAATCACAAAGAAAAAAAGTTAGGACACTCATCTATAATTGTGATTTGATAAACCATAACTAGTTAAAGTGGTAAAAGTACACAATTAATTAATCATTATTCTAGAAATAGAGAATAACCTTTTGATCATCTTTTAAATCATTAAACTTAATACAAGTTTATCTTATTGAGTTGATAAGGGTTTGTGATTCAATAGCATATACAGTAGAGTTTGGTCTAAGGGATTCGAGTACAATTTTTCTATGATAAGGATTCATGACAACAAAAAATAAGACTTTAATTAATGAGCTTAATAGAATGAGAGTTAGATGGAGAAGCTTATCTCGAATATTGTATTTTTTTTTTCAATAGCTTTCTTATTTTAAAAATGTAAAAAATATTACAATACTTAGTTGTGATGTTTATGTTAAATTCTTTTTTTTTAATCTTACTAGTGCAAAAAGGAACTTTCACAATGCCAAATAATGACAACTAAAAAACAAATGTCATCAAATGAAATGTGGTGGAATTTTGTGATTTTGCCAAACTTTTTTAACATCGGTTCGTTTACAACCGTTGTTAAAAGTAGCACATCGAAGAAACAATGACAGTTCCCTACTTAAATTGTCCTTAAAAAGCCTACACAACTTTCATATTTTGTAGCTACATGCATTATTTTTCTGTCTCGTTTTAAACTTCTTCTCTCTCGTTTGTAGCATTATTTGCCCTCCTCGGTGTTCACATTACCATTATCGCTTAGTCGAATGTTGTTGCTCGTGTCGTTGTCGCTCGTGGCTCCGACTGTGTCGTTGTTTGGATTCGTGTGCCCCATTGTTAGATCTCTGCACCCTACGAAGCTTTGCCACACCACATAGTGCACTTTGCAACCCGCGAGGCTCCATCGCATTATGTCGCGCAACCTCTGCATCTTGTGAAGCTCATTTGCACCATGTCACGCACTTCTTGTAACTCCTCCTCACCACATCACACCATTGTATCTCCACATCAAATCTTTGCAAGCGACGCACATGAAACCTAATGCATTCTTTGTGAATAGTTCACGAGAAAATGATGTAACCTCCACATCCTAAACCCTAAATTTTAACAATAGTTAGAATCTATAATTGTCTTCATTTTTAAATTTTTTAACGATGGTACAAAATCGTCGTAGATTCCTAACTTTTTAATGACGTCTAATATAACAATGGTTAAAAACATACTTTAAAAATCTTGTTTAATTGTTGTTAAAAACGTTTTACTTAGTAGTGTCTCATTTTATCCAAAATTACTATAGTTCTTATAGTATCATCTAAAATTGGATTCAATACTCTAAATTAATTCTAAAATTATTCATGGAAATAGTAAGTTTGCAAAAAGTTAACACCAACCCAACTTGTTACCTAAAACGAACCTTTTACATTTTCATCAAACACTGAACTCGACCAAACAATTACTATTTCACCTTCGTCACCACCATGATACCATGATGTTAGATATGTTTGAAATTGTTGTTATTAATTACAAAAGGGAGAAATTTTTCAAGCATTTGAATTTTCTTTCATTTCCTTTTCCTTTAATAATATATTATCCTTTAGACATTACAATACTCCATAATACTTAAGGCATCAATACACATTGTCTTATACATATCCACCTCTTAAGGCATCCATAATACTCCACATTCTCTTTATTCTTATATATTCTTATATATAATGTGTGCTTTCATACAATATCTTGTTTATGACTAACCAAACTTTGATTTCTTATATCTCGTTAAGATAAAATAATCAATTCAAAACTTATAGTATTTGAAAAAAAAGAAGGAAATTGTTAAAATTCAAACAATTTAATACATAAATAGTCTAAAAGTATTAAACGACCGTATGTTAATAGTTTTAATGATAGTAAAAAAAATATAACAAATCATTAAACTAATTGGGGTTAAATATGTTTTTTGTCTCTCAAGTTTGAGTGAAATTTGAAATTAGTCTCTCTTCGAAACTTTTGTCCAATTTAGTCCTTTATTTTTAAAAATGCATGAATTTAGTCCTTTTAACCAAATTTTGTTAAATTTATTTGACGTTTCAAACGTGTTTTGTGATAATATTTGAGTTAACATTGAAGAAAAAATGTGTCAAACAGGGTAAACAATTCAAATACTATCATGAAATGCGCTTGAAACGTGAGATAAACTTAACAAAATCTGGTTACAAGAACTATATTCACTCATTTATAAAGATAAAAGACTAAATTGGTTAAAAGTTTCGAAAAAAGATTAATTTCAAATTTCTCTTCAACTTAAAATACTAAAAACATATTTAACCGAACTAATTATTTACCACTGTCTTAATGGACCTATATTGTTGTGCTTCTATCACTAATAAATAACTAGTCAAGTGTTAATAATAAATAAATATAAGATGCAGACTCGTGTAGGAGAATATATAATTACTACAATTTTCATACACGTTCAAGTCTAATTAGTTTATTTTTCAGTGTCTCGGTGTTTATATAAGTAAGAAGTGTGAAAATTTGTTTATATTATCCATCTTCTGAAGTAAACAACTTCGAAAGGAAATTTCTTGTTATATATTCTCTCTACGAGAATTACCCTTTTTGTGTTCAACTTTATTTTATTTTAATTATAACCAAAAATGAAAAATAAAAATAATTCAAATTCTTAATATTAAAAAATAACTAATGTATTAATATAGTTAATAACAACGTATATATTTTATTTATAATTAATTTTTAGTTAGTTAATTTTTAAAAAAAAATTAAAGACAAAATGAATGTAATTCAGAATCAATAAAAATTCTTTATACTCTTGTCACTCTTTTAGATTATTCATGTTACATACACCCATATTAATAAGCGAGACAACAAAACAAATAGTATAAATAAAAAAAAAAAAGTGTGTTTTATCAAATACAAATAATAATATTTGATTGCCTGTTCGTAGCGTATATCTGATGTGGATATCACATATCATAAATGTTGTATCTTCAAATTGCATCAGCTATTTAAAAAAAAAAAAACGTTGAAAGAAAAAGTATATTATCAAAGATAATTTCAGGCTTTAATGTTATTAAATTTATCTTAATAATGTATCCATTAAATGTCAAAGGAGCACATGAATTATTAAAATAAAACTATAATTTTAGAACAATTAATAAATTTATATATGATATTGCGCTTAAGCTTTATTATTTTAATACTACACGAAATATGACAAACTATTTGAAAATCCGCATTTGAATTTTCTGGTAATTTTTTTATTTTATTTTTTATATTATATTAATTAAGTGTTTTAAAATATATTACAAAAATTGTAATATATTAATATCATTGTATTTCTAATGTTCAGAGAAAAAAAACAATACTAAAATTCAATAAAAAAAATTTGGACTTGTATATCACTTATATTAGTGAAATAAAATATACTTGAAAACATCATAATATTATTTTAGAAATTTAGACGAAATTGAAAAACAATAATTATAAACAAAAAAAGAAAAGGTTTAACCCAACAAAAATCTACTTTATCAATGTTTTTTGGTTGAAAGTATGAACAGATGTTGTTTAAAGACATTAAGGCTTGAGTAAATTGTGTTCACTACTTTCTCCTAACATCAGCATCACATATGTTTAAAAGTAGACATATTAGATTCACAAAACCATGGGCATGAGCAAAAAACCAACACCAACCAATTTTCAGCCACTTAAAATGAAAACAGTTTAAACAATTATAGAAAAATAGTTTCTGGTAATTCTGGAGAAGAAGGACATGTAACAGTAGCAGCTAATGTTATCTTAAATATCACGTAAACTCAAGTAGAAAAAATGGACCGACCCAGAAAACAAAATCATTGGAATTTTGCTGCTAATGGATAAGCACAGGGTGTGCTACCTCAGCTTCCAAAACCTCATTAATCACTTTGAGATAACCTTCTTTTTATTATTATTCTTTGCTCAATAAACGTAAAAGTAAATTTCTTCACGACATGGTACTATATAAAACCTTTCGTACTTTTCTGATTCAATCAGGTTCCGTGACTCAATGTCAAAACCTACTTCACCGCATCACTGGAATATTCCATACCTCTCTTTAGGTGAATTATATAGATTTTTGAATTTTTTTTATTAAATATGTTTTTTTTCCTTAACTTTCATTAAATTTTGAAATTAGTTTATTTCAAAACTTTGAACTAATTTAGTTCTTCATCTTTCGAAATACGTGAATTTAGTCCTTTTAATCAAATTTTGTTAGGTTTATTCAATGTTTCGTACGCATTGTAAAATTATATTTGAGTTGCTTATATTGTTTGACACATTTTTACTTTAATATTAAGTTAAATACTAGTATGAAATGCGCTTGAAATATCAAATAAACTTAACAAAATTGGATTAAAAGGACTAAATTCACGTATTTTGAAAGATGAATGACTAAATTGGTCTAAAATTTCGAAATGGACTAATTCCAAAATTCACTGAAAATTAAGAGACCAAAAACATATTTAAACTTTTTTTTCATCGATAAATTTTAGTTGTTAGTTTTGTTAATGAGAAAAGTTGAATCAACAACCTCTTCCATTCCACCCTCCCTTTTAAATCTTCTAAATATGTCAGTATCTAATAAAACACAAGTAAGAGAAAGTTAGAAGAGAAATACTTTATTGAAAGTATGAGAATTAGAGTTTGCATACTAATTCATTAGAAACTTGTCCATCTAATATATAAAGTATAATGTCCCATGATATAAGAAGAAAAATAAAACCTAATATGAATTATCATAAAATAGAATATCTAGAATATATGATAATGATAAAAGAGAATAAATTATATAATATCTCTATCAATCAAATTAAAACTAAAAGATACATCATATCTTTATCAAAACCCTCTAAATTAATCTTATTTTTTCAAATCGTTAGTAGAAATATCGAACTCACGACCTTTTCTTCTTTTTTCTTTCATATCAACCTTTTCTTTTTCTATTTAAGGTAATACTTAAACTCACACTTAAATTCGTAATAAAATATGTTAATTAACATATTCTAAAGATGATTATCATAATTGAGGGATGAAAACCCTAAGCAGAGTAATGGTTTGAAGAGAAAAAAGGGTAATAAAGAAGAAGAAAAGGGCAAATGAGAAAGAAGAATGAGTTAATCTTATTGAGGAAAGATTGGGAGAGAGAGAGAAGCAACATGGTTGTGTTGGTGGTGATGTGGAACATAGGTGTTAGAGGGAGAAGAGATTTGAGACATGAAATTAAAGTTGTGTTTTGGTGCACATGGGTGAGAGTATGGGTTGTGGTGGCAATAGAAGAAGGTATATATTTTAGTTTTGGAAGAGCAAGAGGAACCTAACTTTAGTTTAAACTTATTAGGGAAATTATTGGAAGGACCACAATGTATCAATTTCTATCACCTTTCTTCATTGTGTCTTCATCCTTTGTGCTTTTGTAACCACTTGGATCCCAGAAGACAACTGCTGGACACACTTTGGCTCTTTTGCTTCCTCTATTGGGCCCTCGTCTCCAAACCCAACAAATTAATTAATGCTAAATTTCTCTTCCCTTCGATTTTACCTTTAATTCTATTTTTCATACACACTCTTAATTCCTTAAATGTGTAATTTTATTCCATTTTTTTGTTATAAAAAATGTTAAATTATATTTAGTCCTAATAAATGAACTTTAAAATTAATTTAACTCTACAAAATCGATTTATAAGATAAAGTTTACACTGAGTAAACATTCAGTAACATATTTATGTAATAATTAACTTTTACAATTCTATACTATAAAAAAAATTGAATATATGCAAGTTTCTTTTCAATTTCTTAATATCATGTCCAAAATGATAAAACATTATGGAGTAAATAATACTTCTTATGATAAAAAAATTGTAGGAATGAAAAGAAATTCATAGATCAAAATTATGGGTAGTTAAAAAAAAAAGCAAGAAACTAAACTTGTATACAAAGTGAGAAATAAAGTTACAAATTTGGTAAATATAGAAAGTAAGATTATAATTAGATCGAATTTTGAATATGTACTTCAACGTTTTTTTTTAAGTAGGGAAGTCGTCGTAATGTATTGATCTTTAAATGGTGCTATTTTTAATGTGAGTTGATAATCATGAGGTCACTCACGTTTCCTTAAATTGAATTCAAATTTATCGATAAATTCAAACTACTGGATAGAGATACAGAAAATAGGTTTGAAAAAGTTCACTAAAATTTACGGGTCAAATTTTGAGAAGAATAAAAATTAGGTAATTAATTAAGGCCTTATTATATATTTTTTTTCTAAATTCACCTTTAGAGACCATTACATAGTTACCACAGGATAGTGATAATTATTGTCTAAAATTCAAGAGAAAACAAAAAGATATAGTATCATGTTTGGTAATAAGAATGCAAAATTAAAATCAATGGTTATATAATTAGTAGTAATTCATTAGAATAAAAGTAGAAACTTTAATGATATTTAGATAATAAGGATTAATTATATATTTTTACATGATAAAGGAAAACAATGAGTTCTGAAAGCATGTGAATGTTTGAGATGGAACTTTGGATCTTCATTTGAACCCATCAAGCACTTGCGTATGACATTTTCCAACCTTTGAAACTATACAAACATTGCACACATTTATACCCAAATTCCTAAGATAAATTTATTATATATCAGTTCAACTAAAATCACTACAGAAAAAAAAAATCATTAATAATGATGATTTTAATAGTAAAAAATATCATTTTTTCACGATATATTATATAAATTTGAAATAAATATATATAGGCCAACTCTCATGCCATGCATGTAATTAATTTACTACAAAAAATGTTGTTAAATACAGCAGTTATTTGAAGTATAAAATGACGGTTATAACTACTATATTTTGTACGTATGACGAGTTTAGTGCACTGTGTAAATAATGGTAGTTCAAACCATCATATTTTTTGCGCAAATAATGACAGTTAAAACTGTCCTAATTTATTTATTTTAAAAAAATTCTAATGTCAAATACGACACTTAAAATTATTTTTATTTTTATTTCATTATTTATTTAACCTGTTTTCCATTAATATTTAACCTACTCTCCATAAAATTAGAAAAAGTAAAATCCAACATATATAAATAAATCCAAAATATATAACCAAAATCTTGAAGTATCTTTCAATTGCTCATTAAAATACTTAGTTATTATAAAGCTTCGAAAAGTAACAAATAATTATTAACACAATAAAAGACAAGAATTTGAATGGAGAGAATATGAAGGATTGTGGGGTCTTTCCACTGTTCACAGCCACATGCAACACAATCAATTAATTAACAAAAGAAGAAACTTTGTGTGAATATTAATGTCCATGCAAAAAGAGTTGCACCATCATATAAATAGAAACTAAATTGTGGGTCATATTGTTAATTAAATATTACTTAAAAAAGTGTTTATTCTTTAATATTAAGTACTCTCTATGATTCATGGTATTGAGGCAAAAAGGGTGATTTATATATTATTATGTTGTAGATACGATGAGTTAAATTATGATATTCCTTTGTAAAGAGGTGCACTTTAGAAAATATCCTAATGTCCACTTTCATATATAGTTTTCAATATATTAGTAGTGTAGTGTGTGTTCAATTCATGGTATATAGAAAGGGACATGTACTTTGGTGTAATCAACATATGATATCATAGCTAAACTTTCTTATTGCATGATCAAGTTAGGTACCAAAAAATTAAAAAAAAATGGGGTTTTAACTTTTAGGGTTTTTAAGTATTATTTTTGAGGTAAGTGATTAGGGTATTTGGATGCTAAACCTACCCATAACTAATTTTATTTTGTACTATATTTAGTGAGATGTTAAAAAAATGGTTCCCCAATTGAACCCTATTAAATTCATATTTAAAGATAGAAACTTTATTATTAGTTCTAATATAATAATATTCTATGTCCATTATTTTTTCAATTTGTATATATTAACCCTAACTAAATATCAATAAACACGACGAAAGTAATATATAGTAAAAGTTATTAATATTTTTTTTTTTCAAAGTTAAATGAAGTGGGCCTTAGGGTATGCACCCTATGTTGAGTCTCTTAGAATGTTTTGGTAAGTGAATTTCTTGCAAAAGGCCTACATTTTGCAATAGCCCAGCCCATTCCTACACTAAGCCATTTGAAGAGTAATTGTGATTATATATATATATATATATATATATATATATATATATATATATATATATATATATATATATATAATTAGAATTGTAGTGTATAATTTTGAAGACTGAGTTTATATACTAGTTCAGAAACTTCTTTAACGATAATAGAGTAGATTTTAAAAACTGACAATTCTTAAAATATAGTTTCTAAATCAGTTTATATATATATAAGAGTTAATTTTATTTTTACCTCTAATTTTGTTTCTATTTAATAAAAGTATTTTCAAAAGCATCTAAATACTATACTATCACATCATTTGTGTCCTATTACACCATGTACCACATTAGAAGACACCATGACCAACTTTAATAATTGATCCTAAATAAAGTTAGAAACTTTAAATTATTTTTCATATTTGTGCCAAAGTACAATTACTTTTAACAATTATTCATTTAAGTTTATGGCTATTACTAACCTAAATTAACCCCTTCAACATATAAAATATGATTTTGCTTATTTTTAAAATAAACAAATTAAGCAAACACATACTATTTTATTAAAAAAATTCAAATAAACATGCCCATGTTACTTTTTTTTTTTTTTTTTCAATTTTCTAAATTTGGAATTTGTCTTTGACTCAAATTTTGATATAAATTGATCTTTAAACTTATAGTTCCTTCAACCCAACAATGATAACTTTTTTTTATGGGTTTATGTTAGGTATTATCACTTTCAACTCAAAACCTGAAGATAATGAGTTTATGGGTCTAAGTCGGTTTTAACCATCGGTTCTGATACCACTTGATGGGTCTATAGGAGGCTTTATTGAGGAGATACAACACCAATGAGATCTGAGCGCAACCACACAAGGTATTGGCACCATTTTCAATCCAAAACCTTAAAACAATAAATTTATGGGTCTTTATCTTTATATGGTGCTCGACTTTCTCATTTGTAGCTAACGTGAGATTTAGACTTACACTTAGATTCCTAACAAATTTAAACGGATCAAATAATATAAACGAGTCAAACCTTAACTTAAAATATCGGTTAACACGTCAAATTGTTTTTACACAATTGGGTTATAATTGAGTTGCTCTAAACTAATATTGCAAATGACAAATCACTAGAAGAATTAACCCTAGTTTTAGTTTAGTACCTAACTGGAAGTAATCTCCATAAATTAATTGGATGATTCACCAAAAACAACCAAACTTGTCGATTAAATAATTTGTTGTTGAAACAAAATTTGGGGGCAACACAACCATATTCAATTCATGATAAACGCTCGCACAGATAATATAAGATCATTGTTGCAAGCAAAAGGGTTGTAGCACATATAAATTTGCTGTCAATTCATGCTACACAGTGGACACCATGAAGGTTGAAGATTAAAAAAATGAAGTTTCAGAATTAGAAATGAAAAACACCATGTCCACTCACAAGCATGATAATTGGACCCAGATATAATGGAATTTGATTGAATGATGAAGACATTATTCAACCTTTTCACGAACATCTATGGTCGGAATATTATGAGAAAAAAAGCCCTTGCTTTTGTTTAACTTAGTGAGGTTTTCCTTTTTATTTTGTTGTTATTATGCCTTTCTTTTTTTCCATCACTGTTCCATTTTTTATGTAAAGAACAAACACTCTACTGAACTTGACTTATATAAACATTTAAGACTTATATGCTTTTATTTGACAGATTCTGGTACAAAACTTAACTAATGAATCTTTTGCGTAAAAGTTGGACAAATGTTTATATTAAACTAACTTAAACGACCTTTATATAAAAAATAGCTCTTTAATGTGTTTCTTTTTTCTATTTATTTGTTTATCTTTACAAGTGGAGTTGTTAGTGAGAATGATTTGGAAAAGAAGAGCATGTCAAGAAGATGTCAAGAAGAGTCCTACATCTTATTTTATCAAAGGTTAAATATGTTTTTAGTTCCTTAACTTTTAGTTAAAATTGGAATTAGTTCCTCTTCGAAACTTTAGACCAATTAGTTCCTCATATTTAAAAATTGGGTAAATTTAGTTTTTTTAACAAAATTTTATTAAGTTTATTTGATGTTTTATACGCGTTTCTCAGTCATCATTGAAGCAAAAATGAATTAAACAATATAAACAAATCAAATATTATCATGAAATGAGTTTGAAACGTCAAATAAACTTAACAAAAATTGGTTAAAAAGACTAAATATACACATTTAAAAGTTGAGGGAGTAAATTAGTTCAAAGTTTCGAGGAAGGACTATTTTTAATTTTCACTGTAAGTTAACGGACCAAAAACATATGTAACCCTTTTATCAAAGCATGCATTTAGTATAAATTTTAGTTATTTTATAAAAATCATTAAATCACAAAGTGCAACTCGCCAAATATATACATTTACTATTATATATATATATATATATATATATATATATATATATATATATATATATATATATATTACCAATTGATATTAGGAAACATAATGTTCAATATTTAAACTTTAAGAAAATTTCATAATATAGAAGTTGTATTTCTAGTTTTGTTTATGACCGACCATTCCTTTAACTTACCACATCGTTTGCTTTTACATTAAATATTATCATAATATAGTAACAATGCCTTATATTGTAATACAATCTCAACTTTTCCATGCTAAGGTGGTTGTTGCACTTACTCCATAAAACTTAATGCAAGAAACTTCGGTTGTTTATCATCGGAGACTAACATATGATTTATCAAAACAATATTAATAATTCAATATCAACTTCAGTGATAGGGTTATTGTACCTAGTCATCAAAGAATATAAGAATTTTCATTAATTTTTCATTATCTTAATCTATACTACAAAAATAATTAACCACGTCGACACCTATGATAGACGTGATAGTTACTTATTTTTCATGTTTGTTAGAATCCATTATATGTTTTTATATCATACATTCTGTGTTATTTTCATGGAAAAATTTATGATATAAATATTTTTTTAAGATATATGTAATTACTTTGTTTTGAACTATTTTATAGAAAAGTGAAAAATAGAGAAGAATGAAGAATGACCAATCTAGGATCTGATCGCTTAGTTGAAAGATGACTCGTCCAACTAAAAGAATACTCATTCGTCCAACGACTCATATCCTCACTTAATAAGAAGATCATATACTCGCTCAAAGAGTAAGATATTTGCCCAACAAGAGAAGATAGTTAGCTCTCACACAAATACAACCTCTCACCCATAAAGTGGTTATGCTTATGATTTAATTTCATCTTTTGTAAAATTTGTATAAATTCATGTTTACATTCATAGCTTGAATAAATAAATATACACAGTCAACCAAACAAACACAAATCCCTTTAAAAAATGATATTTGAACTTTCCGTTTTACTATTTTGTAAAATCTAGTACGCATGTCGTAATTAGGTTAAAATCACTATATTCATATATTTTTAAAGTTTAGGAACCGAAATGTATCGAAGTTTCGGACATGGACAAATTCCAATTTTTGGTCAAAATTCAAGGACTAAAAACATACTTAACATAAGTTTATATATTTAATCATTGTCACTGATATATCAAGAGTATATATAATTTAGTATTGAAATCTCTTTATATGTTTCTATTTAAAAAAATGATAATTTTGAAGTTGTATTTGATATGAAATCCATTTCAAATAAGCCTTTTCTAATTTAATCTCTTCCCCCTCATTGTATATTCTTATATTTCAGAACATTTTCTTTATACCTATTTAAAAAATAATATGACTTAAAAATATTTTATCAAAATCAAGAATTGAGAGACGTAATTACTAAAAGAAAAATACATACTAAGAAATGGTTATGCAAAAACATATAGGACATAACTTTTTCTTCTATATCCATACAAAAATAAATATACAAAGAACTCATGAGATGAATAAAATATTAAATATCACACTAATATTTTATTATCAATAGACAATAGAGAATTATCTTTTCTATCTTAAAAAATGGAAGAGAACTGAAATGAGAGCACAAAGAATGAATTTGTGTGTAACTTTCTATTTTTTTTTTTCAAAAACAAAAGATATGCAAAAGTAGAAGATGAATACAATATGTGAGAAACTTATAAATAATAAGAGAGAACAAGAAAAATATCTCAATATAATTTATTATTCTTATATATTTAATTTTATATTTTTATTTATTATATTAAATATTATATTTTATTAAAAACATAAAATTCTGTCTACAAAATTTAAAAATTTATTTAAAAAAAATTAACATATATTCTTAAAAAAATTTAAAAATTTTGGGGGCCATGCCCCTCCCATGCTTCTAAGACCCGTCCCTGCTAATTCTCATGCCATATGTTCATACTAGACTTATAGAGTTATTATTTTCTTATATCTTATATAGTATTAGAAAATTTTGAGTTATGAATGTCTTTCCATTATGACAAAGTTTATTGGTTTGATTATAAATTATATTGAAGTCATATTTGGTAAATTGTGGGTTGTGATGAATTTTGGTCCAATGGAGGTTTGATTAAACTAAGTTAATCAACACAAAATAGAACTTCAATTAAAGAAAAAAAGTAAAAAATGACAATGATTATTTAGAGAATTATTGTCATGTGTACACCTTCGACTATAGTTATGGTGGTAATTATCATCATGTTATTGCATATGATTGAATAATTATATACAACGAAAATTCAATACTCAAACTTTGGTCACATGGAACATAAGTATCATCGATTATATTATAATTGTCATCATAAGTGTCACATATAACCAAAAATATGCTCAATTTGGACTAAAACTCAACATTTTATGGTCAAAACATTTCTTATTAAAATCCAAATTGGTTTTAGTCTAAATTGATTTTCAATTCTCATATTAATCATCAAATATAGATATTGTATTTCAAGCTAGTTTTTATAGTTGAAAATTACATTTAAATGATAATCACAATTCCCAAACATCTATATATAATCTCAATATACATTTTAACTCAAATATAAAATATAATTTTACTTGTATTAGTTTAACATCTTTGCGGTTTATCATCATCAACTAACATTCAAATAATAAATTTTAAAATTTAAATCTACAATTCAACCCAAAATTCAATAATGTAAACAAAATTAATATAAAGTTCAAAATTCTTAATTCCTCTTAGCTCACATGGTCACTTGTAAACTAAGACTTTTTAAGGATACTCTAAATTAATATTAAAAGACCAAACAACAAACAACCATGTTATCAAAGATTTATTTTTTTCTCAATATATCATACATGTGGGGATTAAAGGATCACATGCATTGAACAAAAGAGAAAGAGACATGAAAAATAAAGAGAATTTAAAAATTCACTCTAATGAAGATTATGTTCATTTGAAATAGGTCTAATCTCAACCTTCTAGTGACAAAGAAAAAATGAAAATGATCATTCAAAGTTTTAAATAGAAATTAGAAAACTTTGGTTTTAGAAAAATAGAAAATTTGAAGAAATGAAGAATTAAATTATTTTAGTTTTTATATATAACCTTTTAAAATTAAAACTCAATTATCCTTTATTAATTGAGTTCTATTTTCTAATACTCCAAAAAGAATAGTTAGTTACACTCCTCGAGTAAATAATTTAAAAATATACTTATTTTGATAAATATTAAATGAATAATCTGTTTATTATATATCTTAATTTTTATGAAGAATTCTTACATTATCAAGTATAAATACGAATGATTATAGGTAATATCTAATTTTTTTAAATAAATTATAAAAATAAAATAATTATGTAAATATTCTTTTCGTCTCTATCTTATCCTTATATTTATATATGTTTTTAATCGTTAAAGCATTTATAATTTATCAGGAACTTCACAAGTTTATCCTCATTGTTCATTCGTAATCTTTTCTTTAACAGCACATTTTGTATTTTTTTTTTCTCAACTATTGTTTCACTACTTCAATATTTACAAAGGTCATTCAAATAGATATTTTTTTTATCACAAACTTAATTATATATTTTTTCTTGATTTTATTAAATCAAATAATTTTAAAATACGCATTTAATTATTTTTATCTTTTTTAATATTTTTATTTATTATTTTTTTCATTTCAAAATATCTCAATTTCAATTGAGCTGCAATAAAATATTATAATGTGGGATGTTCTGAAATATAAATCCCATAATCATTATTGATAACACATTGTCCATATGAAATGTCACTTTAATTATAACTTTAATAACTACACTCTTTATAAAAAAAAAAGTAACTTCCTTGCATGTGATAATAATTTAATGTCAATTAAGATGTTCTTTTAAACATAACTTCTGTAGTTATTATAAAACTTACCAACTTTTATTTATTGTATTTTTCTTATTAGATGGCAATGAATTCAATGAAGTTAAGATGCAATTACACAACAAAAATAATTAATTTAGTTGACTTTGTGAATTTTTGAAAACTGTTACCAGTACATGAAACTTATTATTGATGACTTTTAAAGTTCTCTTATAAAAATATTAATATTCATAATATTTAAAAAAAGTAAAATAAATGATATTATATAAAGAAAAAATCTTATAAAAGTAATAACTAAATTATTTGAAATTGCGTCTTATATTAAAATCAGAAGAAGAAATAATTATTAATTAATTATATGAACTTATATAAAACTGATTTTTATAATAAATAAAATATCTTTTTGATTAGAAGACAACACACAAGAAATATCAGTATTTATTCATAATTATATTACATTTCAAACACAAACAAAAAGATACATATATATATATATATATATATATATATATATATATATATAAATGTGCACACACAAAACAATAAAGTAAAATTACCTTTCATTTTCATAATAGTCTATTACTACTAATAATATATTCAGTATGAGTAATAGCTATTTTGGTGAAAAGATGGAATTATTTTTATCATATAATTATAACACTATAAAAATTAATAAAAATATTTTTTATAACTATTTTTAATGTATACATTTTTTTATTACTTTAATATAAATTTTAGTAACAGCTTATTTTAATAATTATCATAATAATCCATTTTTTAATTATATTTTTATAATAAAAAGCATACATGACATCAAATAGTTATAATAAAAAATAAAATTATAACATAGCCCAATGTATAAAAAGCTTCAAGTGCAAGACACACAATTTTCATATTTTACAAAAAAGGTAAATATTTTTATATTTTGCAATAATTTTTGTAACACCAAGTACTTTTCCTTCTTAAATGCTAAAAGTACTATCTAGGCATGATTTCAAATGAAGAATGAATGGAGAAAAAAGTTAGTATTATGGACTGCAAAAGTATAAAGGGAACTACCTCACAAAACAAAACACAACAATTTGTGACTCATGACTCATGACCTTCTGTTACATATAATGTAACATATATATATATATATATATATATATATATATATATATATATATATATATATATATATATATATATTACTTCTCTTTTTCACTTTTCATATGTTATGTGTTACAACTTCATTTGTCTGAGGCTCGGTGTTGCATGTTCTTCTTCTTCTTCAAGCACCAAACCTTTCATTTTTTTTTCTGAGTTTTCTGCAACAATTCTTCTCTCTGTAAGTATTTGTTCTCTTTAAGTTTACTTATGGTGTTGTTATATTTTTCAATTCCATAGATAATACATGTGTAGGTATGCATAATGTGTGTTTTCCACCACCCTTTCTTCATGCTTATGTCTCTTTCTTTTCTTCACTTCTTGTTTATTTTCTGTCCATAAAAGTTCATCACCGGGAAAATGATCATGCATCCTTTGAATTTGTAAAAGCTTTGTAAGAGAGAAAAAAGAAGAAGGAAGAAGGTGAAGAAAAAGGAATGGAAATTATAAATAAAACAGATTTTATACATTTTAGATGTTAGTGAGAGAGAATAAAGTATAGGTTTCATCATTAATTAGTGATATGATGTAATTTGAAAGGAAAAAGAATTGAGATGAGTTTATATGTGGTGTTTTAAAGAGAAGTACCTGAAAATCTTTACTCAACTGATAAAATTTATGGTTATACATTGACACAGAAAGAGAAAAAGTTTGTGTATAAATTATATATTAAATTCATGTTTATGATATTGTCTAATTTACCTATCAGACATTTTATAATAATAAGATAACAAATATCAATTATCTGATTTACATGAAAAATAGTTAATAAACATATAAATTATCCAATTTTTTTAAAAGTATGAATATGTTTTTAGTCCTTAAATTTTGACACAGAATTAGAATATGTTTTTATCTCAAATTATAATTTGTCAAACAATATTTTAATAATTCAGACTGACATTAAATTGTTTATATTATTTGATACATTCAACTCAAATGTTATCATGAAACATCATTTAATATAAAAAAAAAAAGAACAGATTAAAAAAATTATATTCATTTAATTTTAAAATTTGAAGTCAAAATATATCAAAATTTGGAAAAAAATAAATTTTAATTTTGTGTTCAAGTTTAAACTACAAAATTATTTAACCATTTTTTAAATAAAAACAAAGAATAAACTAAGGAAATTGAAAATATGTGCTAAAATATCAATTTTTATGTTTAAACTGTCCCCCTGTATATGAATAGTGCAGAAACTATGAAATGAATGAATCAATTCATTGAACAATCATGTTTCACAGAATACACACTACCAACTTTACATTCCTATGTTAATAATTTTCCTTTAGAGATGTGAAATCAAAGCATCTTTTTCAGGGACACGTGTGAATGAAAAATATGCATTCATAACTATTAATATTCTCTTTAAATTGGTCAGTTAATGTGAAATGAAAACCTCTTTCTATTACTTTAATGCATCTATTAATGTGAAATAATGTTTTTTCAAGACATTAATGCAATATTTTAGTGTTTGATTTAGCTGTTCATTGATTCAGATGCTTTAATATATACTTTTTCTATGCTACAGGGTTATTATAAATTAAAGCCACTCATGTATTAGTTAATGTTTCGTATGGTGATTAAAACTATTTATTTCAAAGCACATGCATGATAATTAAGAATAATATTCATTTGATAAATATTTTAAGTAATTTATTTATGTTGATAATTGAGTTGTCATTTGCAAATATACCATGGATTTAAAAGATGTGTAAGCAATGTTAATGATGCTAAATTCTAATTATTTATGTGATTACCATTTTAAGAATATACTAAATAATAATGCATCTCTTCACACTATCAATTTAAATTTATCATATATAACATTTTTGTTTGATTTTTTAAACTATTATTAAAACCGTATAGACTATAGTTTTTAATTGATCGAGAATATTATTTTTTTATTGTTTCGGTTCATGAAAATTAAAAAAATGACCCAATACATGTTCTTTGTTTGACTTATAAAAGAGTATTTATTTTTCTTACATATAAATATATTAAGAAGTAAACATATTTGTCTTTCACAACACTTTTACTTCTTAATTTTTTATTTTAAAAAGTCAAGGTGATTGATGAAATGCCATATATGGTCCACTTCCTTAATTATTTCCCAAATTAATTAATGTGTTTACACTATTTCCAGAATCCCACAATTTTATTAAGAATGATCCCTTTCACACTTATTACTCAATTGTTTATTAAGAATAATTGATTTTTTAGGAAAAACTATTTTTATTTTATAGAGGCAATTACTATCGTTTTTCCAACGGTAGACTATCGTATTAATCATGTTAAAATAATATATATATATATATATATATATATATATATATATATAAAGAATTTATTTATTTTTCATTACTTTTAAAAATGTGCCATTTTATTCAAATCGTTTGTCATCTAAAAACATTGAAGTGTTCCTTGGTGTGTTCTATTATTGTTAGTAGTATTTAGTTAATAAGTTCTCTCAAACCTCAAAACAAAAAATATTATTTAACAATGGTTAATTGTAAACTTAATATATAAAAAAATTATTTAATTAAATGCTTCATCATTGTATATACCATCACCACTTTTTATATCTTTTTTATTTTCTGAAGTGGATGAATAATTATAGATAATATAGGTACAGCCAAAACAGAACCAAATTTTATTTGTATACAAAGATCACATGATCTTCGTAAGAAATATATTATATTTAATATTAAGGGCATCATCACAACCTTTATACAGAAAAGATGCATTTGTGGCTGTAATTTTCTTTTATTTTTTCTCTCTCCATAGTGGAAAACATGACTCATTGTTTGTTCATAAGATCTTATTGACAACTTTTACATTAATTGACAAATTTTATTTTATTTTATGTATTACCTAGAAAACAAAAAAGTATAGTTACGTTATTTTTTATTTTGAAAAAGGACATATGAATATCCTTCCCTTTTACTTTTTTTCCTTATACTTTTTTATTTAGGGTAAGAATTCTGTATTTACTATTCACAAAACGTTAAGCAATGTTGACACGGAGAATAAAAATGAAATTAAAAAAAAAAAAAAAAGAATATTCGTCTCAGAGTGATTTCCAATAGAAAATTATTTATTGATTCCTCAAAAAATCTTTTTAAGGTACTAACTAGTTAGCAAGATTCTTATACCATTTTTATTATTTCGATTAATTATAATAGTCTAGTAGATAATACTAAGTGTTTTCATTTTTTTTTTCTCTGTATCAAAACAAATTTACAACATACAAAAGAAAACATAGTTTCAGAACACTTTTTGTTGCAGAACACATACGAAAGTAGTATCAATAATGCAGTTGTAAAGTTTATGCTAAAAAAATGGACAAATATTTAAATCTTCGGTTGTTGCATTCACTTATATATATATATATATATATATATATATATATATATATATATATATGTAAATTTGACTTTATTTTTATTTCTGATTGCGGGATTTCGAACAACAATGCATGTGAATCATGCATAACATCACTTATTATTGTAAATTAAATACTATACCTTTTGCTTCTCTTTATGCTCTATATATTCATCTCTGCAATCCATGGCATTCCTTCTTCATCTATTTTCCATATACCTCTTGTGATTCCATAATTGGTTAACTTTATCCCTCAACTTTGTCACAACGAATTTGTAGCCACAAAAAGAACATGGGTTTTTTCTATTCATTGAATTCTCCGAGTTCATGATGTGGAAACTTCTGCAAAAATAAGGAGCTCTTTTTCTTCTGAAAAGATAAGGGTATGTCACATGGTTTTCACTTTCTTTGCACAATTGCACTTCGTGAACAATAAGAAAGTTCAAAGCCAAAGGTAGCCTTTAAAAACAAAAGCCTTGTGATAACTTTCTATATTCTTCTTTTTAACGGTCAACTAACACAAACTGCATATACCTGTTTTTGTCTCATTTTCTTTGGTTTTTAAGACTCAGATTAATTACCCTTTACTGTAATTAACACCTTTTTAAACTTTTATTAAACAAATTGAATGTAAAATTTATTGCTTGGATGTATATTAAAAGCAAGACATTATTTCCACCATTAATTCTCTCACAAACACTTGAATGCAGGTAGCAAAGATCAGTTTCTGCTTGACTATATTTTACAGTATCTCAGATGGGATACTTATCACAACCATCAGAACATTCAAACATGAAACCAATCTCACTTGCAAAGATGGATGAAAATGAAGAATTATGTTCTTATGCTTCCTGGCTAGTAAGCTTCAAACTTTCATTTTCATACCAGTAAAATTTACTCAATATACTTAGTGATGGTTAAACTTATTCTCATACTCTGTAACTTATACATACATGGTGTATCTGCAAGATTTCAACCAATTATGCTTTGGTGTATCATGATCTATATGAATGGCTCAATAGTGCTGGCATTGATGTATATATATTGACCTCTCTTTCTGTGGTTGTTGTTCTCAATTATTATTGTTGTGGCTGAAAGGAAAAACATCCTTCTGTGTTGGACAATTTTGAGAAAGTGATGAGCGTTGCTGAAGGGAAAGAGATTGTTGTGTTTTTGGACTATGATGGAACACTCTCACCGATTGTAGATGACCCTGATAAAGCTTACATGAGTGATGTTGTAAGTGCTTTCTATAGGAAAATCAACACCACAAGAAAAACTTGTGGTGGCTTTTTGAGTCCTAACAAAGTTCTGTAGTTTTTGCTTTCGTTTTCTCAGAACTTAGTTGTCAATGTTGTATGGTTTGCATTTTGCAGATGCGTGCAGCTGTGCGTGAAATTGGTTATTGTTTTCCCACTGCCATTGTTAGTGGAAGGTGTAAGGATAAGGTAATCCACTCACACTCAACAGAACAAAAAGTGAACTATGCAGACATGAGACAACATCCTTATTTTGAGGATGCATTGTTTTTCAGTGCCTTGCATTTTCAGTGCATTTATTTTCTTCTTGACATGCAGGTGTATGAATTTGTGAAGTTAAGGAATGTTTACTATGCTGGAAGTCATGGTATGGATATATCAACTCCATCAGGGTCTTCAAAATGTGAAGATCAGAAGCATCAGATAAAGGGTGTTGATGAAAAGGTTTTTATATATGTTTCTCTTCTCTCTGTATTGTGTTGTGCCTACTGTTTGGACAAGACCACATCATAGTTAAAAAGGATAATAATGAGAGTTAATGATGCTTGTGACAATTTGATTTCGTCATTCATGTCTCATACTGTGTTACCTTTGTAGGGTAATCATGTTGTTCACTTTCATCCTGCAAAAGAATTTTTGCCAACCATTCAAGAGGTAACTCCTTTTCTGCTCAAAATGAAACAGTCATTTCTATAGCAGTTTCTTCTAACTTGCATTTAGAGTTACATATGAATAACTTGTCAATAAATATTGCAGAAGAAAAAATTAAATGAGAGTTTAATTCCAATATACAGCCATTTTAGAGGGTCTATTAATCATAAATCATTATTAATATCAATTTGAAAACAGTTATTGCAATATCAGTGTAAAAAAATATATAGACTATTAAATTATTAATTAAAGAAGGAAATAAGTCAAACATTTTTGCATAAAAAATTGTTCAACTTATTAACTTCAATTTTTTTCCATGAATAAACATTAATGAAGTTTCACAGTTGAAAGACTCTTATAAATTTTATTATATTGTGCCTTAAATTTCTCTCTTGCACATGTGAAGAGAATTGAATATGTCCATTAAATTTTCTTTTGCTCATGTTATGCGATGCAGATAATTAAGGTTTTGAAAGAAAATATAAGAAGGATAAAAGGCTCTATGATTGAGGATAACATGTTTTGTGTCACTGTACACTACCGGTGTGTGAAAAATGAAGAGGTATTATGACAAACACAAGATAGGCATATACAATATAAAACCATGAGGCTCATAATCTAAGCTTATGCAGTTGTGTTGCTTCACAAAATTGTAGGATATTAGTGTTCTGAGAGAAATGGTGGAGTCCACAATGAAATCTTACCCCAGTTTCCACATATCAAGTGGAAGAAAGGTACCAAAAAAAGATTGCCATTGATGAATACAAAAATGTTGGATTCTTAAACTTTACCTTCACCTTTGATCAGGTTATGGAGATACGTCCAAATGTAAACTGGGACAAAGGGTGTGCTCTTATGTATTTGCTTGACACTCTTGGCTTTGACAACTTTAACAATGTTCTTCCGATCTATCTCGGAGATGACAGAACTGATGAAGATGCTTTTAAGGTACGGTTTGATAAAGAAAAATTATATTCCGACTCCCGTCTCGACTCTTATCTTTTATTCTTTGACGTGATTTAGTGTGATCATTGATTCTTTTGAAAGAAAAAAATAATAATATATTAATCAATGACTCACATTAAACCACGTTAAAGAGTAAAGGGTGAAAGTCAATAAATGAAGTCATAGTATCATTCTCCGAATATATAAGATAGATAAAATGATAATGGAGGTTTTTTGTGGATGAAATGCATGTAGGTTATAAGACACATTGGACAAGGTTTTCCCATTGTTGTTTCTTCAATTGCAAAGGAGACTCAGGCTTCATATTCTCTGCGTGATCCTTCTGATGTGCTCGCTTTCTTGATTCGTTTAGCAAGATGGAAGAAGAACATGTTACACAAAACTAAGTAAACAACCTCAGAAGGGAAAAAAAATAGTGTAGGCTAATTTGGTGGTTTTAAATTTGACAAATTGGCCTATTTTTTTCATTTTTTATTTTGTAAAGGATAGAAGCATATAAAGATGATACTAACAAAATCATTTAGAAGATACAAAATTTAGTTTCATCTGTTTAGATTTCTATAAAGTGCAACTGATTCATATTTCTGTTTTCACTTTTGCTTTCTTCAACTCAAGTGCTCATTAAAGGAAACCTTTTACAGTAATTGTGTTAAAACTTTTGAAGCATAAGTTGAAAGTCTTACTTCAAATAAAAATATAAAATTATATGGTATATAAGAAAAACAAAAATTATGAACATTATATATGTCGCAAGTGGTGTTAAGTTTCTTATTTTCAATAATTCATACTCTAGACGTGATTAACCTCTTTTATCTGTATCATTTAACCAATGTTGTTTTACTTACTTGAATATTTTTGGGTTCGTAGTAAAATTAAAATAATGTGCGTTAAAGTCGATTTAAAAGGTAAAATAAGTAAAATACTTGTTCTAGACTCCAAAATAATAAAAACAAATTTAGTACTAATATTTATTTATTAAATTAGTTATAAATTATGTTTAAGAAAAAGATATTTCAATTTTTTTAGTATTAATATATTTTTATTAAATTAATTATAAAATTATGTTTAAAAATATGTATCAATTTTTCGTATTAGTATATCTTTATTAAATTAATTATATTTTTATATTTAAAAATTAAATTTAATAAAATTATCACCTGTGTTTTTTAATTTTTATTCGTATTAAACATGATATTTAAGAAGTTAAAATATTTTTTCAATAAATTATAATTTGTATAGAAAAGATAGAATGATTGGTTATTATAGTCATTATATTATCTTATCATCAATTCTAATTTCTATTTTTTTTATCTTTCTACAATTTTTTATATATATATATTAATTTCTTTTGAAATTTTGACAAATTTGATCCTTTAAATTTTATATGTTATATTTGTATATTAATTTTTTTATCCTTCTTTATTTTTAACGTGTTTTTCTCTATATTTGTGTTGTTATTGTTTTTATTTGATTTAATGAATTTGTATTAAGATTAGAGATACCATTTCATCCTCCGATAAACAAGAGATTATGAAATATGTTATGAACATGAATTTAAATGAAAAAAAAATGAAAATTAAATAAACTTAATTACAAAAATTTAATAGATGACTTTATATAAAAAATTTTAATGAATAAATTTTAATTAAAAGACTTCTTTAAATCGCCCTTGTTTTGGTCTATGAGTTAAAAAGTGCATTGAAATAAAAATTTAGAACAATGAACGAATGTGTGACTACAATTAGCAATCAAATAAGTAATTAAAAAATATAATAAAAGAAAAAAAATATAAATAACAAGAATAAGTTGAAGTTAACTTTTTCTATAAAAGTTTTGGTAATTTTATACGATATCTTTTATCATATTACTATATTAGTCATATAAAAAAGTACTACGTATAAGAGTTAATATATTGAGCTCTAATCCTTAATGATTATACAATTTATAATATACATTAGAAATAGTATATCAGAAATAATATGTTATGTTATTAGACTTAATTTCTTGTGACAAATAAATAACTATGCAACTATTTAAATATATAAGATATTTAAAAAAGTAACATGATAGATAAAATTATTAATTGTCTTACATAAATGCCATTATTTTTTATTAATTGTCTTAAAAATATTAAATAATAAATCTTATCAATAATTATTTGAATTGAGTTTTTAATTATTAATAATTGGACTTGAATGAAAAACCAAGTTGGATGATACAAAGTACGTTTAAAATTTTCCCTTTAAGATTTTAAATTTTTAATAATTACGTATAGTAATCGTTTAAAATTAAGGAGGGTTGGTAAAGGAAATTTAGTATTTGAATAAACAATGTAACTTTGTGTATTCAATCACCATTGGTCAGAAATATCATTATTCATTATTCAAAATAAATTTATATGTTAAAAACATTATTGGAAATATTATTTTAAGTATTAAAATGCGGAATAAATTATATAATTTATAAAGTTAAATAAATATTCACTTTGATAATTTTAACATTTGAGTGAATTTTCGGTTGAATGTCTAAATTTATGTAATAATGTAAATCATACAAAATTAGCATAAACAATTATTACCAATTCAAAACCTATTGAATATTTATTGTAGGTCTTAATGAATATATTTTTTTTCAAACAAAGACAACAGAGAAAGAAAAACACATTTGAGTCCTATTTTCATATTCTGTTATTTATTTCTACGAATGTCAAAAGACTCTATGATTGAATACATGTTTTCGTATTTAAATTAATTGTATTAATTCCACTTTTGCACAGTAATTTATTTTTTTCCATGAATGTTTTTTTTGGTTGAACGTACTTCAAAATGCGATTCTTTTTTAAGAAAACAAATTATATTTTCAATTACTATTTGTATTATTTTTTTAAAATATTGGAATATAATTTTTCATTTAAATTTGTTTCAATCTTTACATTTCTAGCTCTATAAATTATAAGTCTACATTTTCATATCTCATAAACACCTCCAATTAAAAGGAAAATAGTCGATTTTCACATTTCCTTATCATAATTTTTAAAATTTAGTACGAAACATTACGAACTTTCATATATTAAGACATTCTTCAAATTTTGAAGAAAAACAAGGGTGTTCAAAAAGAAAATCTAAATCCTTAAACCCTAATTCCCTGCACAAAACCCTCGTTGGTTCTAACTTCGAAACGCACCCACACAAACACACACTCTATCTATATCTTTTTCTGCTGCCATGCATACAAAGCTGTTAACCCAAATTCGTCTTCTTCATCCCCTTATTCCCATGAAGCCTCGCACTCTTCCTCTTCTCTCACGCGCCTTTTTCTTCCCTCCCTCCAAGTTTCTCCGAAGCGCACCGTTTAAAGCTCGCGCCTTTTCCTCCCGGGTCCACGCTCACGCCCGCGACAAGCTTCCGGTTCGCCCCTCCAAGAGCCTCGTCGACGACGAGGCTGACCTCAGCGATTGGGTCGATGATTTGCGGACCGGCCGGGTCGACCGCTTCTCCAAGCGGTTCAGCAGCGACGACGATGAGGACCGAAAATTCCCGCCGCCGCGGAGGAACAACAATAGGGCTTCCACCAATTTGGGGAAGAGGAGGGGCGAGGATTTGCGGAGGGGAAGGCAGAATGTGGGCGCGAGGAGAAAGTTTCAACCGAGGAGTGACGACGATGAGGAAGTGGTGGAGAGTGGAAGGAAGCTCAAGGGAGGTGGCGTTGGAGCGTTTCTCAGCGAAGATGAAAGTGAAGATGAAGAGAGTGATGGGAGTGAGGAGGAGGAGATATTGAACAAGAGTAGAACCGCTTTGTTTGGTCAACAAAACGGTCTGAACCGGAGGACGGTTGAACCGACTCCTAGACCATCTTCTCCTGGAGGTTCTGATTCTTATCTGAGTGAATCAAGGTGTGTTCATTATACCATTAATGTTTCTGTTATGCTACTTGGAGTAGTTTTGGAGTATGTTTGAACAAATTCCTCCGTTAAACATTTTTAGAAGAGAAAGAATGATAATAAAAAGTATAATTACAAGTTAAGATATGTTTATGTGAAGCTTGTCTGAACATGCTCTAGGTGTTTATTTCTTTGCTTATATGAATGTATCGAGTCTGTTGGTTATTGTTGCACAGTATACTTGTTTGGCTAGCTGATACGGGGTTACTTTAGTTGGTAGTACATGTTTGAAAAGTGTATGTAGACTTGAGTTGACAAAATGAACCCAGTTTGCTGGAATTTATTAATGTAGGCCTTGAGTTAAGCTGAATTAAGTGTGGCCTCTTTAGCGTGTTCTGATGATGCTCTGGTCCAGGATTAACTCTCCCCCTCTTCCAAACCTGCAAAGCCCTAGGAAAGCTGGGCTTTCATTGGGGTTGGGCTTCAGTTTGATTATCCAAATTGAATTTGGATTTTTTGACTTGACCACTGACTGCTCTCAACGCGTATTGGACTGAGTTGCCTGTCTTGCTATCTTTCAAATTGTGAGCTTTGAGAACTGGAACAAAGTTAAAAAGAAAGGGAGGAGAGGGTGTCTATTTTTCAATACAGTTTTTTTCTAGATTGAATGGATATTGTCTTCTTTGTGTAATTGGTGGGATTATGCAATTGTACTTACTGGGTAGTTGTTGTTCCATACCTTCCATGCATGAATTTGGAAATTGGTTATGGATACTCTCATGTTGGGCACATGTTAAATGTCAGTTATCTTGTATTTATAGAGGGATAGGAATGAAATTGATACAAAGAGAAAGGTGAGCCTTTTGCTTTTGTATATTTGTGATGTTTATCGAATGTACACTGGCATATACTTTAATCTTATTATGTTACGCTGCCTTTGAGTTATGAATGTTTGATTTTTGTGGTATGATGCCACAGATTTGACCAATGTTCAGTCTCCCAGCTGTCACTTAAAGGAGTAAAGGATGCTGGATATGAGAAAATGACAGTCGTGCAAGAGGCTACTCTTCCAGTAATTCTAAAAGGTTGGTCTTTTTTGCTTGGCCATGGAGAATGGAACAATAAGAAAACAATTTTAACATATAATGTTTTTTTTTATGGGTATGTTTTGCCTGTTTGTAAGAGATGTCATGTCATATGATTCTGTCAAACCCTCTGACCTTTTCTTCTCTTCCTTTTTGTGTGGGGGTTATGATTTTTGTTGCAAATATCATTCTATGTTAAGAATCTATATTTAAATTATTAGACTATTCCTAATATATAATATTAAACAAGAAAGGAATTTATTCCAGCTTTGGTCCACATTGTTCTCATATTTCTTGAGTTTATTTATTATTGGGGCACTTATTCCAATTAACATTTTTAGGTAAGGATGTCCTTGCCAAGGCCAGGACAGGCACCGGAAAAACAGTAGCATTTTTGGTAAGTCTCTTGATTTGTGTTTGCCAGAGTGAATTGGTGGTTAATTGCCTCTTTGTTATTGGAATGTTTCTTCATATTCCTTTATGGGTGACAATTAATGTAAGAAATATTTGACACAAGGGATACATTTTGAAATTTGTAAAGTACTTCATTGGATCACTCTGCTTAATTTCGTGGGCTTTTGAATCAGAGCTGGATATTTTATCATGACAATTGGGCAATTCTTGCTTCTATTTTCTTTTCAATTGTTTTTTTAAGCATGGTGGCTGCTCTAACTTTTTTTAAGTGGTCTGCGGTGGGAATATTAAAGAATATTCTATGTTGATCAACAGATGCCTTTAAAGATTTTAAAATACTGATTTTAGTGTCTAATAAAAGAAAACACAAAATGGTCTACTTGAGCTTCAACAAAATAGCACAATCGTTGAGCTAGAGTTATGGATAATTTTTTACTTGATAAATAGTAATTTTTTACTATGCTTAATTTTTGAAGTGTTTTTATTCAGCTTCCATCAATTGAAGTTGTGGCGAAGTCACCTCCAAGTGATCGTGATCACAGGCGGCCACCAATTTCTGTTCTTGTCATATGCCCAACTCGAGAACTTGCAAGTCAGGCTGCTGCAGAGGCCAATAAACTGCTGAAGTATCATCCTACCATTGGTGTTCAAGTTGTGATTGGAGGCACAAGACTTGCTTTAGAACAGAAACGAATGCAAGCAAACCCTTGCCAGGTAAACTCTTCTCATTGCTACCAAAGTTTATTTTATGCTGTTATTAGTTACTGTACGCCTCCATATGACCCATGGTCAAATAAATGAAAATAGTCTGAAATATCCCTACGCTACTAAACAGTTTTGATATAAATACGCTGAGCATATTCTTGTTGGCACATTTATGTTCCAGCCGTCACAAATTATAGGATCTTTTGTTCTTTTTTCAACTGAACATATTAGATTATAACTTATTTTTATCATCATCATAAGTTTCTTTACTAATTTCTGTTAAACATTAAGAGACAAAGAGAAACAAATTTATGTTGGTGATAAGTGTTTTAGCAAAAGATTTTATGAGTATCACCTGAGGGTAGCCTAAAACTAGTCATCTTGATATTTTAATATGATTGAAGGCTTTTGATCTATTATTTATTTGCTTCCTCAACCTTATGTAGCTAACTACTAACTAGTTTTCTAGACTTTGTTGATGGAGTATTTAGTTGTGATAATAAGGCCACATGTTCTGTTCGCGTACATTGTTAAGTTCCATTTGCATGCTGTACAGATCCTTGTTGCTACTCCTGGAAGGCTTAGAGATCATATTGAAAATACTGCTGGTTTTGCAACTAGGCTTATGGGTGTGAAGGTTTTGGTGCTTGATGAAGCTGATCATTTACTTGACATGGGATTTCGCAAAGACATTGAGAGGATAATTTCTGCTGTCCCTAAACAACGACAAACTCTTATGTTTTCTGCCACAGTTCCAGAAGAGGTATGTCTTTTTTTACCTTTTTATTTTATGGTTGTTTCTTGTTTAGAAAATATAGAAGTATTCAGCTTATTCTGGTATTAATATTTTTGCAAAGGTGCGTCAAGTTTGTCACATTGCTTTGAGAAGGGATCATGAATTTATCAATACAGTTCAAGAGGGTTCTGAGGAGACACATTCACAGGTAATTGTTTACAATTCACCTAAATAACTACCGAGGTACTTGCATAATGAATGTGCATTTGCATGAACCAGCATATAATATCTTTTTATGATATTTATTTATAGAGTTTTTAATCATTTCAGGTCCTCCAGAAGCATTTAGTTGCCCCATTGGACAAGCATTTCCCTTTACTATATGTTCTTCTGAAGGACCACATTGCAGATGATGTTGATTACAAGGTATGTTTTCCAATATACACCTGTATTACCTTTTTTTTGGTACTTTTGCTTCAGCGCATATAACATGGTTAACAAGCAAGATAATAATTTTTTATTGCTCTATTTCTAGTTAAATTCTATGTGATTAGACAACAAAAGATTTTACATTTTCAATCACATTTCATATATTTTACGAAGATATGTAATGTAGCTATTGGTTTATCAGGTTCTTGTTTTCTGCACAACTGCTATGGTCACTAGACTTGTTGCTGAACTTCTTGGTGAGTTGAACTTGAATGTGAGAGAAATCCATTCAAGAAAGCCTCAGAGTTATAGAACCAGAGTCTCTGAGGAATTTCGGAAGTCAAAGGGTCTCATCCTGGTTACTTCAGATGTATCTGCTCGTGGAGTTGATTATCCAGATGTCACTCTTGTTATACAGGTAATACATACAGAACATTGGGTCATTACACATTTGTATGGCGTCTTGTGCTGCTCTGCTTGCAATACACATTCCAAATATTATTCTGATAATTGTAGCTATCACCCCTTACAAACCATAATAACAGGCATCCTAGAATGCTTTATGGATTATATTTTCTATGTTTTAACTTTTTATCATGAAAACCAATGAATATTTGAAAGAATGCTCACTACATTATACGTTTGCTGAAAGACGACACCTGTTGGCATTGTTGAGAAGTTAAAACACAGGCTTAATATGATAAAAGTAATTATTTTGTTTCCTGGTTCTTACATTTGTCAAATGGGCAGGTTGGTTTGCCAACAGATAGAGAACAATATATACATCGCCTGGGTAGAACGGGCCGAAGAGGGAAAGAAGGGCAGGGCATACTGCTGCTGGCTCCTTGGGAAGAGTTCTTTTTATCTACTGTAAAAGATTTGCCTATCGAGAAAGTTCCCGTGGTACCTTCAGTTGATCCTGATACTAAGAGAAAGGTATATTACTATTCAGTGGAGACATATTTTCAAATCAAAACCTTATTTTAGAATTGTAGTCCCTTTGATGGTAAGCCCTTGCGCTTGCATATCTGTTCCTAAGTTGATAAAATCTTCGCTTCAGTCTCCAATTTTAGGTGGTGTTCACCGTGGCCCTTTTCTACTATTTTTCCACTTTTGTTCCTTTGGTGGTTGGCGCTTGTCATTTTAGGTCCTAACTTATAAATCAAAACCTCATTTTAGAATTTTAATCCATTTGATAGTAAGCGCTTGTCATATCAGTTCCTAACTTTTGATAAATCCTTCGTGTCAGTCTCCAATTTTAAGTGTTGTTCATTGTAGTCCTTTTCTACTATTTTTCCACTTTTGTTCCTTTGATGGTTGGCGAATGTCATTTTAGTTCCTAACTTATAAAATCTTCTCTTTACTCTTCAATTTTTCAAAGTCTTATGCAATAAATGACAAGACTACAATAAATGTCTTGTTGAAAAAGAACTGTTAGAATTAGTGTGCAAGCCATTAGTTCAAGAGTGTAGCAGTGTTAGAGGGCATGCTTTTAATGGTCTGTTCGTGCAAAACTACCACTTACGATTCACGACTCTTGCTTACACGCTTGACCTTGTTTTCACCCGCCAATGTGAGACTCATTATCCAACATTAGCTTGGACTTCTGTTCCTTTTCTCAAGTTCTATAAAGTTCGTATTAATTTTATTTCCATTCCATCTCGTGTTTTGGCATGTTTATCAACGAATCAATTTTGGTGTTTACAGGTAGAAAAAGCTCTATCCCATGTGGATATGAAGAACAAAGAAGCAGCATATCAGGCATGGCTTGGTTACTACAATTCGAACAAGAAAGTGGGGCGTGACAAGTTTAGGCTAGTGGAGCTTGCAAACGAGTTTAGTCGAAGCATGGGGCTTGATAACCCTCCAGCCATTGCTAAGCTGGTTCTTGGCAAGATGGGCCTCAGGAATATCCCTGGTTTACGTGCCAAATAACTTATTCTTTCCATTCAATTTCTGATAACTCATGTGAAATATGTATTTTTTTTAGTTAAAATGCTCTTTCATATCATAATTAATTGTAAGTCTGGAGACATCAAAATTTCAATCACATATACATCGTCCATTATGTGTTTATCTTGGCTATTGTACTTCTTAATGACTCGGATTTGCTTCTTTTTCTACTTTGATATGATAATCCTTAACTTTTCAATTAATCTCTAAATACATTATTCCCATTTTAAATGAATCAAACCCCTTGATGTTGCATTAGGGAGAAGGGAGAAATCAATTTCCCAAGTAAAATGCTTAAAGCGTTTTATTTTTTTTTGTTTTGCAGGGTTATCTTGGTTGAACCCAACTTCAGCCATCTAACTTTGAATTCCTTGTTTGAAGGCTGTTTTTACTACTTTGATATGCTAAAGCTTTGTTTTGTTTGTTTGAATGGAAGTAGGAGACAGCAAAGTGGGAAGAAAAATGGAGAATCCCATTGTCTGAGGCAAAAGTGGAAAGATGAGAAGAGAATAAGCTGAGATTTACAGAATATGAAAGTGATTGGTGAACCTTCTCCACTTATTTCACACTTCTTTAGACAATATGTTACTATAATATTGATAGAGTGATATATGATATAATAAGAATAAATAAATAGACAAAAATTAGAACTAATAAAGTGTTTGTATATTATGATTTTATTTTATAACAAAGTAATAGAATTCTCTTGACACTTCCCTTTTTTACAGTAACAAGACAAATAGTGTTTTATTTTATATAAGGATTAAAACCTTTATTTTTATTTTTCTTTTCTTTTTATTTCAGTGCAAACAACTTAAAATAGAAGCTATTTTGTTATGTTTTACTTTTTCTCTTTTATTTATTTTTTGTTACTTCTTACATCCAAAAAAACAAAAATACAGAAACTACAATCAAATATTTGGAGTTCTAGTTTGACTACCTAAAAAAATCTATTTAGTTCTAAAATTTAGGCTAAGCTTATTTATATTTAAATTATAGAAGGCTATTATATCCTTAAATTCATTTATAGAAGGCTATATTTATAGTATTTGTATACAAAAAAAGAAGCAGTAAATGTACTGAAGTTCAAATTTAAGTTGTTCACAGTATTATGAGTCTAATCTTTTACTAAGTTTTGCTTGCCTCGTGAAGGAGCTAGATTAGTTTTAAGGTAAAGTTTTGATATAACGTGGAAAATGCCCATGAAAATTAAAAAAAAAAATATACTTTGCATTTGAGTTCAAAGTTAGAGTAATGCACTTTGTTAGGAAGTTGAATTTACAAGTATTTTCTTTAAAAAAAAATCTTTGATATAGTATCTAATTTTTATATATAAGTTTTGTTTTAAAATTAATTTGAGTCTGAAAATATGAAACTTATAATTATTTTCTAACAGTTTTTCTTAAAATAATCTTTCCTCAAATTTCTCTCAAAAATTCCATGTTCTTTTCTTCCGTTTATTACCCTGACATCTTATCTTTTTTTTGGTAATTGGCTACACGATTTCTGTATTGTATTCAAGAAAAATTAGTTACTTTAAAATACATTATTAGCAATAACAAGTGATTGATATAAACGAAAAATTCACTTCCAAACGTTATAAAATTTTTCTATCTAATAGCTCTTTAAATACTTTTTCATTTCTCAATATTTCTTCAGTAATCTATATATAAGTATGGTTGATTTCAAGACTTATAGTATTAATACCATTCACAAATACATGTAAGATTTTTTTTCTAAATTCGCAAATATCAACCATGACTAATGTTGAATAACAAAATTAAACATCAATTGTAAACTCTTAAAAGAAGCGGACTATTACAATTAATTGAAAAACAAGAAGTCTTGCCTGATTAGCTTATCATTTCAAGTTAATATAAAAATTCGGGAAATTCATTATCATTCAGTTTTACATAATTATCTTCAAATTTTATTTATCATAATTTTTTACGACAAAATACTTTTTTCACGACACATAAAAAACAATATCTACAATAACTTAAAAAATGTCTCAAATACATGAAAATTACTTATTTTCAATTTAACATATGTAAATTGACAAAAGATACCCAAACTTCAACGTAATAGTTATTTAACAAACAAAATTTTGATATAACCTTCCAATTAGTTATAATGGATTCCCATCACTTCTTAGAAGACTATAATCTTTTATCCCTTTGTTGACGATTTGAGGAAGATAAACACATAATATCTCAGCACAATTTTATTCATACTAAGCTATAACAATGTTCAAAAGCTCAACACAGATCTTCTGCATATTCTAAAACAAGTACCCAATTACATTCATTGTATAAAAGAGAATCTGCCAATTCTATAACACGGTAAAATTTCTAAAACTCTGAACCTAAGCCAGTTTTCTAAATTTTGTTGGGTTACAAAATGTGTCTAAACTTTCAATAGAATTCTAATCCATCCTTCTTCTTTTTTTTCCTTTTGGTAGACTGGGAGGAGAGTCCTGCATCCTCTCTGTCACCATGTTCATCCTCAAAACATGGTCTTGGATGGACAAACTTAACCAAAGTTGGTTAATCACCTATAAGTGTACATGCAAGAGTCTGGCCAAAAACAAGGGACATCTTTTCATTTTAAGAACAGTAATGCCATGAAATGGTCACTGTATTCCCCAGTTACATGCCCTGCCGGATCCTGCTACGAAAAAGGAGGAAATGGACACTGTATCCAGCAACACAGATTTTAAGAACAGTAAGTCCTCCTCTTTCAACTGTTAACTCCTCCTGGCCACAGATCTGACAGTAGAATCAGGGGCCCCTGTTGACAACCATAAAAATAAGACATAATGAAACAATCCAAGTGAATAATTTACGAGTTTAAAATCTATGAACCAACTGTGTAAAGGATTTTTACAATGTCAACCAATTAGAAATTGTCACATATGGTAATTTTGCTACTTTAACAATAATTATGACAATGTAATTGGTCTTTACACTGTCAACTCTAATAAAAGATCATGTCAGGGACTACTTTTAAGGTAATTATTGTTAAAGTTGACTGAATAAGATGCTTGCTTCATGAATCAAGGGAAAATTAGAAGAGGTAGATTACGAACAACTACCTCGAGACATGAGGTGAGGAGGGTTGATCTGGTGAAGATCGTTGGGTGTGACCACCACGAAACCTTTGTTCTTCATGTGCACCACTAGATTGACTTCCCTCATTTACCTGTGACAGTTCATTGACACCTGAGAACCCCATTGGTCCCAAAGTCCCAAACTCAAGCTGCTCTGCTGGTACGAAGCCAGCATTATGATCAAAAGGATAAAACATTACAACAGATTGCATTGGACCATTTGATGAGACACCACTTGGGTTCATGGCCGGTATAGGATACATTCCATAAGTTGCATTGGAAGAATTACTCTGTGAGGAATTTGAGCGGACTGGACCATTCTGGTGAGGAATGAAGGTGTCATGCCTATGTGAACTCCATGGTCTCTCCGCGCGGCTCTCATTTGTAGACAACCGCTCTGGCTTTGAGTTGGACTTTTCCATTTGGTTGCGATTATGGCCACGTCCAGTTCCTCGCAATTTTGAGTTAGTATTCCAATTCCCTTCTCTATCACCATGATGGTCACTTCTATCATAATTGTAATTTCCCCTTCTGTTAGTTGTTGAATGTCGATCCCGAGGAGACACCTTCTGAAATAAATTGAAAGGGAAGGTATAATAGTATAAAGAAAATAGATTTTGAAATGAAAACTTTCATTTGGTATATGCATGCATGTAGGGAAGAAACACAACTGCAGGAAAAGTACCAAGCTTCTTAGAATTTATCATACCGGATTTGGTAGGTAGGTTCCAGTACCACTTCTATAACGTGGCATATCATCTACATAACGTTGGTAAATATTGGTAGGTCTATTAGAAACTGACTGGAGAGGAGCAACAGGAACCAAACGTGGCCCATAGCTCATAAGCTGACTAAAAATATTCATGTTACCAGAAATAGGTCTTCCAGGACCATCCCAAGGATATCGACCCTGCAAATAAACAGGAGGCACCATAACAGGTGAAGGATAGATCATTGAAGGCGGATGACGCGTGTTTTGACAAAATCGGCCATATTGCAAATTTTGCCAGTGACTAACAAAGTCACTATTAAGAATGTCAGGTTTGTGCTCTGATGACTCCATAGCCACCCTTGCCATAGAATTGGAAGGGCTTGACACCTCAGGGTGTTCATATCCTTCAGATGAATCAAAATTCTGACTTGAATCACTGTTATCTGCCCCTTCTTCAACATTGAAGTTGCTTGTTGAAGTGTCAGAAGACTCGGTTGGAAAATTATATAAAGGAAGCATGGTGACAAAGGGAACAGGTGGCCCAGTAGGATAGAATGTAAACGGAAGAACCCCAGAATTATCAACTGCTCTTTGGCGAGAACCAGGACCTATAACCACTGGAGCTATAGGTAATGGAGAATCTGGTCCACTAGTCTGAGCAGTTTCAAAACTAGATATTTGATTCCTTGGAACTTGTATGGAAGTACCAGATGTGGGCCAAGTGCCTCTTTCTGGCATGTCAGATGCCACCGTTGACAAAGGAGTCCACTCTCTGCTTTCATCATCCACTCGGTTAGATGAATTTTCCGAAACATTCTTACCCTTCCCATAAACAGGATTTTGAGATGGCACTGAGGGAGCGTTTTTCCTCCCCCTTCTCTCCCTCGTTGATTTTGAGGATTTGACTGATGATCCATCCCAGGAGCTTTCAGAAGGGGTCCTACTCCTGAAGGAGCTCGAAGGAGGTGCACTGGATAACTCCGAAATTGCTGTTCTATCATCAAAATAAACCTCATTTCTTCGGCCATCTTGGAAATGAAAATTGTCAATATGCTCTTCTCTGGTTGACCCTCGGTTTTCTTTAGTAAACTTCTGCTGAACTCCAGCAGAACTGTTACTGTTGGAGCTGCCTACCCGAGATGGCAGGGCAGAGTTGTAACTACCTGAAGTAGACTGTTGCCTATCTTCTTGGGGCATTTCAAGATTTCCATTATCAACTTCAACCTCACTTGCAGAACTCCTTTCCTGTTCATGCCAATAATCATCAGCTTCTGTTACATTCGCCTCAACTGAATTGAAATTTTCATGGTTAGTTTCAAGTAAATCTTGAGGATTTGAGGCCATTCCTATGCCGGGAAAATAAGGAGTCAAAGGGGGGATGAAACCTTGAGGAAATTGCATATTTGCACCCCAAGGAGCCTCGATAAAGGGAATGTTACCCGTGTTTCTCTGAGTATATCCCATCGACGCAAGAATGGAAGGTGGAAAGTGAAATGGTAGGTGACCAGGTGCAATATTCATAGGCACATGATTCTGACCGCTGAAACCCTGAGCTGTGGGAGATGCCATCATATTCAAAAAGTCCTGCTCCTCTTGTTGCATCATCTGCATTCCACCTGCACCAGAAATAGGTGCAAACTCTTCTCCCATTACACCTGAGCTTGACTCATCATGATTACTGTTTGAATCAGCGGCATTTTCAAGAACTCGATGAGATGAGATGTGCCTTACAGATGACTCATCCATTCTAACAGCTGCATCAGGTTCAACATTCTTCCTTCGACTATTTTCCAACTTCACAAAGGAACTCTGGCCTTTATTACTTTCTGTTGCTTTTGTATGTCTTCCTTGGATAGGAACATCACCATATGAGTCTGTTAGCTCAGGGCTAGAACGTGTCCTGGCAAACAGGAACCTTCCCTGAACATCACCCACTAGGTTATCAGCTTTAACATTTCTCTGACCTTTATCAAAATGAGTACCTTGATTAGAATTAGTTTCCCGCCTAACCTGATCAAAGGTCCTTGAATTATTTTGGCTTCCATAACTCTTTTCATTCTGAGTATGTGACACTGCAGAAACAACACTTCCAGATGTCTTTCCAGATAATAAATTACTATACTGAGATAGAACACTTTGTGAAACATGTTCGCCTTCAGTAGATTCATGATTAGAGGCATTATCAATTTTATGGTTATTGTTCCGGAGATTGTCAGACCTCTGTAATTGGTCATGACTGGATAAACTCAAACGCTGTAAGTCAACGGTTGGAACATCAGGCCTTTCCCCACTTCCATGTCTGTCCCAAGTGTTCAAAAAGAACTGATTCACCTCAGAAAATAATTCCTCCTCGGGGCAATCAAGTAATCTAGCTAGCCTTTTTGCCCCAAATGCAAAGGCACTGCGTATCCTAAAGAAATTACCTGGTTCATTTGTACCATGCATGCAAAATTAGCAAGAAGACAAACAGATAAGAAATAGTTAAGGGGAACTAAGAGCAAACAAATGAAATGCACATTTAACTACAGCAGGACCAGGATGCATAAAGTTGCCATACTCTCATTGTTGGTTACAATTAGATAAACACAACAAAGGTTTATTTTTTCCAATTCTAAAATCCAAATGTGTGCCAAAAGTATTGGAAGCTACAAGCAAATACAGCACCAATTGTCTATAGTATGCCCAGATTTCTATTTACCATATATGGGAAAGAAGCCATAAGAATGACTCCCAATGAATATAGAATTAAATCGCCATGGACATGTAGGGAAAAATGCTAGTCATTGAGAAAATGATAAGACATGTATACATATATCTGCTTGAGTTTTATGCACTTTGCATTACACATATATTGCATAAAATATACATAGAAAAACAAGAAAAAGGTAAGGATCTCCAAGATATCAGGAAAGACAACAACAAAAAGGTAAGGATACTACACTACATCAGAAGAGACATTCATGTTCATCCATAGACAGTAACCACACTCCATCCTTCCATATGTCTTAACTCTTCCAAATTCACAAAGTTCATATTGAATATATTGTTGCATTAATAACTAGCAGCAGGGACATATCAATAAGAAATGAACTTGGCCAAAACTATAATCAGATAAACAGATATAAATGTATGAAATGAGCCAAACCCAAATTTCTAGAAACCAACACACCTTTGCTGACACTACGACCAAGGTTATTGTTGACACGCAAAGGATCAATAACATTGAAATGCTTGGAGACAAATGGTTGCCCCTGATTTTCTTGGCCACCAGGGAAAACAGCATAAACTGAGCTACAGGCATCGAGAAATAACTTGCTGAGTAGTAAATCTCCACCATCTTTTCGAGGAGGTTCAGCTATGGATGATGTTAGTGAAGGAATAAGAAAACAATCAATACGTGAAACAAACCTAAATCAATATATGGACAAAAGGGTCTTTAATGGGAATGCAACTACCTGTCACATCTGGGAGTGAACCAATAGGTACTGGGCCCCATAGACTTACACAGAAATTATCCCAGTCAAACTTACTAAAGAATTCCAAAAATCGATACAACACCTATGTAAGAAAAAACGATACCATGTCAAATTAATCATCAAAAACACAAATAAAATAAAGCCATGTAATTTCTGTTACCTCAAGTGGTCCAGCAAAAGAATTGTTGTAAACATGAAAAATGTAAAGAACCAAGGTCTCTAAAGCATAAGTTGAGATAAGTCCATGGTGGGCACCAAGTATTCGACTCTCGTAGTAACACCAAGCCTTTATCAGGATAATACTACGCTTGAATAAATGATTTTGATTAATCAGATTATCAACCTACAACAACAAACTCATTCTTGTAAATCCAAGAAAAATATAATACTGCTGATGTCACATTTTCAAATGATACATTGTTAAGCCTATGAGATGCACCAAATTACCTCCTCAAGAAAACACAGGGTACACAAACCTCCAAGCTGGTTAAATGAAATGTCTACTACAATATTCTCAACAAGACACTTTATAATTTTTACCTGCAAATAAAGGGCACAACAAAAAAAAATCTTCAAAATCTAAAGCAAGCCAGACAATTAGCAAAATTAATAACAGTTAGACACAAATAACTAGTAACTTGTCATTTTCAATTAAAAGTATTTAAAAATGCCTAATCATACTTAACAGTAAATGTAAAGTGTGAAAAATTAATTCAGGAATTAATAGTATAAAATAAGTGTTTCTCAAGCTAGCAATCTATCCCTTATTATACATACTCAATCATCTATGATCATGAGCTTTTGATAAAATCTCACATAAAGAAAGTCTCCGACTTGGTAATGGATAACATGGACTCCCCTTACTCTGATAATATGAGATGACTCATTTTACAATATGTCTTAAACCTTGTATTTATCGTTATTATAGTACCATAACCAGGCCTAGTGTCCAAGGACCTTAAGCTTCTGCAACATCCCACACCACTTCAAATATATGCAAATGACCACAAAGGTTTTATCCTTGGTGAATGTGAATGCAGAGTAGAACAAGACTTTAAATTGAAAATAAATCCAACAAAAATCCAAACTTATACACGTCACAAATTTCTCAACCAGATTGAGAAAGCAACTATATTAACAAACCATATGATTAATCAAAGCACAGAGTGACATGAAAGTTCAACAATTCTGAAGATTTTCTGTATTAGAGAACCTACTTCGGCCTGGATGTACTGAACTTCCTTGACATGAAACTCTGCATTCTCATTCTTCTCCTCATTCTCCAGCATGTCACGAACTTGATGTGCCCATGTCTCCTTCAGATTTTGATTCTTACTGAATGCTGTTAAGTCAATATCTCCATCAGGCAAATAAGTTTTGAGGGGAACCGACCCAAAAGTGAACACCTGTAATTGTAAACAATCATTTAGATAATAATGTGTAAGTACAACTTCAAGTTAGCATCAATAATACTACTGGTCTTCCACTGGATGAAACAAAGAAAACCATGATACAAAATACTCCTCAATCACCAAATTAAATTTTGAAAAGGCACGATGCAGAGTTATTCCCTAAGTGGGAGAATACACTTGCACTACCAGAACAAAGATTTCTAACCACAAATTGGAATTTCTGACCTAGCACCGCTCCATTTAAGACTTGCAACAGCAGGATACTGCTATTAAGTACTTTCATCATGCAATAATGATATCAAGATTGATCACAGCATCCTTTCACAATTTAAATATCATAGGATAGTCATAGCCAAAACAGTGGATGACTTACTACTAATCATAAGATGCAACAGATAAACCACAATAAACCAACCTGGCAAGGGAAGCACTTCATGATCAGCCGTTGGACATAGTCAGCAACCGCATTTCGGCGCTCCTCAGAGGGTGGATTAGGCTGAATGCAGGCAATAAGCTCTGCAGTCCTTTGCTCGGCTTTCAACCACCGCTCCGAGTCAAGCACCTGTATCACGGAGGCAGCTTCATTGGGCAACAAACCATTTGGCAATAGCCCACTTGGTGGCTGTGCCCACCCTTCATGTTCTCCCATGCAAGCCTATGTTTCAACACTCCCAACAAAACCTACCAACCCAAACCAACACGCCACCACCACCACAGTTCCTTCTAGATAACCCCAAAACAACCAATATTCAAAGTCACAAAAACCCAATAAAGCTTGCAGCGATAGTTATTATCTCAGGGTTCTCCCGCAGACTTCGGAAGGGGAAATAAATATTTTCCCCTTGCACAACAAACAGACCAAGACGGAACTTAATTCCCTCAGTAGTCAAAACGCATTAAACAGTAAAAATAAGGAAAAAAAAAACTGTGAAATTCAACAAACCAATTCTGGGTATTACCCAAAAATAACACAGACAGATGGAATGGCACAATCTCAGAGAACCCCACCAAGCACCAAACGAATCCCCAAAAGTTACCAAAATCAGATTTTGCAAAACACCCAAATGAATCAAACAATAAGAGAGTTGCTTGGCTGCAACAAGAGAAGAGTTTAGATGGTTAAAACCCTAACGGAAAAGGTTGAATCCCAACACAGTGGAAGTGTAGGGGCGAAACAATAGCGTAGTGTTCAAACCCAGAAATGCGTAGAGGAGATGGTGGGCATCAAAATATTAGGTGGAAGAAAAGTTGGAGTGCGATCAAAAACGGGCCTTGGTGCAGATAGAGAAAAGGGTGCAAAACGAGGGGTGGTTGTTGTCTGTGAAATATGAATGATGAATATTAGGGATTGAAGAAGTAGGCTACAAAAGGGGTTCCGCGTTGAGAGAGGAGAGTGTTGGTGTTGTGAATGTTGTGCATTTAAGGGGTTTTTGTTTTCGTTTTTTGGTTTACAAAAAATTTATTGGCAAACTGAGTCTGTGAGGGTGATAATAGAATCTTGTGAGATAGACAATGAAAAAAGCAGCACAGAGAAAAGGAAAAAAAAAAGGAAAGAAATAAGTAAAAATATTCAGTTATTCATTCATTCCCCTATTTTCAATAATTTGCACCATATTATTCCTTTTTATCTAAATGGGAATTGTTTTTGTCACCTGAAAACAATGTTCTTTATAAGGTCACCAGACCCGTTACCCAAAGCCTAGCCCGTTGTGGGTTTCTGTTTCGTGCTTTGGGCTGCACTACTCTAACTTCAAAGTTATCAGCATTCACTACTCTAAGTTCATCATTCTTAATTCACACAGTGTAAACAAACTCATTGAGGAAAAGGAATTAGGTTTGTGATGTGAATGTTGTAAATTATAAACATCAATTTCAGAAAACCGCATCCAAAACAAGGAATAAACACATTGCTATTATTAGATAGTTTATGGCAATTTGGTTTTTGAAAAATTTAAATTTAAACTGGCAAAAAAGTTTAATCTACAGAAACTAATGCCTTTTTATTTTATCATTACTACTAATTATTCATTTGATTATGGAATTATTTGAAAAGGAAAATAATTACTGATTTCTGCAAATAAGAAACAACTGGAGCAAATTGGGAAAGTAAGGAAGGAAAGCTTTTTTTAGAGTATAAGAATAGAACACAAGAGACATTTGGTAGAAAATGTGTAGTTTTCTGGATATTTTTACCTTTGAAACTAAATTGTCTAGTTTCTTTTAGCTTCAAACTACTACATCCAAAATATTTAGGTTTTAAGATTACCAGAATGTTTAAAAAGTATCTTAGGTGTCTAATTTTTACTGGGTGTGCGAGAAAATTAGATTTTGAATTTATTCGTGATAAAGTTTAAACATAATTGGTTTGTTGAAAGAAGAATTTGTTGAAGAGAGAAGATAGCACTGATACTTCGATTTAGGTTATCTATTCGTGTTCAACACGTTTTGTATATGATACTTTAAGATATTTTACTGATATTTATTAATGAAGTATTTGATTTATAAGTGAACAATAATTTTATAATGACATTAATTTATAACTTTTTATGTAGACAACTTTAATATTTATGATTTTAATTTGGATGCACATGATAACAATAATATATTTTATCATGTATTTAAAATTTATTCTACATTTTTCAATATGCATATATCACGTATCATATCCTATTATTTTTAAAATAAACATATCGGCGTGTCGGATATGTATCGTATCCAATCTCCGTACATATCTGTGCATAATAGATTCTGAACAAGTCGATTTATAACTTATGTTAACAAGTGGATTTAAAGTATAATTCAGTTTTATAAAATTTACTATAAAATTCACTTATAACAGTTTTATAAAATTTACTATAAAATTCACTTATAAGATAATGTTTACACTTACTTATATATTATATATAAAATCGTCTTATCTGTAATCGATGTGTTTGTGAACTTCAATTCAATGGTATTCTATGTTTATTATTATGACATTCATCTTACTGTGAATGATGTGTGTATTAATGGTGAATGGAACTTTCTAGCAATGGCCACCCAACTTTCACCTTAGTTGAAATTGATTTTGGGAGAATTTCTTTGTGATGATGATATGGAGATTAAACCATTTGGGCACCAACATCTAACTGTATTTAAGACAGACATTTTTACATACATGGAAAATTTGTCCAATGGTAGTAATGTTTTTCCAATTTAGGAAAAGCCTTTTTCAAGTACCATTTATCTTCACTCTTTTTTTCATACTTGACCACTTGTTCCCCCTTTTTATAAGTTTAAAATATTTGTTTTGATATTTTGTCAGTATATTTGCTTTGATAAGTGACTTGATTGGGATTTAACATGTGTTCCCATCATTTATTTAGCTTATATAGACTTGTGTTGTTTTATTATTGCTGCATAATGGAATCTGAGATGTGTTCAAAAGTGAATTTTAAGATACTCTATCTAAAAATATCTCTATTAGAATAACTTCAATTTAGCACTAGAGTTTGATAGATTACCTTTTATAAGTATTTAAAAGGAAATTCTCTTTTTTTTTTATTCTTCATATATTAGATGTATAAGTAAGTTGAGAGTGATTATCATATTTTTGTATTTCTTTTTATCTATAGTTATGCAAGAAATTGTTTTTTCTAACTTTTGTAAATTTTATTATATTTTGGAAGTCAAATCATATACTAAAATAGGTTATTATCTATTTATTTTTCATTGTTTTTAGAGAAATTGAAATTGAGAGACTTCAGAAGAGACAAGTCACTCCTGAGAATTCTAATTAATGAATGACACTTGAAGAAGATAATTCAAAATTTTGAATTTTATTGGAAAGTTGATAGTTTCAATGAGATAAGACTTTAAAATACTTTTAATTATCATGTCATGTTATGAATGTTGACTTTATGTTCATGCTTTTTCTCCCACCTCTATACTTCATGTTTGTATGATTTAGTCATTTATGCTTCTTCAAAGTTTCATGTCATTGGAAGAAGTTTTGAGAACTATAGACCTAATGTTGAATAATGAAGAATTTCATCTTGTACATAGTATTTGTTGTCTTAATCATCATTATTATATTGCGAATCTTGCACTAAAAACACATGGGGATTAGAGTTTTATATTAAGGTTTTTTATTATTAAAAAAATAGGCTTTGAGATAATTTTAATGTTTTAATGAAAAAGATACGATAGAAATTCTGAATTCTTAATAACTATTGAATTGATTTTATAAAATTTAATTTTAATAATTTTTGTTAGGGTTAAATATGTTTTTAACCTATTAACTTACAATAAAAATGAAAATGAATCTAGCTTAAAAATTTTAGTGTCTAAGCTTAAGAAATATATGTGAATTTAATTCTTTTGATCAAAGTTTGTTAAGTTTTAAGTTTATTTGACGTCTCAAGTTCGCATTACATGATAATATTTAAATTATTTACACAACACATCTCTTCTTTAATGAGAGTTAAAAGTCAAAAACATATATATATATATATTTTTTTTGTTATCATCCATTTTATATACTTATATGTTATCTAAAGTATTATATCTATCCTTGTGCATTATTATATAAAGAAGATTTTTTCTTTTGGTGTATATACTAGTATATAATAATATTATTATATTATATTTGCAACTATCTATAATGAGATTCTCTCATTCATGTTCATAATTATTTAATCCTACTTTACCCTTTACAACATAATGTTTTTAAAGACTTACTTTAACATGTCTTTTATAAAATTACTCTAACAATTTTTTTTTTCTTATATTCATTAATAGTTATTTTATCTTATTTTCTTCATTTATTCTACTTTATCTTTAATAAATATATATTTACTTTGTAAATTAACTTAGTGATATTATAGTATTATCACCTATAGTAGACATTCGCTAAAGTTCACAATCATTTCAAAAGGGAAAATTCTCAGATAAATGATTTTGTAACTTTATTTTTAGACAAAATCATGAAAAGTCATTTGACGATTATTTTCGATTCGTTCACTATAAGTCGATTGACGATTTTGTAAAATGCAACAAAGGGTGAAGAACTCACCTTGAGATCAATTTAACTGATCATATAATAAATAAGAGGAATTTTTCAACTAGCTCATATTGATAGATATCACTTTATAATGATTTGAAGATAACATCACACGTTGGTCAACTTCAACTTCGTTCAGACAAGTTTCAAATTCTATAGCATCGGATTCGATACTAAACTTAAGGCGATCTCATTCATGATTTGTTTGATATCTTGTAGAGTTTATTATATGACTAATTGTTGATAATATTTACTTTATCTTTTTTATTTAAATTAGTTTTTAGGAAATATTTATGTTTTAAAAACAATATTTCATTTTCAGAATTAGAAAATCAAGATTGAGATGTTATAAGTATTTTATTATTTATATTCTGTTACATTATATATATATATATATATATATATATATATATATATATATATATATAATATTTTTTTTTATATATATATATATTTTTAATTATACTTTTCATCTTTATCCTTTTAATTAAAACTCTTAAAATTTACACACGTACGAGTTGATGTCTATGCTTATGCTGATATTATGGTGATGTATAATATAATAAATCAATTATAACAATAATAAGAAATCACTAATGAATGTCATTTTTGTGTTAATGAAAAATTAAAGTTCATTAAATAAATAAAGTATTCATCCAACTCCAAAGAAATATTGTTAATCCATCTTAAAATAAATATTAGGAACTAAAAATAGTAATTTAAATAATGATGAAAATAGAGAAAAAATTTTTACTTGAAACTAACTTAAAATCCATAACGTTTTATAAGCATTATTTGTAAACATTACTTGTTACTTTATTTATTTGTATAGTCATAATGCTAAGAATCATATATTTCTAGTATATATATATATATATATATATATATATATATATATATATATATATATATATATATATATATATATTAACATATCATCATATATTACAAAGTAATATTGGATGCACAAATATAATTTCTTTTTCCAAAGGTACTTTCACGTGCGACATTAATCGTTCCAATGTTAATTTTAGAATTACGTAACGTTATTAAAAAAAAACCAATAATAATATCACTTCTAATTTCTCAATTAATTCAGATGCGTCTCTTCGGTCTCTTTGGCCTATCAGTAGCTAAGATCACTTCCTACTTCCTCTCTTATTTATGTCTTCTTTTGTGCATATCACTAACATCACACACTGGTAAAATATATTTTGTGATATGCCAAAATAAATTAGTTCAACTATTTTTTAAATTGTAAGTTGAAATTAAGCTTGTCAATGTGAAACTAGTTTGCATTTCACCATATATATATATATATATATATATATATATATATTATGTAAAAAACATTAATAAGCATTAACACGTGAAATGATACAAATGTCTTAAGTATGTAAAGTTTGATAAGGAGGAAACACATAAACCCTGAACACCTTTACAACCATTCTCATTTGGAATTTAAATTTTCATTTATTTCCTTTCATTTTCAGAATAGTAAACTGAATGCTTAAGTATATATTTGGTTCTTTTATTTAATTTTGTCATCATTTTTGTGTTTGATTAGATTCTCATTTTTGACAAATTTTGGTCAATCTAATCCTTTTTATTTTTTATTAACTTTATTTAAATAGTTAACTTTTGTGAACAGTACATGCCACGCGTCAATCACCTAATATAAGTAATAAGGGTTGATTTTTGTAATTTATAATCAAACTCGTGGAACATAGGAAATGCATCCTTTTGGATGATAAAAAAAATTGATTAGTGAATTTTAAATAATTGGACGAAAAGTAATACGCAGCTTCCCACTTATTTGTTTATTATGTCCCACTAACTTGCCTATCTGATTTGACCTATTTTTTTTTTTCAAGCCAGTCACCTAGTGCAAATAATAAGGGTTGATTTTTGTGACTTATAATCAAACTTGTGCTACATAGGAAAGACATACCTTTGGATGATAAAAAAAATAGATGATTAGTAAATTTTAATAAATATTAAATTGTACGAAAAGTAATACGCAACTCTCCTTCTATTGTTATTATGCTCGACTTATTTGTCTATCTAGTTTGACCTATTTTTTTTCAACCACCTAATGCAAGCAATATGGATTGATTTTTGTAACTTATAATCAAATTCGGGGTACATAAGAGGTACATCCCATCCCATTGGATAATAAAAAAAAGGATTGATTAGTAAATTTTAAAAATTGTACGAAAAACAATACACAACTCCCCACATATTAGTTCTTTGTGCCCCATTTATTTGCCTATCTGGTTTGGCTTATTTATATTTTCTTTAAGCGAGTCAACTACTGCAAGTAATAAGGTTGATTTTTGTAACAATAATCAAACTTGTGATACATAGGAAATGTATCCTTTTGGATGATAAAAAAATTTGATTAGTGAATTTTAAATAATTGTACGTAAAGTAATACGCAGCTTTCCATTTATTTGTTTATGATGCCCCTCTAATTTTCTTAACCAATTTGGCCTATTTTTTTCTTCAAGCCAGCCACCTAGTGCAAGTAATAAGGGTTGATTTTTGTAACTTATAATCAAACTTGTGGTACATAGGAAATGCATCCCTTGGATGATAAAAAAAAGATGATTAGTAAATTTTAATAAATTGTACGAAAGTAATACGCAACTCTCCTTTTATTGTTATTATGCCCCACTTATTTGTCTATCTAGTTTGGCCTATTTTTTTTCAAGCCAGTCACCTAGTGCAAGCAATAAGGGTTGATTTTTGTAACTCATAATCAAACTTGTGGTACATAGGAAATGCATCCCTTTGGATGATAAAAAAAAAGATTGACTAGTAAATTTTAAAATATTGTATGAAAAGTAATATGCATCTCCCTAATTATTTATTTATTATGCCCCACTTATTTGCCTATCTGGTTTGACATATTTTTTTCTTCAAGCCAACCACCTAGTGCAAGTAATAAGGGTTTGTTTTTGAAACTTATGATCAAATTCGGGGGTACATAAGAAGTACATCCATTCGGATGATAAAAAGAAAAGATTGACTAGAAAATTTTAAAAAATTGTACGAAAAGTAATACGCAGCTCCCTACTTATTTGTTTCTTATGCTCCACTAATTTGCCTATCTGATTTGACCTATTTTTTCTTCAAGACCGCCACCTAATGCAAGTAATAAGGGTTAATTCTTGTAACTCATAATCAAACTTGTGGTACATAGGAAATGTATCCCTTTGGATGATAAAAAGAAATTGATTAGTGAATTTTAAATAATTGTACATCAAATAATACGCAACTTTCCACTTATTTGTTTATTATACCCCTCTAATTTTTCTATTTGGTTTGGTCTATTTTTTTCTTCAAGCCAGAGCCACCTAGTCCAAGTAATAAGGGTTAATTTTTGTAACTCATAATCAAACTTGTAGTACATAGGAAATGCATCCTTTGATGATAAAAAAAGATTGATTAGTAAATTTTAAAATATTATACGAAAAGTAATATGCAACTCCCTACTTATTTGTTTATTATGCTCCATTTATTTATTTGGTTTGACCTATTTTTTTCTTCAAGCCAGTCACCTAGTGTAAGTAATAAGGGTTATTTTTTGAAACTTATGATCAAATTTGGGGTTACATGGGAAATGCATCCCTTTGGATGACAAAATAAAATTGATTAGTGAATTTTAAATCATTGTACGTCAAATAATACGCAGTTTTTTACTTATTTGTTTATTATGCCCCTCTTATTTTTTAATCCAGTTTGGCTTATTTTTTTCTTCAAGTTAGCCACCTAGTGCATGTAATAAGTGTTGATTTTTGTAACTTATAATCAAAATAGGAAATTCATCCCTTTGGATGATACAAAAAAAAGATGATTAGTAAATTTTAATAAATTGTGCAAAAAGTAATACGCAGCTCTCCTTTTATTCTTATTATGCCTCCACTTATTTGCCTATCTGGTTTGGCTTATTTTTCTTCAAGTCAGCCACCTCGTGCAAGTAATAAGGATTTATTTTTGTAACTCATAATCATACTTGTGGTACATAGGAAATGCATCCCTTTGGATGATAAAAAGAAATTGGTTAGTGAATTTTAAATAATTGTACGTCAAATAATAGGCAGCTTTCCACTTATTTGTTTATTATGCCCCTCTAATCTTCCTATTTATTTTGACCTATTTTTTCTTCAAGCCAGCCACATAGTGCAAGTAATAAGGGTTGATTTTTGTAACTCATAATCAAACTTGTGGTACATAAAAAATGCATCCTTTGGATGATAAAAAGAAATTGATTAGTGAATTTTAAATAATTGTACGTCAAATAATATACAACTTTCCACTTATTTGTTTATTATGCCCCTTTAATTTTTTCTATCTGGTTTGACCTATTTTTTCTTCAAGCCAGTCACCTAGTGCAAGTAATATGGGTTGATTTTTGTAACTTATAATCAAACTTGTGGTACATAGGAAATTCATCCCTTTGGATGATAAAGAAAAGATGATTAGTAAATTTCAATAAATTATACAAAAATTAATACACAAGTCTCCTTTTAATTTTATTATGCCCCACTTATTTGGCTTTCTGGTTTGACCTATTTTTCTTCAAGCCAGCCACCTAGTACAAGTAATAAGGGTTTATTTTTGTAACTCATAATCAAACTTGTGGTACATAGGAAATGCATCCCTTTGGATGATAAAAAGAAATTGATTAGTGAATTTTAAATAACTGTACGTCAAATAATACGCAGCTTTCCACTTATTTGTTTATTATGCCCCTCTAATTTTTCAATCTGGTTTGGCCTATTTTTTTCTTCAAGTCAGCCACCTAGTGCAAGTAATAAGGGTTAATTTTTGTAACTCATAATCAAACTTGTGGTACATAGGAAATCCATCCCTTTGGATGATAAAAAAAGATTGATTAGTAAATTTTAAAATATTGTACGAAAAGTAATACGCAGCTCCCTACATATTTATTTATTTATTATGCCCCACTTATTTGCCTATCTTGTTTGGCCTATTTTTTTATTCAAGCCAGCCACCTAGTGCAAGTAATAATGTTTGTTTATTGTAACTTATGATCAAATTCGGGGGTACATAAGAAGTACATCCAATTGGATGATAAAAAGAAAAGATTGACTATAAAATATTAAAAAATTGTACGAAAAGTAATACACAACTCCCTACTTATTTGTTTATTTTGCCCCACTAATTTGTCTTTCTGGTTTGACCTATTTTTTTCTTCAAGCCCGCCACCTAATGCAAGTAATAAGGGTTGATTTTTCTAACTTATAATCAAACTTGTAGTCCATAGGAAATGTATCCCTTTGAATAATAATACAAAAGATTGATTAGTGAATTTTAAATAATTGTATGAAACGTAATACACAGTGTCCTACTTATTTGTTTATTATGCTCCTCTAATTTGCCAATTTGGTTTGACCTATTTTTTTTCTTCAAGCCAGCCACTTAGTGCAAATAATAAGGGTTGATTTTTGTATGTTATAAACAAACTTGTGCTACATGGGAAATCCATCACTTTATATGATAAAAAAAAGATTGATTAGTAAATTTTAAAAAACTTGTACAAAAAGTAATATGCAACTCTCCTTTTATTGTTATTATGCCCCACTTATTTGACTTTCTGGTTTTGCCTATGTCAGCCACCTAGTGCAAGTAATAAATGTTGTTTTTTGTAACTCACAATCAAACTTGTGGTACATAGGAAATGCATCCCTTTGGATGATAAAAAGAAATTAATTAGTGAATTTTAAATAATTGTACGTCAAATAATACACAACTTTTCACTTAATTTGTTTATTCTGCCCCTCTATTTTTCCTATTTGGTTTGACCTATTTTTTTCTTCAAGTCAGCCACTTAGTGCAAGTAATAAGGGTTGATTTTTGTAACTTATAATCAAACTTGTGGTACATAGGAAATTCATCCCTTTGGATGATAAAGAAAAGATGATTAGTAAATTTTAATAAATTGTACAAAAATTAATATGCAGCTCTCCGTTTATTTTTATTATGCCCCACTTATTTGGCTTTCAGGTTTGGCCTATTTTTCTTCAAGCCAGCCACCTAGTGCAAGCAATAAGGGTTGATTTCTGTAACTCATAATCAAACTTGGTACCAAAAGGGTATACTTCTTATATACCCCAAAATATTATAATAGGTTAAAAAAATCAACCCGTATTGATTGTTCTAGGTGGCTGGCTTGAAGAAAAAAAAATAGGCCAAACCACATAAGAAAATAAGTGGAACAAATAAGAAATAAGTGGGAAGCTGCGTATTACTCTTCGTACCAAATTTTAAAATTTACTAATCAATCTTTTATTATCATCCAAATCGATATACTTCTTATATACCCCAAAATATTATGATAGGTTACAAAAATCAACCCTTATTGATTGTTCTAGGTGGCTAGCTTGAAGAAAAAAATAGGCCAAACCAGATAGGAAAATAAGTGGAACAAATAAGAAATATGTAGGAAGCTGCGATTTTCTCTTCGTATCAAATTTTAAAATTTACTAATCAATCTTTTTTTTATCATCCAAATCGATATACTTCTTATATACCCTAAATTTGATTATAAGTTACAAAAAACAACCCTTATTAATAGCACTAAGTGGGGCTGCCTTGAAGAAGAAAATAAGCCAAACCAGATACGCAAATAAGTGGAGCATAATAAAAAAAAAGAAATAAGAGGGAAGCTGCGTATTACTTTTCATACAAAATATTCAAGTTTACTAATCAATTTTGCAATTCGTGTTTTATTTGGTCCTTTTCTGTGACACCGTTTAAGTCAGTAACAGAGCATTGTAAAGGTGACGCTGGTTGTATTACATTGCATTGAGGTGTGTTACGTGTACTGTACAGGTGTGATAATTTAGAAATAATGCAGAACATCACAATAATCCAAGCACAAACAAACCCCAAAATACAATTAAGAAAACCCTAATCCACAAACAAACACAACGTAGAAAACCCTAAACTCACTTACTTCGTTGATGATGATTAACTGGAAAGTTGAAATGAAGATAGCGACTGCAATCCAACGATGAAATGAAATGACAAGTATTAGTTGCTTCCTCTATAAATTCGAGCTCAAGAAAGACGAAAATGAAGAAATCACCTCCAACGATGAAGGGCGTGACTGCAATCCAACTCAAGCCCTAATTGCACAATTTCCCCAAAATTGAAAAGTTAACGTTAATTAGCCATCTGTACAGTACACGTAACACACCCAAATACAATGTAATACAAACAATGCCACCTATATAGTGCTCTGTTACTAATTTAAACAGCGTCACATAAAAGGACCAAATAAAACACGAATTGCGAAAATGATGACCATTTTAAACATTCGATAAAAATGAGGACCATTTTAAACATTTTATCAAAATGAGGACCATTCGCAAAAAACAATACGAAAATAAGGACGAAAAAGGTATTTAAGCCTAAAATTTACTAATCAATTCTTTTTCTTATCATCCAAATGGTTATACTTCTTATATACCCAAAATATTATGATACCTTAAAAAAATAAACCTTTATTGATTGCTTTAGGTGGCTGGCTTGAAGAAAAAAATAGGCCAAACCACATAAGAAAATAAATGGAACAAATAAGAAATAAGTGGGAAGCTGCGTATTACATTACTCTTCGTACCAAATTTTAAAATTTACTAATCAATCTTTTATTTATCATCCAAATCGATATACTTCTTATATACCCTAAAATTGATTATGTTCTTTGTATCATTTTGACCAAATGATGTATTATAACTTTTATTAGTGTATAAAAAAGAGATTTATTAGAACTTAAAAGATTGAAGTAAACAAACATTTTAAATATCAATTATGTTCTTTGTATCATTTTGATCAAATGATATATTATAACTTTTATTAGTGTATAAAAAAGAGATTTATTAGAATTTAAAAGATTGAAGTAAACAAATATTTAAAATATATTTTAATTTGAATATTTGTTTTTCTTTTATATTTTTAAAAAAATATTTTTAAATTTTATCAATTATGTTTTATTAATATTTGCAAATTTAATAATTGTTTTAGTTCTCATAAAGTTTTATTTAGTATTATAATATAAAATCTAAACAATTATAATTTATTTTAAAAGATTTGATATCGAAGAAACAACCATCATTCTAATATTTAATACTTGATAATATTATGTTTCCTTTATCATATTTTTTATTATTTTATAAAAATTAATTAAAATTAATATTGAAGTAGTAAGAGAATGGGTATGGGTATGGGTACGAGATTATACCCGTTACCCAGTAGGGATGGGGATAGGTCAAAAGTTTAATACCCGTTGGGTTTGAGTATGGGGATGGGGATGAATTTTTGTTACGGGGATGGGTATGGATAACGAAACCCGTGCCCGCCTCGCTCCGTTGCCATCCCTAAATATACCCTAAATTTGATTATAAGTTACCAAAATCAACCCCTATTAATCTCCCTAGGTAGCTGCCTTGAAGAAAAATAAACAAAAATTGGACAAACCAAATCGGTAAATAAGTGGAATATAATAAATAAATAAGAAATAAGTAGGAAGCTGCGTATTACTTTTCGTACAAAATATTAAAATTTACTAATCAATCTCTTTCTTATGATCCAAATGGGTTCTTAAATACCAAAATATTATGATAGCTTATCAACCCTTATTAAGTTCTCTAGGTGGCTGGCGTGAAGAAAAAAAAAAGGCCTAATTAGGAAAATAAGTGGAACAAATAAGAAATAAGTGAGAAGTTGGATTTACTCTTCGTACCAAATTTTCAAATTGACTAATCAATTTTTTTGTTATCATCCAAATCGATATACTTCTTATATACCCTAAACTTGATTATAAGTTACAAAAATCAACCCTTATTAATTACACTAGGTGACTGCCTTGAAAAACAAAATACGTCAAACCAGATAGGCAAATAAGTGGGGCATAATAAACAAATAAAAAAGAAGTGGGAAGCTGCGTAAGACTTTTGGTACAAAATATTAAAATTTACTAATCAAATCTTTTTCTTATCATCCAAATGGGTATACGTCTTATAAACCCCAACATATTATGATAGCTTAAAAAAATCAACCATTATTGATTGCTCTAGGTGGCTCTGGCTTGAAGAAAAAAATATGCCAAACCACATAGGAAAATAAGTGAAAAATTTAAGAAATAGGTGGGAAGCGGCATATTACTCTTCGTACCAAATTTTAAAATTTACTAATCAATCTTTTATTTATCATCCAAATCGATACACTTCTAATATACCCTAAATTTGATTATAAGTTACACAAATCAACCCTTATTAATCTCTCTAGGTGGCTGTCTTGAAGAAAAAAAAACAAAAACGGGTCAAATCAGATAGGCAAATAAGTGGGACATAATAAACAAATAAGACATAAGTTGCGTATTACTTTTCGTACAAAATATTAAAATTTACTAATCAATTTTTTTCTTATAATCCAAATGGGTATACTTCTTATATACCCCAAAATACTATGATAGCTTAAAGAAATCAACTTTTATTGATTGCTCTAGGTGGCTGGCTTGACGAAAAAAATAGGTCAAACCACATAGGAAAATAAGGGAAACAAATGTTGTGTATTACCCTTTGTACCAAATTTTAAAATTTACTAATCAATCTTTTATTTATCATCCAAATCGATATACTTCTAATATACCCTAAATTTGATTATAAGTTACAAAAATCAACCAATATTATATATATATATATATATATATATATATATATATATATATATATATATATATATTTTCTTTTTTTTTTTAT
>Ga0214545_1000486_pt1 | contig 63203 bp, 42 predicted proteins | sample CNSS4metaG_FD_160064 | JGI IMG/M metagenome (GOLD analysis project Ga0214545, IMG submission 160064) | Root nodule microbial communities from cowpea collected in UCLA plant growth center, Los Angeles, California, USA - CNSS4 | ecosystem: Host-associated > Plants > Roots > Nodule | place: USA... | reverse complement strand
AGCGATTGAGCAAAGATGAGCGACGAAATTGGATGCCAGAATCCCTAATGCGAGCCCCAAATCCACAAGTTCAAAGAGCGAGGACGAAATCCCTAATTGGACCCCCAAATCCACAATTTCAAAGTGCAACGACGAAATCCCTAAACCAAACCTAAACCCAATTTAATCAGAGATTAACCCTAAACAAATCCACATTTTCAATTAAATGGTCAGCATAGTGCAAACGGACACATCACTGAACAGTATCCACGTCACACATAATCACCACGCTGGCCCTGTTTCGTTAACTATTTAGACGGAGTTAACGAAAAGGAATTCATTGAAACAAAATTACGAAAAGTAGGACCAAATTGAAAACATTTTCAAAAGTAGGACCAAAGTGAAAAAAGTCGTCCTAAACTAGGACCAAAAGACCATTTAAGCCAAAATTATTATTGTTTCTTTTATACTATTTTTATTATTATTTTTTGGGGAAAATAAACATTTTGAAAAAACTACATCTTTTTGCATGCACATTAAATGTATGATGAACGTTGTGGAGTGCTAATACTTTTCCTATATGATGAACGTTATGGAATGCTAATACTTTCTTTACGCATGATTGACTCTCAGACCTAAAATCATTTTTTTAGATCTTGTCTTATCCTTTTGATTTTTTCATAATCTTTTAGAATAAACTGTTACGTCAACTCCAAATTCTATTTTTTTCAAGTTTTATTTTTTATTTGTCATTCCGTCACAATTTCTGCAACGAAAGGAACCTAAGAAGGGTCACTGATGTTCTCTGAAATTATTGTCTTGAATCTTAAGTGTGGTTTTGCAAGTTGTGTCAATAATATGTGAGTGTTCTGATGAAACCAGGTTACTAAGACAAAATGTATAATGTACATGTTGCGTCTTTCTAATTTAGCTTCGATCATGAAATGATCCAATAAAAATCGAGAAAGTGGATTCAACTTTAACCCCATCGTCTGATTGGCTCGCCAAGCAAATCGAACTGCCAGAGATCAGAAGCATAAAAAAATTGAGGAGTCATAAGACACGTGCAAATACTCGCTTTCATAGTTCGGTCTACAAAAGAGTGAACATTGTTAGCATAACATTACGTAATACGTCATTTAAAAAATACTACTATATGACATGTCAATTTCTCTTATATATGCTTTGTTATGAAAAAATACTTTTACATTCACCGTAATTATTTTAATATCTTCTTTTGTTTTAAGAGAAAACTTTTCCAGAAACAATAAAAACCACATGACTCTCGTCTTTTTCAAAGAGACTTCTTTTCTTTATTGGAAGAATAATCGACGCTCATCTTATTTTATAACCTAACGCTTCCACCTTCATTCAACCATGGTAACAAATTGTATTTTACAAAAGCACATCAGGTCAAAAACTACAAGAGAAGTAAAGAATATGACGCACATGTACAGTTTATGACAGAGAACCAAACACACTGATATGCAAGCACAGACATTGAGAATCAATGGGAAAGAACACGGGATAAACAGCAAATAGTTCTGCTGAACTATGTTAAGCCAGGAGAGAATTAACTATTCGATAAAGGAAGATAACATATAAAATACAATTGAATTTGAGTGAAATAACTAAATTCTTAAGGACATTAAATCTTGGGCTTACAGAGAAATAGGGAAGTTTCCTCCCTCACACTAAAATGGTATCTTTTCCAATTCTATTGAAGCCCTACTTTTCATCCTTTACAAACCCTCCCAAAACAACATGACATAGAAATACAATTTTGGAAGAGTTACTATAACATTCCTCAACAGTGTAACCTACTGTCCTACAGGTCTCGAATGAACACTTGGGTTCACCAATATTTGTGCCTTGTGTCAGCCAGCCTCTCGTAACATACAAAGCTAGACAAAATGAGTGCAGGATGTTGCTCTGCCTGAGATTGCAGTTCACAAAGTAGCATGCGTGCTAGTGTACTACATTTGAAGGCTTTGTAGCAAAAATAAGATATTGTGCAGCATGAGGACAGGTTACAGGGTGGCTCAAACTGTCACTGTAACAGCAAACGCCCACACAACAGTAACGACATGATTATTGCCATGTTATTTGTCAATTCTTAGATTGTTACATAGATGACCAAGCTCTGGTCTTGCGTCCATCCATGCTGCAAATTTCACATTGGCAGGAGAAGTGCAATAGAGATAAGATCTGAAAGTGATAAGGTAAAAATATCGCCTGCAGATGGTGGGGAAAAACAGAAATGGTTACACAACAAAATGGTACGTCATATCCAACATACATAATATATATATATATATATATATATATATATATATATATATATTTAAATGCAGATTTCTTAAGCTGATTATCATTTTCACATTATTATAAACTCATTGTGGTGAAGATCATGAAATGGTAAGTCCTTATATTTAAAATCCCTTTTTTGTAATAAGTTTTCATTATTTAAACTACATTATGTGTTTTACACTCATTTAATTGATGATAATTGTTATAGGAATAGGAGAACAAAAACAAAGGCATGTTAGACTAGATCATGCATAAGAGGTATACAAATGATTGTCATACTAATTGATTCAATTTTTATTTATGTATTATATATCAAAATCTAAATATTAAAAATTTGATTGTAGATCTGTGAAGTTAAATATTTTTATAATGAGTAACTTATTGTGGTCAAGGTCTTCAAATAGTAATTTCTAATATTTATCATTCTCATATTTATAATATTTGATTTTGTATGTAAACTATAATTTTTTTACAGTCAATCTATTACTTATACTAAACAAAATTTATTTAGTATGTTTTGAAAAACTCATGTGCACGGGTGTGTGTGTGTATATATATATATATATATATATATATATATATATATATATATATATATATATATATATATATATAAATGGTTAATAACTTCTTATGCGATGACTACCTCAAAAAATTCAATATTATGTAATATAAACAAATTATCCTTATTTCTCCCTTTCAATTGCATGCGAGGGCAAGATCTTAAATTCAAAATGCATGGGTGAAAAGAAATGTAAGTAAAAGTCAATCTTACACCACCCATGAGTAACTCTTATAAGATAAAATTCTTTTTACAGCAATAATATAAATTTTCTAATAAATTCATTGTTGAATAAAAAGTTTGTAAGTTTTAAATTTGTAATAAGTAATTCATTTCACTAAATTAACATAGAAATTACTTTTCAAAGAAATTAAATTATCGATAGACTAGTAGTGTTTTAAATTCTAAAATTTATCATATACTTGGCTACAATTCTAGAATTGGATTGATCAAAATCATATACTTAACTACATAAGCACATCCATGTGCAGGTGCACTCTCCACATGTTTTAGAGAAAATATATCAATGGGATTCCTATAAAATATAGAAAGGACGTTCCTATGTGTGAAACAAGTAAATGTACCTCAAAGCTTTGATACCCATGTCCATAAGACATGCTCGTTCCTCATCATCATCATCAGTGAACTTCTCAAATTCTCTTTTGTAATATAGAATATCTTCTCGTATATGCCCTGCACCTGAACATCTATAGATAAAATAGAAAAAGTCAGTATCTTCAATGGAAACCCCATACTAAAGATCAAATTTTCCCGATCGTTAGAAATGATGCAAAATTTATTCTAGACCTACAAAAGTGAAACATAATATATTTGCAAAAGTAACCCTCTTCCTCTCACCCGAGATTATGCATTTCTAAATCAAGAGCAACATAATTCATTCACTTTGATGTTGAACACTCTTAAAAGTAATAACACATGGCTTGTAAGCAAATAAAAAAAATTGCTAATAACCTTTCAATGACAAGGTCAACGTCTGCTTTGCTTTGGGGACCATGTATGAGGACCCTTGTAAGGTTCAAAATGTCACTATAGTCACCCATACTAAGTGCCGTTTCATTGGAAGCTTGAGAAGGTAAGTTCTCTTCAGTCACTGCATATATATGAGGTCCAAATAATGGTTGTGAGACTTTGGATCCAGCATCAAGTCGGATACAGATTATGGCCATTGCATATGCGACACCACCAAAACCTGTGTGTGATACAAAAAGGTAACTACCTGCAGAGCTACAGCAAAGCAAGAGTTTAGGAGTACTTTCTATATTGAAACAAAAAATGCCTCAAAGATTACTATAAAGGGATTACAGCATCTAGAAAATTTGGATAGACACACAGGGAATAAATGAAGACTGCTAGGCCGGAATTAAAATGATGAGCAGTTAACATGTATTGATTAGCAAGACAGATTTGTATAGGCATTTACGAGGTATGAAACCTGTGCCTTATATGGAACTATTACACATATTTATTTACTACTAATATAGTATGAATCTCCTATGCTTTTAACTAAGAAAAAGTTTGTTTATTTAGCTTACTTCAAAGATGTAAAGAGTCAACTTCAACAGAGGAACAGAGTACTATAAGCCAAACTGTAACGAATAACCTCATGACTGCATTTCAGTAGAGCTGTCAAAGGTCAAAGCCCATGAGTCAAACTGGCTTCACCATGGGTTGCCGACTAAACAAATTGTAAATTAAATTGTAAATTTTTGTACGGGCTGAAATCGAACCCAGCCCATTAAAGAACCAGCTCACCAACCTATAATAAAAAATTAAAAAAACCAGACACAGTCCAATGAAAGCCCAACACAATTAAAAAAAATTGGGTAGACAAAATATACACTGCTCACGAGTTCCAGTTCTCCTTCTGTCTTATTTTCTACAGGTTCTTTCATATATATTAATGTACGTCACGGTCATAATATGCATAATATAATGAATATTTTGTCATGGTTATTGCAGTGATTTGGACTGTTTCCAGTTTTCATATAAGAAAAAAATAGCAAAACTAAAAAGCTGCATTTTTTTAAAATTGAGTTGGTCCATTTAACTCACCAACCAATGGTAAACCAGACCAGACTCATTTTTTTGAAGCTCACTAATAAGTAATCTGGGCCGAGTAGTCCATTTTGACAGGACTACATCACAGATAAAAAGATGAGCCCTATATTATTAGCAATCATAGGTTGGTCATGATTCTAAGGACATATTTGGTGTGTTGAATATTCTTATACATATTAACCCCCAAATTATAATTGATGCAAACAGTACAAGAACAATCAAGTCACGACACTTTACATGACCCTTATACTGCAAAGTAGGGGACACTTACTCATCTTGACAATACTGTATTGCGTCAATATCAGATGCCAAAGCATCTCTCTCTCTTGTTAAAGGTATCCTCTGGTAGACAATATCATATCCATCACCTTTCAGAGCAGAATAAACTTCCGCTGGTGTCTTCACATCATCTGCTCGAATGTTTTCCCAGTATCCAACCACACCTGACTGATTTGTCGAGGGGTTATATTCTTCACGGTGTAACAGCATTCGCCCACCTGATTGTCTAATCTCAGCTAGTATATCTTCTTTTAGCCGTGCTTCCATGTGTTCAACCTGCATTGTAATTACCGTGAGTAGGACAACACAATCAATTTTATGAAATATGCCAACATCCAACTGACAAACTACAGTAAAGATGACTCACCACAGGACCAGTGATTCCCACGTACTTGAGTGTATTAACTGGTTTGTTTAACTCCCTAAGGACAAATGGAGTATAATTGATGTAAACAACTGCCTCTTCTCTCAGATCAGTCAATACAACCTTTTGAGCAATGAATGAAGGTTTAGGCTTAGCACCCAAATAGTCTAGCATCTCTTTGGCACCAGAGATGGTTGGAGTTGCCATGCAATAAACAGGGTATTCATCAACCTGAACAAGTGAAGAATTAGATAATGACATTCTCACAGTCAACCGCATTACATTGATAAAAACATAAGATAAAGCTTTCAACAATTACAAAGAAAAACGAGAATTAGAATATAATGAAAAGAAAGTTCTCAAAGTCCTTCAAACACCAAAATAATAAAACAAGCTACTCTAAGCAAATAATGATGTTTCATCATTGCAATTCTTTTCCAGTTCTCGCCACCTACATAGACCACTGGTCATTTTCTTGTATATTATCAGCAGTCCAAACAGACAAACCATGATGTCATAATTGCATATAAACATTTTAAATTAAAAATAATGATACTATAAGTTATAATATAATAGTAATTATAAATATATGATAAATACAATTATTGTAATATGGTTATTATGTGTATGAAAAGTGTAAAAAGGAAGCACAAAATAAAATGAGTGGAAGAAAAATAAACTAATTAGTAAAGTATCAATTAATGGTAACACAATGTATTCTACTTGAACAACTATTAGATAACAAGATTGGTCATTTGTTAAATCAAGTTTTCTGCAAATAAACTCACACCAAAAACATGTTAAAGATGCTAATTCTACCTACAATTGGATGATCCTGTAGGTCACCACTGGACGTGTAGCCTTACCCTCTGGCATCACAAATTTGATGAGTTAGTTTCTTTAGTAGTACTTGCAAAGGTAAATGTACCTTGAAAACATGAGGTGCGCCATGAATTTGTATATGACTGGAAGTTCTCTGACCAGGAAAGAAATACATTTTCAGAATGGAGCCTTTCCCCAAAACAGAACCATTTCTGGCCTTGACAATGGCCTCCATCACAGCATCTCCATGTTGAGACTCTTGTGGCTCTCTCAACTCCTCCTACAATATAATTGACATTCTTGAATAAATCATGCTTCAAATTGGGGAATGTAGTATTGCAAATAGAAAGGTTGAAAAATATTTACAGGGACAGTGAAAAAACGCCCCGGTCTTAATCTGATGCTCCATTTCATAGCCTGCACCTCTGGCCTTTGATGCAACCAAACCTTAAATGTCATTCTGGATTCTCCTTGTCCACAAAATCCATCAAATGCTTCGCTTCCAAGATATGCTGCAAAAGCAATTAGACGAAAGTAACGCTCCAAGTACTCAGCACCACGATTTAATGCCACCCTCCTTACTCTAGGCTCAACATGCTGTTGATTGAATACTTTTCTATACTGCAAGACTGCTTGGCGAATATTTTGAAGTGCAGAACATCTATCAATGATAGCATCTAATGCCTCTCGGCATTCAACACCGTTATCAAATAATGTTGTTATCTTCCATAACAAAAGGATGTCATTTATACCAAAAGCACGATTTTGTTTCTCGTCTGTCTTTCTTGACAAAGTACTTGAGGTTAATGAAGTGGTATAAGCCCCAGCTTCATCTCCACTTGAAGAACCACAATCTGATTCTTCACAGATCACATCATCACCTAGTATTTTAATGGGCCTACCATAATCGATTCGAAGTTTCACAAGGCAAGCTATGACAGTACCCGTGGTTGTCCTGCCCCTGCCCATCTGTTATATCAATAACTGCAGTAAGAAATGGATAGGAGAAAAAGACAAAAAAAAATAGACCGACTCAAAATGAACAAGGTCATAAAAAAGTACAGCGTATAAGATAAAAGATTAAGAAATTACCTGGCAATTGAAAACAAAAGCAGTGTCCTTGGCAGCAGAAGATATATTAATTGCCAAAGTGTCAAAATCAGAGCTTTTAGGAGCTTTTCCATCAGTGATGGGCACACGTGCATACTTAACAGGGAACCCCTCAGCTTCCAGACTTTTGAAAACTTCAAGTGGGGTTTGAATTACATCAGGAGTAACTAACTCCCAAGCATCAAATATATGTTTGTCATCTGTTTCATGAATAACCATTATGGCACCACCATAGTGCTTAGCTTCTCTTAGGATATCTTCTTTTAATCGGGCTTCCATTTTCTCCACTCTTTCACGGTCAATGCCCTGAAAGAACAAATTACAATTTCCTATTCACCAACAATTGAGGGCCAATTTCCAAAGTAACAAGAAATTCAATGAGTTCTCTAATGGGATTTTAATTTCAACAAATTAGATAAGCTTCATTTTATATATACTTCAGCATTTGTTGATCACTATATATTAACACATGACCTTCACCAGAAAACATATACGGGGTGGACCAAATCATTTGAGCAGACCTTTAATGAATCAAATAATGTTTTTAAGACATAAACATATTCAACAGCTGAAGCTTTTAGAAGAGTCACTCCTTGACAATATTCATCCAATGGATTAAGAACTTCGTTGGCTTTAATACTTTATCTCAAAGAGTAATATTATACTTCAGTATGGAACAGATACCTTTGCTACCTTAAAAGACACTACTACTACAGCAATAGCTTTATAACTCCATACATCACATTATGTGCAAAAACCAAAAGAAAAAGCACTTTAAACACATCTCGTTGCCTGTATCACACTGCTCATCTAGATACATTTTTTTCACAATTCGATCACTACATTCTTTTTGTAGTATAGTTCTTGCCACAAATTAAAACCAACTTGTTAAATATCCATACTAGTGGTAAACAACTGGAGAAAAATGGGAAAGCCAATTGCTGGTATATGATCTAGTGGGCTCCAAACCAAAACCCAGTTATTCTAACATATACATTTGATTTACAATCCCCCTTAACTAAAAATTGATAGAAAAGATACGTTAGAAGCATTTTTTACCGTGTACTCCAGCATGTTTTTGTATGGCCTTTCAACTTCACGAAGAACAAATGGCTTCCCATTGATGTAAATAACAGGCTCTTCTCTCATATTATGCCAAAGTACTGGGCGTCCACCTTTAGAACTTCCAATCCTCCGGATGACAGATCGAATACCATCAATTGTTGGATTTGCCACTCCATAAACTGGAAATCCAGGAACTTCTCGGAAATTAGGAGCACCGTCCACACTCTCAAGTAAACTTAGGTTTTGAGATCCAGGACAGTGATCACTTTTGAGAACAGTTTGACTACCAAGAACCTCGCCATTTCTCAAGGCAGCAACCACACCCATTTCAGAAGGGCGGCCATCAGTCGATTCGGCTATCATCTTTAGAGATGGCTTCAAACTTGAATAACCAAGTGCACCCATTGGATCTCTCCTAAGTAACCTGCAATGCTAATTGTCATGAGTCATGCCAAATGTTAATAAACATAAGATCAAGCAAGCTAATGAATTAGATTACAATAAAAATCTATTGGACTTGGATTGTGCCAAACTCAACCCCAAAAGTCAGTTCATGGGGAGAGGATTGCCCAAACCTTTATAATCTCTACTTTGGCCACATCTATAGTCAATTTGGAATGTCAAGACAACCCAATTGGTAAAAATGGTCCAACTACATGATGAAAAAATTTATGTCAAGGAGGAATATTAGATCAACAGAGATATCTAGCACCTTCAAGTGAAAATTAACTAAGAAAATTGCAATAAACTACAAGTTTAGCAGATATCTCAAATGAAGTAAATTCCTTGGTACCTCTTTCCAGATTACTGATGTAAAAACAAAATAAGGATGCAATAAAAGTGATATCTTTACAAGGTAAAAAGGTAGAACAGAATCAAAGCATGATGTCACAATCAATAATAAAATTAACTCCACGATGTTTTATATACAGAATTAGAGCCAAGTTTAAATTGACTGCCTTAGAGAATCTGTCTTGGAGCCATACAAAGAAGCTTTTTTAATTACACAAGCATCACCATAATGCAAAAACAAGAGATAACTACTGCCAGAAGTGAATGCCAATCTGTGTCCTAACTAAGCACCAACGTAAACCTTGTTGTGAGCTACAGACAAGTTACTAAATAAACCCAAGGATTTTTTTAATAGCAGTGCCAAGGCACAAAAGCAATCAGGACCTCAGACCAAATAAATATAAATGAAGGTTATACTTGAAAGTAGAAGCTAACTCAGTTCAGTAACATTTATGAATATAAAGTTTTCATAGCAAGATATATGGGCCAAATCTATCAACCAGTTACAATTTGACTAAATAAATACCGTGCCATTTTCCACAGACAAATGAACAAAAATAAATAAAAATTAGACTAAATTAAATGTTTGACCTCCTTTAAATTTTTTATCCATAATTTTGGCCAATTTTATCCCCAATTTCAGCTTAATTCTCAATTTTGCAAACAATTATTTCTCTTATTTTGGTCCAATGGAACCTGAGCTAACATATTTATTCAAGGTATCTTTAAAAATCAATTTAGTTAGTTAAAATGTAAAAAATAAAAGAAATTAAAATATGCAGAATCAAGAATTCAACCAAAGTTACAGATTTTTTAGAATCAAGGAGCTATAATCGCTGAAAAAAAGATAGGGAGATCAAAATTGCAGATCAATAATCAAAGGGTAACTAAAATGGCAATTTAGCTCAAATTAAAAAATACATAAGGCTTCGTACAATTATTAAAACTTTAACCTGCGAATAATGCTGTAGAGTTCAGGCCTTGCTCTCATCCAGTCAGCAAAGCTACAGTTATCAGTAGTATTAGAACGGAGTGCAGCCCTTTCTGAATGAATGTACACAGCAAAACATATTAAAAAGTAGTATCTCTCCAGGTACTCAACAAAAAATGATAGTGATGCTTCCCTTTTCATCTCATCAGGCTGCCGCAAAATACTATTGCGATACGTGGCAATTGCTTCACGCAGGTTCTAAAATTAAGACAAGGATCAATGAGACAGTTAAAGAGGAAATACAAAAATTCAACCCGCAAGATACAGGTGAATAATTCAAGAACATTGAAGAATAGAAACAACCATTACAATTTATTTGAATAACACAATAATAAAATCATTAGAAAATAGAAACAGATATACCTGCATTGAAGCACATTTGTCAATGACTTTGTCCACTTGTCTTTTCCCCTCAACACCACCCTGAAACATATCTGATAATTAGGACAAGAACATCTTTTTATTTTATAAAAATAACATTAAATTCAATACCAGTACCTCTAACACCCGAATCAAACTTCTAATGACTGCATACTCTCCTCTGCGAATTGCTTCTTCCGTGTCAGGCAAATGATCAGCAACATTGGTCATACTTTGAAAAATTCTCCCAATGGAATTGCTTCTTGGAAACCCTGTCATTCAATGACAAATACGATATCTAGTTAATGGCAATTCAACTAGTACACTTAATGAGAATAGAGTAAGAATAAATTAAAGAAATTCAATAATGCTAGGCATAATTCAATTTTCTTCCAAGAGGCTCAATAATTTTACATAAAGGTTACTCAGCATATAAAATAGTTATACCACATTCATGGAACTAAAGTCTTACGCATGTATGCATGCACACATACCCACTGAAGGTAGTGATATGTTGAGAGAAGAATGAAACTAATCACATTTATTGAATAAACTATGGATGGCAATAATTGAAAACAAGTAGACAAGACCTTCATTCTAAAGTTTCTCTCACTCAAATAAATAGGCTAGTGCTTTCATGACATATGTTAGACACATTTGCACTTACAAACCAACATGCAACATTCCCATGATCACTACCTGGACTGAGGCCTTGTAACCTAGCTATAGATATGGAAAAAACTGGACCCTTTGGAGATGAACTAAAGAGATTTCTTACCATAAGATATGTTTTCTTTTTCAAGAGATGATGAAATAACCAGGCCATAGAAATAAGCAACCAGATCCTACTCGATTAAACTCAAACTAACATCATAACCAAGGTAGATGCTGACAGAAACAGAAAGGAATGATGTAGACATCTTCTATATGTTGTCTTGGTATTAAAATTCAACATTTATGGACGATCCAGACATTTTATGCTAACTAAACACTGGAATGTGTATTCATATGCTCCGGTATTGTGGAAGCATAGTAATGAATTTTGAAGAAAAAAAACTGTTTTTTATAATAAACAACAAAACTAATAGTCCCAAATCTGTTTCTGAATATACAAGAAACCGTTCTTAGATTCAAATTTCTTCGAAGAACAACTATTTAAATAAAACAAAAATAAGCATTAAAATCAGAAAAATTAAAAAATAAAAAATAAAGAGTACCAGAGGCTCCTATTCTGTTGAGGTAGACCAAAGTTGCAATGACCATTCCAGTTGTGGTTCGACCACGCCCCATTTGACAATTAAAAATTATCTCCGTGTCTACATCAGCTTGAGAAATTTTATTAACCTAAAATAAAACAATAAAAGTATGAATTTTCAATGTCAATAAATATTGTATGATTGTATCAAATACAAAATCTATGAGTTCTAACAATTAAGCACTGTTCAGCAGCAGCAGCAGCTCAATGACAAGACGGTAGAGAAGGAAACTACATTACCCAACCCCTTGATTGCACCAAAAGAATATGTATGCGGAAAGTGATACCAAATGTGATAGAGCATAACAAATCCAGACAAAATACTAACCAAAATATCAAAATCCATTTCCTTTGGTGATTTTTCATCGGTTATAGGTACGCGTTCATAATCAACAAGATATCCAGCTACTTGCAATTCCTCATACACCTACGGCAAAGAAAATAACCTTGATGCATTTGTATCAGAAAATTGATCGGCAAGTCTCACACGACCATCATATACTAGTTTCGGCCATACCTCTAGTGGTGTCTTCACAGAATCACAAGACACCGGCTCCCATTGGTCTACCATCTGCCCATCTGGCAGTTCATCAGTCACGAGAATCTTATTTCCATATCTGTTGTATCCATGCGCAAATAAGATAAACAGTAAAGCACACAACCACAAATTCACAGGACAAGCATGGAGCATCGCCACAGAAATACCTTGCTGCCTCCACCAGGATGTCTTCTTTCAAACGAGCCTCCATTTGCTCAACCCTTTCTCTGTTAATTCCCTAATCAAGTACAGACAGAATGCCCCACAAGTTAACGGACTCAATTCAACCCAACTTGTAAAGTATGCAGTATGCATCACGCTAAATTGAAAGTCAGCACAAAAGCTGATATGCCCCGAAACTACATACCGTATACTCAAGGTTGGAGAACGGCTTCTCCACATCACGCAGAACAAAAGGACGACCATTAATGTAGGCAAGCTGATTCCAACACAGGAAGGAAATAAAAAGTAAGGAGAAAGCATAATCAAGCATCCATCATCAAACTAACCGATACTTAGCCTAAACTTAAACTCCAAGTACAATACAAGAATTAGTTTCAAAAACCTAAACTCCTTGAAGTCAGCCATAGGTTAAATTAAAATAAAAATATAACACACCGGTTCCTCACGAAGGCTAATCCACAGAACTTTCAATCCAGCACCAATGTGGTTGAGAACGTTCCGAATTCCATCAATGGTTGGTATGGCAACACCGTGAACATGCAACGAGTCCGATGCCTAACCATAACAACAACAACATTAACTACCTGATTCATTTTTTGAAAAGGAAAAAAAAAAAAAAAATATATATATATATATATATATATGAATTGACAGAAGATGAAAAGACGAAGAAGACCTACCTGGCGATAATTGGGAGCGCCTTCGATCTGAGGCGACAAACGTTTGTTCTGGCAACCAGGGAAATGGTCGCTCTTCAGAATCGTTCTCTTCCCCAACACACCTCCTCCTCTCATCTTCATCACCTGCTCCGGCTCCTTCGGTATCTGCGACATCGAACCAACTCACTCACTTCTCTTCCAATTGCAAATCCAAACGCCCAACTCTTCACCACGCTTCTCTTCTCGTTTCTTTCTCCCCTCTCTCACACACAACAACACTTGTTACACTTGCAGCTGATTTTCTCTCTCTACCTCCCGCGGATTTCCAATTATTTATCTCATAGCTTCTTACTTACGACTAACTCAATTTCTGAAACCAACACCAACAACGTGAAAGACGTGAACGAGTGAAGAGTGACGAAGAAAGGCGTGTGAGCTCAATGTGATCGAGCTCCCAAACAAGAATCTTCTCCGATTTTATTTCTTTGTTAATCAACCTGTTTAGCGTGTTAGCTTTTATTTAATCCTTATTAATGTTATTGTCCTTATAAAATTAAAAATACAAAAACACTTTTTTATCTTCGGAACCCATTCTTATTTCTCAGGTTGCGATTAATGCTTAACTTATAGCTTATGCCGTGGATATTCTCTTCCCTCCCTGTCTCTGTTGGCTGCACCATGCGCTTTCTCTCTCCATCCACCGTACCACCTTTTTCCTTCTCAACGACCCCTTTTATATTCACCACACAAAAAATTCTCGCCTTCGTAAATTAATTACGGAAAGGAATAAAACATACCTTCATATCTTCTGGATAATGCTACAACTCAACAAACTTCTTCCTTATTCATCTTCATCATACACACTTATCTATGTTCAACTAACGTATAAAAAATTAAACTAACTTTTTCTTTATTTCATCAAGCTAGCTTTATAAATTAATCAAAATAATTTACAAATTCTTAAACTCTCTAACCTAATCTTATAAGCCAATAAAAAATAATTAATATATGTATAGACACGCACACACGTGACAGAAAAATCCACAACTTTTAAATTTCCACCAGTTGGACTAGTCCTTATATGTATACATGGCCGGATGAGTTGTCCATTAACTATATAAAATAAAATAAAAATTCAAAATCGGTTTTTTTATCCGAAAAAATATATATATTTAATAAAGCATTTGGATGCCAAACCCTTTACCATGTATGAACAAAGAAATAAATTCAAAATCGATTGAATTGATCCACAGCAAATAAAAAAGGGGATAAAACCTGTTCGAATGTATTTTCCAAAAACAACATTGTAAACTGTTAACTTCATTTAAAATGTTCTTATTAAGATAAAGAAAACTTCATATTTAATATAGTTTATAAGTTGGTATAAATTATTGTGTCATTTTCTTTTTCCAAAAGAAACATATAATTTAGTTACTTGAATTAATTTATAGTTTTCTTTCATTTTGATTTCTTATAAATTTACGTAACTCAAATTTACTATTTTGATTTTTATTTTATATGAAAAGTCGTACTTGTTAATGGAATTCGATGTATTTTATTAAAATTTAAATATAAATATTACGACATATTTTATTTAGATTTTTTTGTTTAATTTGAATGGAAACAAAACCTCAAATAGTCTTTTTTTTTTTTATTTTAGATGTAAGTTTGTAATTATTGATGGAATGATTGATTGTATTAAAGTTTAAATTTAAATATTATAGCATGCTTGATTTATATTTTTATGGTTAATTTTGAATGCTAGGAATTTAAAAGTTGTATTATATTTATTTAATTTTAATTAATTATTAATACCAATTCGACTATTAATATCTTGATCACGTATTTAATGATCAAATGGATTTAAAAAATTATATATATATATATATATATATATATATATAAAGTAAAATAAGCTTTGTAAATAAAATGCAATCCTCCAGCAAATTTTGTTATGAGAGGAAGTCTCCCGCTTTGCATAACTAACATCTGCGCCACTGCTTTCTTACAAAAATGATTTCTTACATTAATATTGAAGAAATACAAAATAAAAATAAATAAGACTTGGAAAGTGGTTTTTTATTTTTTTAATATCGAGTTAAACTAAAATTAATATCATTGCATAAAAATGAATCATTAACAAAAAGAGAGTCACTATGAATTAATTTATATATTAATTTATAAAATAAAAAATTATTGATTACTAAAAAATATTTATTATTATAAATAAAAAATTATAATTTATTTTTAAATGATTTATAAAATTTAGTAACTAAGATTTTAGTTAAAAAAAAAAATTAGTAATTAAACATTAGTTATCAAAATTTGTTATTATGAAAAATTAATTTTTAAATTAATTTCTCATTAATAACCAATTAATTTAACAACTAATTATAACTTTTTATTTTTAATAATAATTATTTTAATAATTAATAATTTTTATTTTATAAATTAATATCTAAATTGAACATCTATAAGAATATATTTACTCGTGATGTATGAATACTAAATAGTACTGATATTAAAAATAATTTATACATCAGTATTTTGATATATAAAAAATGATGATAAACAGTATTTATAAAGTGGTGTTGTTTATTTTTTTTACATGGAATTAAACTCAGTTTAATTCAATCTTTTAATATCAATATTTTAAACTTCAGTTTGACCAAATTCAACTTAAACAAAATTATTAAACAATATCGATACTAATATGAATAATAACATAACCATTATTTAATTTACTTTCTTGTTCCAATAATTAATGTATTTTTAAATATGTAATTGTTAAAATACTAAATAATACAGTGTATTTGAAAAAATATGTAATTGAAAAAATATTGTTCTAAAATATGTAATTGAAAAATAGTACGAAACAATAATTTTTTATGAAAAACATTTGAAAACGTTGAATACAATAAACTCATCCTAATATAACTCCATTAAGAATAAGTTCACTCGAATCAAGTCTAATCAAAAATTAGATAAAATAAATCCGACCTAATTCAATTTTTTATTGGGTTGTTTAAACCCGCGTCATTCGCATTCAAAAAGGTATATATATAATATAAAACGAATAAAGAAACGTGGAAGAAATGGCAAATTAGTGGGTCCCGAGATTAGTTGGTTGGTACAATGGTCAACCACAAGTTAGAGGGCCCAACAAATATGCCTCGTTAATTACTTTCAGAAAATAATATCATAAAATATTTAACCTAAAAAAAATAAGCTGCGCTATCTGATTTTGAGTAACCCTAAAGCCAAAATGGAATTAAAATTGCACGTTTCTTTCTGCCTTAAACCGCAATGCATGTTGTGTGTTACTAGGTTTAAAAATACGAACAAATTAAAAATAGAAACATATAAACGGGGGACAGTTCTTATCTTGTAAATTTATAACTGAATTTAAACTAAACCCAAATTATAATGATAGATATTATTTTGTTTTGTTTACCTAATTTAGATCATGGTAATCAACATTTGCATATTTTTTTTATTTGCAAAAACAAATTAGTTACTTCTGTTGTGTATCACACTATCTATAAATAATAACACAACCCAATTAAATAATGCGCGTGTGAAGGGGCAATGAAGTAAAATAAATTAATGGAAAATTATAGAAAGAGAACGTGAAAGAGATGGTGGAGAGCAACTGGTTTATATAATTACTCTGAACTGCTTTCACCATAAAGAACATTATTAATGGATGCTTACACAGAAATGACAGAGGTTTTTTTTTTCTGAGGTGAAGTTGGGTTTTACTTGGAATTAATTAATCTTTAACAACCCATTTGCTGTGTTGTTTCAAGAAAGGAGCGTGATTTGATGCAGCACACAGATTCTCTCACTACCTTTACGCTCTCTTTTAGAGCACTGTTCCATCACTTTCGTTCTTTATTTGAGAAAGCAACGTGTATGAGAAATATTGAGAAAAGAAAAGGTAGAGACAAAAACAGGTGTCACGTCACTCTCATTCTTTCAAAGGTTGTGCTATTATCCTATTCATGGCAATTAGCCAAAAATGGTGGCACTTTGTCAAGAGTCACGTATAAGGAATAGTGGCATCGATCTGGTGTTAGAATGAGGTAGGTTGCGTTGCGTAACGAGGAAGAGGTCTTGGTTGTGGAGATGTGATTTGAGGAGTAGAGTAGGGTGGAAGAGAGTAGAGAGAGCCATTTTTGTTATGTTGTCAACTTCATTTCCCTCTGCATGCAATCACGTTGTGTTATATTTATCTGGATAACTAAGGGAGACAACCACACATGCACATCTAAAGATTTTTCTGAACCAACATTTGCTTTTCCACATGAAAAAATAATGTATTTAAGTGCTCAAGTTTTTAAACATGTGGCGTAAGTTGAGTTAATTTAATTAATTCCGAGTATTAATGCCTATGTGTATAATTGTTAAGCTTAAAATCTGTCTTGTATAGTTCCTTTATTCCTTTTTAAGATTGCTCAGTGTTTTTTTTCTTTTCTTGGGTGTGTTTATTTTTGGGAATAGATTTAGGGAGGTGAATTTGAGGAAAAATAAGGTGAAAGTTAGATCTTTTGGATTGAAAAAAATATGAGATTTGAAGAAAGATGTGAAAAAAAAGTTTACGAAAATTTAGTGAGTAATATGATATTTGTGATATATATATATATATATATATATATATATAACATTTAATTGATAGAAAATAAGATTATTATTTTATTTTTAATATAGAAGTAATTTAAATTAAATTGTAAATATTATAAATTATATTATAATGAGATGTGAAGATTATTTAAACTGAAAAAATCAATATTGATAAAAATATATTAAATTAAATATGATTTTTAGAAATTGAGATGAATAAAATTTTGAAAAATTAATTTAAATAAATTATAACAATTTGACTGAAAAGGAAAAAGTGAAAAAGCACATTGGAAAAAGTAAAAGAAAAACATTTCTATCATGGACCGTAGAAACAAACAAAGACTTAACTACAATTTTTTTTTATTTAGATATCATTTTCAAACGAACATTAATTATTCTTTTACTAACTATACTCATAATTTTTAGTTAGTTTATATATGTATATTTATTAATAAATTAATGTATAAAAATAAAAAGAATAAAACAAAAGATCTTATAAATATTTTATGAAAATAAAAAATATATATATTTTGGACGAGTAACTGATCTTGTATAAAAACCCAACCTGCTGTATGGGATAAAGTCTAAAAAACATTGGACTTTTATTTTTCATATGTTTGGAATAAATTTTAAGACTTGTATAAAATCTTGGTATTTTTAATTAAGTTTTTTCTTGAAAACCTTTTATTTAATGAGTATTCAAAAATTGTATGATTTTTAATTAAATTCTTAATCACATATTTCACTTTTTTTTAATATGAGAAGATAACTAAATAAGGTCCATCACATCATTCATATAAAAAAAAGAATAAACATTAAAAATTCAATTAAAAAACATTAAAATTTTGAATACTCAATAAAAAAAATAATAACTATAAATTAATTGAAAATATACAGATTTATAAAAATTTAAATTTAAATTAAATATAATTAAATAACAAAAACTTAATTAAAAAATATAACAATTTTAAAAACAGAATAAACTAAGAAAAGTTAATAGTCATAGAAATTGATGAAATACTTAAAACTTAACAGAGTATATGTTCAAATAACAATTTGAAAACCAATTTGACCACATAAAAAACCAAAAAACACAAAAGATCGGGGCTTGTAAACCAAGAAACACATCAATACCATTACAATTAACATGACTTTGCACATTATAATCATAAAAATAGCGTGGTTCAGCCTACAGGCAAGATTTAGTGCAGATTTTTCGATTTCAATACCCATACATCATATAATTGGCAAGGTAACGTATTTACATTCAGAATGAAACAGCAACGCCATCATCCATATCAGTCACCTCTCTTACGAGGTTTTTGGTAGAAGGCAAACCAGCAGTTACCTCCTCTTCAATCCCGCATTCATTTGTCCCCCTTCGGATTTTGAAGTAACCATCCTGCGATTAAGATTAAACTAGTCCATCAGCTAAGACACATCATAAGTAACAGATATTCAAGTTGAAGAATAAATCAAGAAACATACATCTCCCCATTCTCTGTTCCACTGATTTGCAAGAAGCTGAAACAATGAAAAGTACCCAATCAGTACAAAAATCTGAATTTCAGATACTAGACGCCAGGCCCCAGGCGGCTGAAATGTAAATCAAGAACATATCAACATACCCAATAGTCATCGCCATCATCAGTTGTTCCCCACCCAATTAGCTTCACTGCATGACCGCCTAGTACATAACCTGTGACGTGTTTGTAAACTCCTGACTTGTAGTGAGCAAAATCCTGCGAAGAGGTCAAATTAGTAAAAGGTTAACTTGTCTTAAAGCAACCAAGAAAACTGCTCAATATGCTTGAAACTATTCACACAAGAAAACAAAGGCTAACGTAATCTATGTTTGAGGTCTAGACACTACATGCAAAATGATGCAGGTAATAGTCACGGATGCTTTAGTTCATTGAAAGGTCACTGGCAAAGAGGGGCCCTTCGAAATGCTTTAACAGGAAGGATGCTATTATATATTCAAGTCATGCTCGAATGATGGGGACAAGAAAGTGACATAAGAAGTTGTAGTTGCATGTATGAGACCAAACAATAAATAAATGACTCCTAAAGGTTGATGCTTTTAATATAGAGAATCCAATGACTCAAAAATCTGCTAAAGGGGCTTAATAGCTAGGGGTTGACCAGTGCAACAATAGGGCGAGGTTGTTGTAAGGCCTGTTCTGTTTTTGGTAAGAGAAAATTGTATCTCCTCCAGTTATGATTGATAATAATAGTTTCTGATTTAAAATTGTTACTTTCTATCCTAATGTCAATCCACAACCTAAAGTATAAAAGATGACAACTTCCCCCATTTTTGTTCTGAAAGAGAGAGCACCCAAATAAAGGGGGAAAGAAAGAAAAAGAATAAATCTTTAATGTTCAACCATCTCTATTGTTAATGCATAACTCACTCGTATTTTAGCAAACTGATTGCTGAGAAATGAATCCTAATACGAAAACCCTTGCACAGAATCCTTGTCCTAATATGATCCCTTAATGAGCATCATATACACTTGAAAAGCCTACTACTTTTTAGTATTAATCAAGTGTAGGAATGGAATATGATCTTAGTTTACTTAGTATTTTTGGTCCAAGACCTTTACAATGTTATTCATACGACCATACGCAGTTTATTCCACCTTTTTCTCATTTGAAATTTGATATTCTATCTTTATCTGTAAACATCAAACTTAAACCCTCCATGAAAGCCAGTAGCTCCAGACATATGGGCGATTGAAAACCAGCCCCAAAGGAACCATTAAGGAGGAGTATAATATACCACCGAAGATGATAGCTATGACACCGACTAGCTAATGCTGGTGAAAAGTAAAGGGATTGATCAAAAGCAACAGATCCCATTAGAATCGACATTAGCCATATCAAAGAAAACAGGGCTACGTACATGCATTTGCAAGTTTAAGGAGCAAACTTAAAAGATAGGTAAATATGGAAAACATATATATAGACTTTAGAGGCACAAATCAGGAATGCGTGAAGATCTATGAAATGATCAAATACACAAAATGAACAACATGTAGACAATGAGAGACTTGCGATTGAGTATGAAAAACCCAAAACACACGAAAAGAAAAATTCCCCGCTGGTGATGTTCAGGGAAGTTAATTATAATGTATTAAATCTCGGTGCAGATAAACGTAAGCACCAATGCCAATATGACAGTTAAGGAGAAAACATAATAAGGAAAAGTTCATAATAAAAATTGAAAATCGCCATGTTATAAAAGATTGTTTTTACAGACTATAAACCCAACAACTTTATTACCCACTAATTATCACTCGAGTCCATTTATCTGATCCCCAACCATTCTCCCTTCACATATCTTGTTTAAAGTTTTATACCCAAAACAATCCTCAATCGTAATATTCAATTTGCACACCAACTTGAAGCCAGTACCAGAGTCGGCAGGCCCAACTAAATGTTACACTTACACATTATTAAAAAGTATTTAGCATGTTCATATCAAAAGAGCTGTTCTGTTTTGTACAACATCGTTTGATTAGAGCCTTTTAAGCAGCATTTCTGTGATTAAACCAGGACTAAATAGAAACTCCAAAATCTGATTAAAGTCATTTGGAAAATCAAGGTTTTTTAACACTTTTATCCGTTTGTGAAAAAATTTGTAGCTTTAAGATCATTCGTAACAAATTATCTCCACCCACTACTTTGTCTCATTAAGTTCTGATTTCATTACTGACTCAACCTTTCATATAGTTAAAATTAAAATACTGAAAATGTTTACATTAATAACCTCTCTTAATAGATAACTCTAAAAATAACCTCTCAATTTTTGTGACAAATGCAATCAAGCTTGTAGAAATGTCTATCTATGCAAATATATAATGGGTAAATTTCAAACATTTCGTTGTGAATTCTGCATAGCAGTTTATATATTATGTATGGTGGTAACTGGAATGGCAGTGCCGCCAACAACAATAATGTTAATAGCGGTGGTATTAGTATTGATGGTTGTGAAATTATTGTTGCCATTGATGGTGGTAGTAACAATGAAGGTGATAACAACGAGAAGGGTCTTTACCAAAATAGCAAGGGTAGGTTTTGCCCAAACTAAACCAAATTTACAAATAATTTTTCTTGGTTTTGAAATAGAATGTAAACAAAATTTGAAATTGAGTAAAAAATCATTTTAACTCCAATTTCACCAACACTCTCTGTTTGAAAAATGCATTTTAAGACCAAAAACTCAATCATTCCAAACAGAACCTAATACGTGCACTCTTTTGTTGTTGTGACATTATTAACAACTCACACTGCTACCCTAAAATGAATTTTCAACTTTCTTAATTCATTTTATTACAACAACCTAGGTAACTGCACAACCTACTTCTCTTGCAAACACTATCCCAACATTGCAATCAAATACAATAAAACAAGTGCTCCCAATAAAACAGATATAACAAATACCTTTAATCTAAGGAGAAATTGCATGAAATCTACATAAATACACTCACACTCCCTTGAAATCTTCTTAAATGACATGCATACTCCCTCTAGATTTTAATCAAACACTCGCCTCTATGATGTTTTTTAAAGTAATACATACCCTTTATTTGATTAATAAAGTGACACATACAACCCTTCTTTGATGCTATGAGAAGGAGAGTATTTTTTTTTTAAAACTAGAGGGCTTAAGAAAGATATGTGCACCTTTCCCTCAATTCAACAATAATTCTTTAAGAAATGGCCTAGGGTTAAAGAGCAGTTCCACTAACTTTAATGTTCCCCCTATAGCAAACCACTATTTTTCAACTCTATACTTCATGTAAAACTTTGAAAGAGTAATATATCTTCAATATTCCAGAAAAAAAGTCAATCCACAATTAGTTAGAGGATCCAAAATAACCACAAAAGAGTTCAACATAGATATTTATTCTAAAAAGGTTTAGAGTCAAGCATAATGGAAAACAACAAATGGTCAAAGTCACTCAGTCATTGAGCCTCCAACAATAGAATATTCACTTCAACCTCCCCACTAATTCTTCTAAACTATGAAAAGCTGCTACTGATTTCCCATTCCTCTCCACCTATCCATAAGTTTTTATTTTGTAACATGTTTTCCATGTTGGATCACATGCACCAATCTCAAACACTCTGAATCAATTGTTTCCAAATTATTGTCATATAATTATAAATTACAGATAGGATGTTTTGAGTTTTTAAAATTGAACATTAAAGTTGCAGAAGAATTAATTGCAAGGCGTGGATAAGAGTTCTCATTTACCTCATAAACAGTAAATGCGACCTCAACTGGCCCATTTTTGTACACTTCTGCCATGATATCATGGGGATTAGATTTGACCTTGTAGGCATTGACACTATAGTGCTTTGACTTCTTCCACAGCTGGTTCCCACTTACACACTTTTTAACACACTTGGGAGTCCGATAAGCTGGCTCACATCCAGGATGAGAACAGCCAGTTTGATCAAAATATGGGTCACACTGCCACATAAAAGAATTTGCAGAGCGTAAGAAAGTTTGGAGGAAAAAACAGATATAGGATAAGTTGTGAAATGAGCCTTCAGAAAAATAAAATTGCATCAACTGGAGGGAAGATCTAGGTGACAGGGAGCTTAGGATTTTCGTCCCCAAGCAATAACCGTTTTTATGATGCCCAAGTGGAAACCGTATTACCTCTTCAGTGACAACACCGTGGTTGGATAAGTATCGCCATGCAGATAAGGGATATCCCCCATTACACCCAGATCCACACAGAAAGCCACAGCATGCGAGAAGGTCATTGACAGAGAGAGAAATATTCTGCAATTACACATATAGTACATAAATTCCTCTTTCAAGCAACTAAGTAGTTGTTACCCAGGGACAAAGGAAGAGGAGAAACACTAAAAATTGTCGCGAATAATCACAATCACGCACAATAAGCAAAACAAAGTTAACATTAATAAGAAACTTGACTTACAACATCAAAATGAATGCAAAAGCGATCTGACAATGATTCTACAGCACCAAATGCCCAACAAGAACCACAGTGACCCTGAATCATCACACCAGCACAAGGATCACTTAAAAAGTCTTTGAACCTCGAATGTGTTAAAAGTTGTTAGACTGAGAAAATTGAAGGAATACCTGATCTTTAATGCGAAAATTGGTTTAGCAATTCATGTCATAGTCAACAACAAAAACAAGAGTCAGCACCTCCTTCCAAATGCACAATTTAACTAAAATAAATAAAATAAAGGGAAAGGAGAGAGTAGGTGGCGACCTAGAATTCTTCCAATAGTGCCACACTGCGACCAAGCTGTCCTTGCATCAAAATTCACCGGCAACTTCAATGATTTTGGATGAGAAATAACAGGTACACTCCCGAGTACGGCCTTAGGCGTTTGTTTGGCTCCAAGGAGGCGCTTAAATTGTTCAACCTGTAGGTCAACGGACATTATATAACTAATCATCTGAAAGTAAAACAGTGAAATCCACACTTTAAAAGGGTGCAAAACAAGTTCAAGACTAACTGTATAATTGGAGAAACGAGGATTCATGGCAGCCTCCCATCCCGCCTCAGGATTTTCGTTAATCTGTTTAGCAATAGATTCCTGCATCACAAGGTTAAAAGCATGATCAATCACATGACACAGATCGTATGTTCAAATACTCATCCCACATCATCTGAATGAACAGGATGGAGCGAAACTATTAAAGCTCAATCAACGTTTTGCATATACATATGCTTCAAACACTAGTAAAAATACATACAATCTAAAACCAAAAAAAAAAAAAAAATCATCCCAGCCAAAATTAAATAAATAAAAATATAAGCACAGACACTAGCACAGTAAAAAGATTAAGATCACTCATGACTTTGCCACAGTTTCATAAATAAATCGACCCTAGAGATTGGCATAAACACGTGTGAAACGAGGAGAGTTAACGAAACCACCTGAAGAATTGGAGAATTAAGTTTGTGAGCAGTCAACGACTCAGCTTCCGCCCCAAGAATCTGTGAATAACAAACCGATTAGAGAACTAAACAAGATACTAATCATGATTACAGAGATAGGGTTGGAAAAAGTGGAACCTGGAGATAAGAAGCGGAGAGAAGTATGAAGAAGGTTGCTAGGGGGAGCCCAGTTAAAGCCATATTCTGTTGTTGGATGAAATGGTAATGGAAAGTCGGAGGAGATTTTTATAGATTAGTTGTACTTTTCTTCCCAAACACTGCAATTGGGTTTGGTGGGGCACACAGTGAAAGAGAATATCCTACTTAACCGCTTTATTTTAGTTTTCATAGATATTAATAAGAGCGGTGCGGCATCGGAGTTTGAACCTAACGGAGGCTTGGGATTGGAGACTGTGTTGGGCGGGTTCGATCAGATGAACGCTGGCGTGACACGACAAAGATCACCGCACCCAACATTCCCAAGACTTCAGATTTTTTTCCTTTTTTCCTATTAAAATACGCATAGGTCATGTTCAACCAAGTCTCCCTCATTATGGCCTGCGTGCTGCCATAAGATTCATGTAACGTGTTTGACGAAAGTGCATTACGAAAGCGAATAGATTGTTTTAATAATTAGTTTTAACTTTTCTAATTTCTGAAATTTATGAAAATAGTTTATTTTAAAAATATCCTAAAGTTTAAGTAGATATTTCAGATACCAAACTCGTTTTATAAAGAGCTTGTTTTTCATAAAAACAAATCCGAAACAGTCGTCAAATTATATGCGAGAGAAATGTGGAAAATAAAGAGATATAAGATAAGACTAATATAATTATCCACGTCACACTATACGAATAAAGAAAAATTAGTGTTGGATATTTGTTTTTAGTTTTCTTTTCCTTTTGTTTCTCAGGTTGTATTTCATTCAATCAATTTTCTTTCTGTGTTTCTTTTACAATTTTGTTGCGATACTGTCTCTCATTACAGTTTTAAAAAGAGCAAGAAACGAATCCAAAAGGTAGTTAATGTTATTGATGATAAATTTTACATTGATAGATAGTAAATGAAGTAAAAATAAAATAAAGGAAACTAATTGAATAAGGTGTAGATTATATAAATAATTCAACCTTATTAATTTGAAGCGTTTTCCCACCATTATACGTAAGACCTTAGAAAATAATTAAGTGAGATATAGTTTTTATAAGGACATACGAATATTTGATTATTAAAAAAATTAGTATACACAGAAATTAGTTTAAGTGAGTTATTTTTTATAAAAACTTATTAATTTTTTTATCTTCTCTCTAAAGTGTTTAATCTTTTATGAGCTTGGTTGAACAGGACTCGCCGATAAAAAGGTTTAATTTTTGTTTGATTATTTTGTTGAAGAAAGTAATAAGTTCTTTTATTATTTTTTTAGAGGAGTTGGTCTTGAGATTTGTATGTGCTGTTGTTTGGGTTGTATGTATAGTACAAAAACTTTTGATGAATCTTTGTTCAGTTAAAGTTATTAGGATATGATCAGATTATTGATCTCAGTCTTTTTTATATAAATATTTGATGTCTTTATGATTATGAGTGCTTAAAGATTAGGGAGATTGTGTTGTGTTTTAATGAGTTAAGGAAAGTTAATTATTTAAAATAGATTATGTTTTGGTATGACATTATAGTTTAATTCTGAATTAAATTGGTTGAATTTGTTGTATGATATGAATGGGTTGGTTTGAGGATGTGTTTTGGTTTTTGGATTGAATTGGAGTTTATGGTAAAAATTGGATATGTGTAATTATGGTTGATGATGCTTCAAAGATGGTTAAGTCTTCATTTAATTGGTTTTTGAGGCTACATTTTTATTTGGAACCATTGGTTTTAACTTGTAAAAGGAAAGAAAAAACACTCTTTGCAACCAAGGATACAAATTCACTGATATGATAGAATTAAGAATTTGCATACTAATTGGATGAGTGTTCTACTCACTGAGCAAGTGCATAGTAGCAAAGTTAAAGAGGCAAAATTATTTATGCAAATTACTCGTAGTAATCTCATATGCTAAACAAGTGAGACCTTCGTTTGGTAAATATTTAAGACTTTCTTTCCATATTCTTTCGCCTTTCGCTACGTGAGACAATGTTACTCGTCGAAATGAGAGACTTTAACTAAGATGATATATTAATTTTAAGGAAATTGAAATGATTTGAAAAATATTAAAATTAATGATATACTCAAGAAATAAAAAACACCAACAAATACAAATATGAGAAGGACTATCATGGGTAAAGGGAATGTAAGGTTAGGGTAAAGGGAATGTAAGGTTATAATGAGAATAATAGGAATGAGTTTGAATGTAAAATCATTTTAAGATATTTTAAAAAACAAAAGTAACATTTCATCGAGATGACCTTACTCGTAGACTTACTGTCATAGGAAGCTATTAAATTATTGGTTTAATTACTCTTTTGATCTATATTTTTGTCTAAAAATATCAAATTAGTTATTTAATTTTTTTAAGTTTCAATTTGGTCTAATTTTTTAAAAAATTGATGTAATTTGGTTATTTTCATTAAATTACTTGAAGCAAATAAATGATTTTTTATTAAAATTGACACTATAATTTTGTTAATTACATTAATAAAAAAATAATCCTTATTAATAACTTAAATTTTGATGAAAAATTCAGGATCTATTTCAAGAAATTTAACAAAAATGACTAAATTACATCAATTTTTTAAAATCGAGATCAAATTAGAATTTAAAAAGATTGGAGAACCAATTTGATAACCAAAAGAATAATTAAACATAAATTATTTTGCATTCATAATCATGCTTTAAAATGCAAATTCATTTTCATATATTCTTTTAATTTAATTTTGTTAAAGTCGTGTGTTTGATACTCAAATTTAGTTTGACGTTCATTAAAAATGCATTTTCATTTAACGTATTCTGTAAAAAGCCATTTTTATATAAAATCATGAGATAAAACATGAATTTTATTGTAACTAAATTAAAATCACTTTAAATTAATTAAAGTAAATCAAAGAACACAGAAAAGTCTTGATTGAAATCACCATTTTAGAAGAAAGAAATTAATAAAATTGTGCTTAATAACATCAGTTAAACATAGCAACAAACCAACTACCCCTGCTTATTTGTTGATGGAATCATCTGTTCAAACTCAAGATAAATGGAAGCATCACTCCTCTGAATAAATCACATTGGATCGACTTCAGATTTAGTTTCTGCATGGGTGAACACAGGTGAGTAATTCTAAATCAAATGAATCAAATTTGGAAAACATGATTTTATTCTTCTGGGAGAGTTTGGAGGATTTGAAACAAATAACGTCTAAAAATTGGTATGACCCTATTGTAAATGTTTCCTTTTAACTTCATCAAATTGTTGACGGTTTAAATCGACAAAAATATGCCAAAGAAGTAATATATATGACAGAAATGATCATAATACCTGAAAAAAAAACATAAAACATGAATTTAAAGTGTATTTCAGTTCGAAGGACTGAAAAGAAAATGAAATTAAAAATAATAAAAGACTCAAAATATCTATTTTAAAAAATAAAAAGACAAGTAAAAAATTTGAAGGCTTAAACATTACAGAGCAACAAAGAAGCACCGGAGCAGAGATCTTCGTCTTTATTCTTTGTACAATCGCAATTGCTCGAAGACAATTCATTGAATCCAACTTCGAGCTACCGAGCCAATCAACCAGTGAAAGTATCACTTCATATAGGGCGAGGTTTTGCTATTCCATGTTAGGCCACTCGGAAAATAAGAATGGAAAGGGGCATGGTTGTTGACCACTGAGGAATTCTCTAACTCCTTTCTATTAACGGGCGCTCAGTGAACGCACATTTTCGAAATTTACTCGGAGTTCAAATTCTTAACAGATTTGAACTAATCCGATAGGCGAATCCGATTTCGTCCACTTCCGAGAGCCATTTTTTCCCGTCATCGCTGTTTTATTTTATTTTTTACTACATTTAGCATTCGAATCAGGAGAAGATGCTGCGTCTGAAAGCGTTTCGGCCTACGAGCGACAAAATCGTTAAGATCCAATTGCATCCGACGCATCCATGGATGGTTACGGCCGATGATTCAGATCGAGTTTCGGTTTGGAACTGGGAGCACCGCCAGGTATAGAACCCCCTCGTTCAATTCACTGTTTATCGTTTCGGTTCGGTGTTTCCGCTTTCTGTTGTTTGCTGTGTTTTAATGGAAACCTCATTCAGGTGGTGTATGAGTTGAAAGCTGGTGGAGTGGACGAGCGGCGTTTGGTCGGCGCCAAGTTGGAGAAGCTGGCCGAGGGAGAAATAGGTTCAATTCTCTTTAATATTTTATCAGTGAATAAACAGAGTTGTTAAGTTGTTCTATTACATAGACCTGCTGCATTTGCTTCTGTTGGAGGTTTTGGATGTAAGTCTCGTGATCCGTAAATGGTACTGTGTTACGCTGGTCTTCAGTGACGATTGATGACATGAATTTGTTGATTTTTGGCATTGATATTGTACTTGTCATTTTTTGTTTTTTGTTTTAAGGAATTAACTAAGTATTCATTGTTGCCATTTTGTTACGTTCATTGTAGTGAAAACCTTCAATTATGTAAATTTTCTTTGGGTCTGATTGCTATGATGCTTATAGTCTCCATCCATGATACTGTTCTTGGTTAGTTTCACCGTATTTTCCTGGTCTCTCAGTGAGAATTGCTTAAATTTCTTCTTATGTTAGCACTTAGCGTTTGGTTAGTTTTGGTGATGTAACCGTGTGGTTTAATTTGTAGCTTGGCTTATTAACATTATTAGACTCTAGGAAATTTTAACAACTAACCAGTGAATTTCATTTTATACAAAATGAAAAAGAGCATGATAAACTGTTTGTGAACCAGCATTAGCGGTCCACATTTCTGTGAAGATCCGGTAACAGAACTTTAATGATTTGTTTTTTGTTTGATAGAGTCTAAAGGGAAGCCTACCGAAGCCATTCGGGGAGGAAGGTACCATGCGTTTGCATTTCTTTTTCTAGCTTTTATTTTGTGAATCATTTACTTACAATGATCCTTTACCGCCTCAAAGTGTTAAGCAGGTGAATTTTTATGATGATGATGTACGCTTTTGGCAACTTTGGCATAATCGTTCTGCGGCTGCTGAGGCTCCAACAGCTGTCCACACTTCAGCTTTTAGCTCTCCTGCCCCATCAACAAGAGGGAGACATTTTCTTGTCATATGTTGTTTAAACAAAGCTATATTTTTGGACTTGGTGACAATGCGGAGCCGTGATGTACCAAAGCAAGAGCTTGATAACAAGTCCCTTCTGTGGTAAAATTTTATTACATTATTCAATATTCTTCAGCTTGCATAGTCATTGATACAAAAATTGCTAGCTATCTCTTAAGGCAATATTTTTAGATTCCTGTCCTATAGATGGTGCTAGATTGTGTTATGCATATCGGGGTCATTCTTTTATTAGTTCCTTCTATGACTGCGAAGTTGTGAGTGATATAATGTGATGCTCTTCAACTTCTGCAACAATTTTATGTTGTATCAAACTTTGCAAATACTTATTTGTTAGCATCATTCTTTCCTGGCCATGCCGCAACCTTATACAGCGCACAATCAAGGAATGAAAAAGTTGCATTCTGTTGGGTTCCTTAAATTTAATCATTTATAAAGATATGGTAATTTATTTTTGGGTAAAATATTTTACTTTAAATTAAAATTTATTGTTCCTTAATTGGTCTCTACTGTGAGATTATTGCCTTACCCACTACCCAATACATTCATTTCACAAAAACAATCATTAAGACATGCATATAAGTATAGGGGTGATGCCTTCGTGGGCATATGCATGGATAAATGGCCAGATTCCAAAAGATGATTTCTCTTCCTAGACAATAATTTTTCACCACCTTTTCTTTTGGTATTCTAATTCTATTTTGCACAAATTAAAGTCCTTCGTATGAAAAATATTCTCCTTTTCATTTAAATGTATCAAACAACTGCATTACCGATTTTCTCAATTCTCGATGGAAATTTGTCACCACATGTTGTGTGACATAATTCTGCATCTAAGACGTAAATTAATTAATTGTGATGAATACATATCTTGTTTGCATATTATACTTTGCAGTACTTGTGCACACTGTATGAGTTCCAATTTTGCTATTTCACATGCTGTTGCAGCATGGAGTTCCTTTATAGAACTGGTGTTGGTGATGGTCCTCTTGTTGCTTTTGGTTCATCAGATGGTGTCATTAGAGTTCTCTCAATGATGACATGGAAGGTGGGCATATGAAATATTAATATTAATCTGTATGAGTCTTCTCAAGTTTAATATTACCATATTATGTGATATGTTTGTTCCTTTCAGCTTGTGCGAAGATACACCGGAGGTCATAAAGGATCGATCTCTTGTTTGATGTCCTTCATGGCTGCTTCTGGCGAGGTAACTCTTGATTCCTTATCGAAGAATAACTTATTCTACTTTATCGAATTTTACTTGCATTAACTTTTGGGAACTTAGTTAGAATCTCTGTCATCCCTCTCATATGTTCTAACAGAGTATTGTTGCTCTAACCCCCTTATCCTTTTCCTATATCCCGTGTTAGTAGCCATTGGATCAGACTTGTGTTAATGACATTTCTAATGGCCACCTTACCAAGCATGGTTATATAGAGTAACATTAATTTTCAGAAAAAACAGAGATTTGAATGGACTTATTGTTGTTGTATATTTTGCCAAAAATTTCAAACTTAGTAATTTTAGGCTGTCTTGAGTACTACTTCAAAAGAGATTATCTCATTTGAAGGGAACATTTATGAATTTGTTCTTTCATTCCAATAATGCAATACCAAAGAACTTAGAATAGATTCCACATTGACCCGTCTTTATATTTTTTATTTACATTTATCTCAATCTAAAATATTAACTTATTTGTATTTTAACTTGCACATTTAATTTATATTTTGTTAATTCACTCTACTTCATTTTGCTTGATTGTATTTATTTATTTGTACAATAGACAAACCCTTCTTAACCCCCTAAAAAAAACTTCACATCCACTTATCTCACTCCTCCGTCCACTTCCTTCCTCTAGCAGCACCACCCTCCTCCTTCTTCCACCCTCTCATCTGCATGAACCCAATCAGCATCCACCCTTGTTTCATTCCTATTGGTTTCCAATAAGAGATTTCTGGTTGAAGATTCTCCTATTAGTTTATTTCTACATATTTCTATTTGATTGCACACTCAAGGATTTGAGGTGGGTGTTTCTTCGGGGGATAGTTCCGGATTATTGGATGCTAATACTGCCTAGCTATAAAGGTCTCTCTTTATCTATTTTTTAATCTCTTTGGGTTATATTTATATTTATGTTGCATTTCCAACACTATTACAGAAGTTGCATTTTGTGGCAGCACCATGTCCATTAAGATATTTTATTGGGAAATTACAATTGCTAGTTAATATGTTAAATTCATGTGAAGGTTTTGCATGACTGGTTACCTCTATATATTGTATTTATTATTGGAAGTTGCTTTTGTATTTTGTATGAAATTTCAATTGGGAGTTGGGGGTGAATGTCTGTTGGCTTTCAGGCTCTTCTGGTGTCGGGTGCTAGTGATGGATTGCTCATAATTTGGAGTGCTGACCACGGACAGGATTCACGTGAACTTGTACCCAAGCTTAGTTTAAAAGTACAGTTCTTTTCCTCATTTTAATTCCTCTTTGTCGGTTCAATAATTGGTGAAAAAATAAGTCAGTGTTAGTTGTGGATTAGTTACAGTTGCAATTTCCTCTTTGTTGTTCAAGAAATGTCATTCCAAATTGGAAGGTGAGAATGCGATTCAAATGAAGTATAAGATAAATAACAAATCATAATAGAAAAGGAACATCTAAAATCTGTGCACAAGGCACAATGCAAACTTACATTGAGGCAAATAAAATGGTTTTTTTTTTTTTTTATCTTCTGAATTTATGTGGATTTTTTCCCTTCTCTTTTTCTACCTTGTTATTCTTTTCTGTATGATCCATGCTGATTCTGTGCATGGACATTTCATTGGTTAATGAAACCTCTTAATGCATCTAGGCACATGATGGCGGGGTTGTGGCAGTTGAGTTGTCAAGGGTAATGGGAGGTGCTCCTCAGCTAATCACAATTGGTGCAGATAAGACATTAGCCATATGGGACACTGTGTCCTTTAAGGTGTGTTGCTAATACCTGGATATTTTAAATTTTGTGAAAATTCTCTTGGTTACTAGAAAGACTTAGCATAAGAATATCTTTGACCCTCAGGAGCTACGGCGGATAAAGCCAGTTCCCAAATTGGCTTGCCATAGTGTGGCTTCTTGGTGCCATCCTCGAGCTCCAAACCTTGATATTCTAACCTGTGTCAAAGATTCTCACATATGGTAAGTAGTTCTCTTTCTTCTTTGGTGTCTTTAAGTTTCTTAATTATTTTTATTTGATAATGTGATGATACACTATGTTCATTATACATAAGAATTTTAATTTGAACTATTTTAGGGCAATCGAACATCCCACTTATTCTGCTCTCACGAGGCCATTGTGTGAATTGACCTCAGTTATTCCTCCACAGGCCCTTTCTCCTAATAAGAAATTGAGGGTATGTTGTTTGATTAGTTGGTTACCATTCATCGCCTATTTTTATTCAAATTTCTGAATTGGCATAATATTTTTTGTTAAGGTATCCCACTTAGAATGGTATGAATATATATATCAAATCATTAAAGGATTTTGAGAACAACAATTTTGAATGGTGGCAAGGACAGATAAAAATCAAGTGTAACAAAATCTGTGGAAAGCTTTACTTCAACCCTGTCATCAGTTCTGTATGTTGTAGAATATGCTTATCATACCGCTGGGCAAAAAATCCTTTTTAACCAAGAGGAAACCGAATTTCCAGCCCTCATTACTCTCTCCCGAATTTCCCATTCTTTGTGTTTAGTCTAGTCAAACTCAATCTTTCCTCTGATTTTTGTGGCAGGTGTATTGTATGGTTACACATAATTTGCAGCCACATCTAGTTGCTACAGGAACCAACATTGGTGTTATTATCTGTGAGTTTGATGCTAGATCTCTTCCACCTGTAGCTCCTCTACCAACTCCAGCAGACAGTAGAGAGCATTCTGCCGTATTTGTAATTGAAAGGGAATTGAAGCTATTAAATTTTCAGTTAAACAACTCTGCAAATCCATCTCTTGGAAATAACAGCTCCTTGCCAGAAACAGGAAGACCCAAGGGAGACTTTTTTGAACCATTATCTGTCAAGCAGGGGAAGAAGCACATTAGTACTCCTGTTCCACATGATTCGTACTCTGTTCTTTCTGTCAGCAGTTCAGGAAAGTAAGTTGCCTCTGACAAAGACTTTTGGCACTGCTCTATTTTTTTCTTCTTCTAAATTTTTGTAATTAAAATTAAATTAGTATTTTGTTCTGCAATATAATTTAATGGCTTTGATTTTTTCTAAGAATACAGGATGGATAAAATTCTCACTTTTGGTATTCCATATATATATATATATATATATATATATATATATATATATCAGTGATAACTCAATAAATGCTGTCTTTACTGTGTGGTTTTTTGCCTGGGTTTTTCTATGATTATGTTTCCTCCTTTTATCATATATTTTTGTGAAATTGGAGTGTGCTGCTTACTACCTCATATGTTTACAGGTATCTAGCAATTGTTTGGCCAGATATTCCTTATTTCTCTGTCTACAAGGTTAGTGATTGGTCAATAGTTGACTCTGGAAGTGCAAGGCTTCTGGCATGGGATACTTGTCGTGACAGATTTGCTATATTGGAATCAGCATTACCTCCTAGAATTCCTGTAATCCCCAAGGGTAGTTCATCAAAAAGAGCCAAAGAAGCTGCTGCGGCACAAGCAGCAGCAGCAGCAGCAGCTGCTGCTGCTTCCACAGCTTCTGTTCAAGTCCGCATCTTATTAGATGATGGTACATCAAATATACTAATGAGGTCTGTTGGCGCACGCAATGAACCAGTAAGATTCTTTCTCAGTCTTAAATTTTCCTTATAAGAACTTAAAGGTTGTCACAATAACCTACTATTGAATAATTTCTGTTCATATGAATAAAAGTTCTGTAAATTTTTATAGTGAATCAATGACAATAATTGAAACATTATTTATCTCAGTTTACGTTTATTTTAATTGATAGCCACTACAGAAAACATTCTATTGTTGTTTTAGATGTGCATATGAAAAAGGGGAAGGGGGGCGTGCACTCTTACATAGATTATTGCTCACTGATAAATTATGTATAGAAACTTATAAAATGATTCTCCGGTAAAAGCTTTTTGTGTTTACTGTTTCATGTAAAAATGTGGTGTTGAAACTTTGTATGAAATTGGCTGCAGTATGTAAATGAATAAAGATTTAAGTTTTTTAAGTCTTCTAGATAAATCATTTTCGCTTCTGTCAATGATGAGTAGTTTGCTTGATTTTCCCTATGAAGATATTATTACCTTTTATGCATTTTATTCTTCATAGAAAGTGCCAACGGAATCAGGAACCAAAATTTGAATGTTATGGTGCCTTTTTTTAACTCATGTATCCCTTTAGGTCATTGGTTTGCGTGGAGGAGCTCTGCTTGGTGTTGCCTATCGAACATCTAGGAGAGTCAGTCCTATTGCTGCCACAGCTATTTCAACAATCCAGTCTATGCCCTTATCAGGCTACGGAAGCAGTGGTCTTTCTTCTTTTACTACTTATGATGATGGATTTTCTTCAAATAGACCTCCAACCACAGCAGCACCTCAAAACTTCCAGCTATACAGGTGAAACTTATATATGTTGTACAGTAAAGAAATAATTTTTATTTGAATATATTGTAGTGAATGTTGGACTCTGAAGGGTCAACAAGAAAAAAAGGTGATAGTAGAAATGATGAGAATGCTAAGCACCTATTCAGGAAAACATGACAGAAATTTAGTTATAGTGATTAGGACACATTAAGAAAGCCACTGGAAGAGTAGATTGTATGGTTTTAATTCTGTGAAAAAGGGAGGGAGACCCAGCAGAACATTGGATGTAGTTTTTAAGAGGAATTTCAGGGTGGAAGGGACTAGGGTATTATGGGTTGCCCAAGTCCCACATCAAGTGGTATGGGATGCTTGGTGAAGTATTTAAGTGTTTGGTTTACCCCCATTAATATCTAGTCTTTTAGGGTGGTATCCTAAGGGCTCTACCAATGATTTTGATCAATGAGGGAGTTGAGTGATGTATCGAGTGAAAGTCTCTTAGACGTCTCTTAGGGATGGTGCTATGATAGAGACTGATATTCTGTGTTTGTCACACGGTAAATAATATCTTTGAAGCTTGGTCTTTAACTGAGTCAAATAATGTTGTGTGATCCATGTAACCGACCACATCTAATGGGATAAAACTTTTGTTGTTATTATAAAGGAATTTAACATGGTGTTACTATTTCCTATGACATTTTTCATAGCCGTGTAAAGATGGGAGGCTGAAATCAGCAAATTAATGTTAGGTTCTAAGTAACATAGTCCAATTGATCAACTTCTACCCCTTTAAAATTAAACCAGCTTACAATATGTATCATCTCTCAGTTTGCCAGCTATATTCCTCTTCTCCAGCTCACTGGAATGTATTGAGAATAGTTGCTAAGGTCTACAATTATTCACTTTGTAAATGTTATTTTTTTCTTTTCCAAAATCATTGTTTGAGGCAGAATTGTGACCATCTGAACTAACAAAGTCCCTTCAATATTTTCTTTTTCTAGACAGTATTTAAACTATCACTTGCTGTTGCCAGCTCTCTAACAGTTTTGCACTAACCCATAGGTCTTATTTTTTAACACTTTATAAAGTCTCTATACTAGAAATGCTACATTTTGAGAGAGGCAGCTAACCTTTTTGTTATTTATCGGTTAATTAAACTTGAAGCTTTTTGTGTTTGTATTTTTGTTTGATAGAGAAGCATAGACAAAGCCTCTTTTACTTGAATTCCTATATCTATACCTCCTTTTTTCAGTTCTTTAGTTGAAACCCAACTCTTAAAAGAAGTTCCCTTCATGAAAGTCTCTCTTTAGAAGGTTAAGGCTAAGCTCCCTCCAAGATGGAGAGCTGTTGCTGTACAATGGCACAATGGTAATATGTGGAATTTGTAAGATGCATATTTTATGAATTCGTGCCTCACAAGACTATTTCAACTAATGATATTGTTACTTGTTATTGGAATTAAGAGAGTGCGCTCTTCTGCTTTTACGCTCAGGTTGCTTGCCAGTAAGGGTAGAAACAATTCAGATTTTTGGCGGGTTTGTATCACTATTATGAAGCCCAAACCTAGCCTATTTATTTATTATAAGTCTTTTTTAAGTCTTAGCCTGACCTGTTTAAAAGTCTTACTTGACCTGAAAGTGTAGCTATGTAACATGTTTTGTAGAAAAACCGATAAACAAACCAATGTGCTTTATCTAGACCACCAAGCCTAAAAAGACAACCGAACCTTGTTCATTGCATAAATTATTCTTTATTTTCTAAAGACTAATATTAAAGGAAATAAAACAATTTTAGCAAGCAAAAGGCCATTGTGCTAAAAATGGATAGATACACAACATACATAGGTCCTGAGACACCTTGTTTGACACTCTACAATGCTTCATTCTTGTACCAATTGAAGATTTTGCTTAAATTACACTTCTGAAGCTGAAAATTATGTTTATTTGTTAAACTTGTGATTGCATTTCATTCGTACAAAGTTGAATGCTGGCATTACTTTAAGTTCTATTTTGTTTTTGTGAGGTTACAAGTACAAGTGCACAAGTTTTCTTGACATTGACATTGCTATCATAATTTTGTTTGTGATTCAGTTGGGAGACATTCCAGCCAGTGGGGGACCTTCTTCCTCAGCCAGAATGGACTGCTTGGGACCAAACCGTTGAGTACTGTGCATTTGCATACCAGCAATACATAGTCATATCTTCTTTGCGCCCTCAATATAGATATTTGGGAGATGTTGCAATCCCATATGCTACCAGTGCTGTTTGGCACAGGAGGCAACTGTTTGTGGCTACCCCAACTACTATCGAGTAAGTCTTTATATATTGGTCCTTTTTATAATTTTTTTGTTGACTGCTCCATTATTTTTTGTCGGTTTACTTTAGTTGTTTTGAAAGTGGAAATGACAGACTGTGTCTCATACATTGTCAATTTGTCTATCTCCCAGTTGGCCTAAGTATCATCTACTCATCACAACCAAAGACAGAAAAGGGAGAATCATGATTTAGGAAATGTTCATGAATATGTATACTGTTTTGGAAAATGCCTTAGAGTGTGTTTGCTTTTCCAATTCCCACTTTCCCATTCACCTTCAATGACTCCTGCAGTGATTTGGCTTTGAATCTGACCCAACAGAGTTTCAAACACACCCTTAACAGAATATTAACTAGATTAGTCTAAACATCAACACTGGTAAAATTTTCCCTACGGGATTTATTTGTTTGGATTTCCTAAATGGGATTCATTCCCAACAAAAACAACAATCTAACCTGGATTCCAATTTAGTGGAGTTTCATCCTTATCCTTCACCCGCTTCTCCAACAACCAATAATGATAGTAATTAAAGATAAGACAAACTAATTTATTTATTTGTTTTCCTGACGACAATGTTTTATGTGTTTCTCTTCAATGTGGTATGGGTTGTATTCATTTGCAAATGTTTCTAATAATATTTAAAGTTTAAGCAATGTTGAATGTCGTAAACATGTTAAAGAAACTAATTTCAATTTACAACTATCCATGGCTAATAAATTGTTTAGGCGAAGATTTTAAAATGGTTAATGATTAATATCTGCAATGGCCATAATTCATATTCATTTTACCTTTACTAATAAGTTTTGGTTTTCAGAATCGTTTTTGTGGATGCTGGGGTTGCTCAAATTGACATTGAAACTAAGAGGATGAAAGAAGAGCAGAAAATGAAAGAAGCACAGGCAAAAGCTGTTGCAGAGCACGGAGAGTTAGCACTAATTACTGTAGAAGGTCCTCAGTCTGCTAAGGAAGAAAGAATAGCATTGAGGCCACCGATGTTGCAGGTTACAAAAGCTTCAACTTTTTATCATCTCTGAAAATGATTGCAAACATTCAGGGCCTTTTTTTTGTCTTCCTCAGATTTAATATTTTGTTTCTGGATATGATTGATATGGGTTGGTGGAAGAAATTGACATTTTTAGATGGGAGTGTTGAATGTGAATGTCTGCTAATCCTTTAAACCTTCTTCTGTTAGCATTTTGGTGTGATCTAAATCTTGGACTAGCTATTAATTCTCGTCAGTTTTGAAGTTTGTAATGAATATGTCTGTTTTTTCTTAATTCAATAGGATGTTCCTGGTTTTATGCTGAACTATGCTCCAAACAATTCAAAATAATGTTTCATGTGAAATTTGAAAGCGAGGCAAATCGTTTTTGTTTCTCTGTTGGTTATATATGTCCTGGTTAGAGATCCCTGGTGTCTAGAAGTCAATGCAAGGATACAATATTCAAGTTTTTCCCTATAAAAAATTATTGTTAGAAGTAAAAATATCTCTAGTTTCTCTTTGGAATTTGTTTTCTCTCACAAAAACGTAAAGGTATTTGTTGTTCTGGCTGTAGGTGGTTCGGTTGGCTTCATTTCAGCATGCTCCTTCAGTGCCACCTTTCTTAACATTACCGAAACAATCTAGAGTTGATGGTGATGACTCTTGGTCGGCAACAGAAGAGAGAAAGACAGGTGAGGTGGCAGTTGGTGGTGGGGGTGTGGCTGTGGCAGTTACCCGCTTCCCAATGGAGCAGAAACGTCCAGTTGGGCCTCTTGTAGTTGTAGGTGTCAGGGATGGAGTTCTTTGGCTAATTGACAGGTAGTTAGTACTTCGCAGTTACACATGTATGTTTAAAATTGGAAACGGGTTAGAGAAATAATGAATTAAGTGATTTGCACTCAACAGACTGTATTTATATGCATAAAAAAAAGAAAACAAGTTCACTCAGAAATTAAACTATTTTCTTTGATCCCAAATTTCTAATCTTTCATCAGCTTTGCCGTTTATTATGTCCACTAGTTGCTATTATAACTATAGAAATAAAGAGCAGATCCTCATGTAATTAAGATTATAACTATTATAACTATTAATGAATGCATTTGAGTTGTCTTAAAATCACACGATTTTAGCTCAATGTCTCTCTTTCGTGTAGTTTAATAGTTACTATTTAATGATTTCAATGCTTTTAATACAACCCTGAATGTTATAACTGTTTACTTTCAATCATCACCAACACTTCTGCCCCTCCATAATCTAAGTGAGACCTTTATAACATTTAATTTGTGCAAACGTGTTGTACATACGTGCAGTTAGTGTGATGTGTTTTTTGTGGAGTTTTCAGTTATGCTTTCCCCTTTAATGAATAAATCACTTTAATGCAGTGTCTTTTACATTAGGGTAAAGTATGCCTATATATCTTCCTCAAAGTGTAACAAAATTACTCTGAATTCCTATGAAATCCACCCTTTTAAATTTTCACTTGTTACAAGCCATTTGAATACTTATGTCCTTTCCAATTAGATTAAAATGCACCGAAAAGTAAATGTCTAAAACTCAGGACGGTTTTAATGTTGTTTAATCAAACCTTGAGAAATCAACACCTAGTTATCATGTTATGTACTTGTTAGAGAATGCCACGGTGAATGAAAAGCTACACAAGAAATGATGTGATCAAGAATAAAGTGTATTAAGGAGAAAGTTGGAGTTGCACTTATTAAATGTGTTTAGTGGAATACTAGATTTTATGCCTTTCTATTTAGAGCAGCCAACTGATTCCAATAAAGTTGACTTTTTTTTGTCTTGGCTCTGGCCTCTGGTTAGCTTTTAAGTGGCATAGTTAACACGTGCATGTCTTATAGATGTCTAATTTAAGATTATTCGTTTGTATTGGATACTGGTTTCAAAAAGGATGTTATTGATTTGTGGGTTGTGGTAGGTACATGTGTGCTCATGCCTTATCCTTGAGTCATCCTGGTATTCGCTGCCGATGCCTTGCAGCTTACGGAGATGCTGTTAGTGCAGTAAAATGGTATTTTGATTTCTTTATGTCCCTCTTTCTCCATTATCATTGCTTATTAATAATTCAGATATATCTGTATATCTCATTATACTTTTTGGAACAGGGCAAGTAGACTTGGAAGAGAACACCATGATGATTTAGCACAATTTATGCTAGGAATGGGCTATGCTACTGAAGCACTTCATCTGCCTGGAATATCAAAGAGGTATAGCTATATGCTTAGAGACAAGAGGCTGCAGTTTTGATTTTATTTATGATTTTTGTGTACTCCTTATGGCAAGGTATGGTTCGACCAAAAACATATTGATATTTATGTTCTGCAGGTTGGAGTTTGATTTGGCAATGAAGAGCAATGATTTGAAAAGAGCTCTTCATTGTCTTCTTACCATGAGTAACAGCCGGGATATAGGACAAGATGATACTCCTGGTCTTGGTTTGAATGACATTCTTAATTTATCAGATAAAAAACCAGAGAAAATATCAGATAAAAAAAAAGATATGGTTGAAGGTTTTCAGGGTATAGTGAAATTCGCGAAAGAGTTCTTGGATCTTATTGACGCTGCAGATGCTACTGCACAGAGTGAAATTGCTCGTGAGGCTCTTAAGAGGTTAGCTGCAGCAGGTTCAGTGAAAGGTGCTTTAGAAGGTCATGAATTGAGAGGATTAGCATTACGTCTTGCAAATCATGGAGAGTTGACTCGTCTAAGTGTAAGCAGTCTTTCTTAATATTGCACTCTCTCTATCTGGAAGTAAATTGCCTTACATTGATTGGGTGCTTGCTTTTATAATTGAATGTGGCTGGATTAATTGTGTTTGTGCCTAGCAGTGTTCCTCACTGATTTTTTAAGATAACTATTAGATGTTGTAGTGATAATGTGTATACCTGTTCTTCTACATGCATACTACCGATGGTTAGAAGTGATTTGAATATGACAAGGCATTAGTACCACGGTCTTGTATTCTTTTGTGCCAAATATGGTCAAGTCTGTTAATTATTTATTCTTACAGAAGTGTGTGCATGATAACATGTGTTTGTAAGAGAGAGATAGAGAGGTTTATGATTACTAATAAAAGAAATTTGAATGAGAGCTCGATTTTATAGGAAAAACAAGCACTGATGGAATAAATCATGAAATCAGCGAATGGTGGGTGGGGGTTAGGATGTAAAAATTATGTGGAAGGAAAAGTGGGTTTTTACATAGTTTGGCTATCTGATTTATAAGATTTGCCCCTACAAGATACATATAGTTTATTATCCATTTTTACCACTGTTTTTGGTATATTTAGTGTTCAAATACATTAAAGTGGGGCTGCGATTACTTTTTGTACAGGTTAGACATTGAAATATTTATATTGGTTCTTCCCAAAAAGGTTATTTTTGCTGGGTTTTTTTCTTATAGCGAATAGATAATATGATCCGTGATTAGCCAATAACAAAATATGATTCATGCACAAAATGGAATTTGTTAGGATTGCATGTCAATATAGCTACTACTCATTGTTCTCTACTTTTTGCCATGCTCATCACTACTACTTTTGGTTTCTAGTCAGTTCATTGTTCCATTGATGTTCAAAATTTCCCTTTCTTTTTAACATCTTCTATCTATTATAAAACGACTACTTGAAATGGCATATATTCATCTTTCTTTGGATTAACTTGTCTGCTTCGGCTCTTTAGTCTTAATGTTGTTTTAATCATAAACTTAGGAATATGTTCTTGCACTGCAGGGTTTGGTTAACAATTTAGTCACGCTTGGCTTGGGAAGGGAAGCAGCATTTGCTGGTGCTGTTTTGGGTGACAATGCTCTGATGGAGAAAGCATGGCAGGATACTGGAATGTTGGCAGAGGCTGTGCTTCATGCTCATGTATGATTTATTACTTACAACCTCCTGATCCCTCAATTTAGTACTATAGTCTGACCTTGGTATTTCCAGGCACATGGACGTCCAACTTTGAAGAACTTAGTGCAGGCTTGGAACCAAGCGTTACAGAGAGAGGTTGAACCTACCCCATCCCAGAAGACAGATGCTGCAGCTGCGTTTTTAGCTTCTCTTGAGGAGCCTAAGCTCACAAGTTTGGCAGATGCTGGGAAGAAACCACCTATTGAAATCCTGCCTCCGGGGATGATGTCTCTTAATGCTCCTATTTCCATCCAGAAAAAACCAGCTTCTTCTGCACAGAATTCCCAACAACCCCCAGACAAGCCATTGGCACTGGAAGCACCTCCTACAACCACAGCTGCACCAGAGAGTGCTACTCAGCAGCCTGAATCCACACCAGCATCAGTTAATGAGCCAACTCCATCAGAGTCTACCTCAGAGTCCACGCCAGCTCCTGTAGCTGCTCCACCTCAACCAGAATCAGGTGAAACCACCGTAGATAATGGGGTTCCTACCCCTGGACCAGCTAGTGACGGAGGTCCAAATGTTAATGGTGAAACTGGTCAAGCAGAAACGTCTACTGCCAATCCAGTACTTCCAGAGGTTCCCCCACCTCCAGTAGCAGCAGAGGTTTCGGAGACTTCTACTCCAAGTATAACTGCAGTTCCTACAACAACTACAGTTCCGGCAAATGATCCCTTTATATGATCGGTATACCCACCGCTTGAAAAATGAATTCATTTATAATTCATGTTTTGTAAAGAAATCGTTTACAGATGAAGGAAATCTAGTATATTAGTTTGTAACAAGCCTAAACTCCAAAGCTAAATTGTACCGAGCAGCTGTGTTTCCCTTTTACCTAATTTTTTTTGTAGAGAATGGTACCGAGCTGCGATGTTGTCTCATATTGCTGTGATTGTGACATGTCGAGGGTTTTCTTTTCATTTTGTTTTGAATTTTTTGTTGACTGAATTTAAATTTTTGCTGTTTTATAATTTACAAGTTGAATGTCAACCTGTCTAGTTCAATGGGTAGTAACAGTTCATGAATTTCATATACAGTTGTACCCATCCACTGCATGCTATATCCATTTATTTATATTTTTTTACTCACTCGCCTTTTGTTGTGATTTTCCCCTTTAATGTGGTCGTTTCTGACTGGTTATCTGACATTTTTTTATTTATGAATCAATATGATATTTTGGTTGTCCCTCCATTGCGGAAGAGCTGGTCTTTCTAGAATCTTAACTTCAACTGTTGCTTCCTACTGTTTATTCCATGAAACTTAAATACGATTTTCTAAACTTATTCAATACACTTTTTTAAATCAAAATAAAGACAAGTTAGCACACTAGCATCTATATAGAGCCGGTTTTGAGCGCTAATACATCAGTCAAATCTGATATCAATCCAAAAACCAAAGTTTCATAAGATGATCTAAATAAAAGTACAAAAGTGATGATCTAAATAAAATTACACATAATTGCTTACAATCATAATATTTTTTTCTTTTATTGAATAAATTTCACCTTTGATATCTTCACATATGTCAATTCTTCAACAATTGTTTTAAAATAAACAATTTTTTCTTTATCAGAAAGTAAATTACAAACAAACACTGCCACCACCATTGTATTTTTGTTTTGCATGATGATTACACCGAGTTTAGTATCTATAATCCCATTCACACTACTCCAACCAAACCAATACCATATCTTAAAAAACTTGATATTACTATTGTCAATCATTTACTAATTTAATACAGACTTCAGAGCGTACCAATACTCTATCTTTAGGCTCGGGCATGCCCTAACCTTGCGACCACCAAAAGTCCAAGAGTGCTTTCGTGACAGCAAAAACAAATAGTATTCAGCAATGACACAATTCAGTAATACCATACTTACCAGGTTTATAAAATTTGAATTCATTACAACAGGAAGCATCATCTCTACTCACTAATTACAAACCATAACATAAAAGTAAATGAAACTTCTATTCTTGACCCAAGGCAAGATCGTGCCAAGCATCCACGTTAACTTGTTGAGTCTCCTGATCTGTGATACATAGCAAAGTACACTGTTATAATAGTCAAGAAAATTAGATACGACCCTTCTATAGAGTCATCTTGCTAACAATGAAATTTTAACAAACCCATTATCAATAATATCTTTCGCAAACCAATTCCATAGTTTCGTATCCTCTTCTAAGAACGCTGTTAAATGTCAATTCACAAATGTGCGATTAACTTTAAAAAGAAAAAACTTTTCAGCACACCAGTTTGATATAATTTGGTATCTTCTGATGTTACTAAGTAAATGTTAATGCACAACTGAGGGTATCTTTAAAAAAACTATTCAGTGTGTGACTGGGTCGATTTTCAACTCAATCAATTCTTCACTTCAAAACCAACCCGAACATATAAACATTTGTCTAAATTCACGATAACCAATATTCCGATGTAGTTCTAGATAATGCAACATAAATCCAAACATGTAGTCAGTATAATAAGTGTTCAATTAAAACTGTTTTTCCAAACCAAGTTGAAGAAATGGATAGTCCACAAAATATTAGTGAAGTAGTGAACTACGAGACATACTTGAGTCCTCAGTATCATCTGTCCTTACAACCAGTGTTGGGGGCAGTGGAAGATCTGTAATAACAACAAGAAAGGTATAGGCACATCACATACCCATGTTGATGTAAAGATGAACAAAAAGATCCTTGCCAGAGGGAGGAAAGGAAAATAAAAACGCAAAGTAGAAACACATACCGTCATCAGGGAGAGTGTCTCTCATCCATTCTTCATCAACAATGTCAATTAAAATTCCCAAACTCAATTCTGCCATTTTCTATTTTCAATTTTCACCAACGCAGTCGGTGTTCCTGTTCAATGTCGAATACTCATCGTATAAAACTAAATAAATAGATTTTTCACACAAATAGATGTTTGCGTATGCAAAACCTAAATTTTAATTACCCACAGCTAAGATGCAGAACAATATGAAGTAATAAAGAAATTAAAGAAGATGGTAAAAAGAAAATGAAATTGAAGATTCAGAAAAAGATGATGAAAATGGAGAAAAGGAGCAGAAGGTACCAACCTGATACTGATAAGTGGATCAATAGGAGGTTATCCCGTGCTTGCCCCCCTTCAGTCAAGGCTTCAAATTATTATTGTTATTAAATACATTTATAACGGCTTTAGCGAATTGCTTACAGTGAACCATTTTCAAACTTTCTTTATATATGTTATGTACTTATTATGAAAATTATATCTCTTTGTTTTTTAATGCTTAGTAATTGGAATGCTGTGATTTTATCCTCAAAAAATAATGTGTACAATTTTTATGTTATAGTATTTTTTAAGAAACCTTTTTTTGTCACTTTTCTTTATATAAAATTAGAAGCATATAATACATATTCAAATGGTTTTATAATACATAAGAGTTATTTTATGCTTGTGTTAATTCAAATACACGTATATTGCAAACAAAACAAATGTTTTTATTTATTCTTAGTATAAAGATTTTTATACTATCAATTAATATAAAGGTTCACATTATAAATGCATCTTAATTAAATTGTTTTAAAATATTATATATATATATATATATATATATATATGCGTCTTTTTTTTTTCTTTGAGTGCACATTTATTCCTATGCATAAATTTAATAAGATTTGAACAAAAAATCTAAGTGTCACAAACTATAGAAAATACTAGTGTCTTATTTTGTATATTATTTTTTTTTTCCAAAAAACATTCTTTATGAATAAAGCAACTAACATTACTTAATAAACAGTTAATGGTTCAATTAGAACATATATTTTTTGTTTATGAGAAAAAAAATACTAACTACTAAAAGCTGTAACTATCTATAATGGCATTTTAATCAATTTTAATTCATATTAATGAAAACATACTCCCATGTATGTTCACTCTTACCTTATGATAATAAAAGATGATTAATTTAAATATGATGCAGAAAAGGTGAACGCATGTTTGCATAAACCTTTAGGATTTCATCTTTCATTCATTTTTCCAGTCTGTTCCTAAACCGGGAAGGTTCAAAAAGATGTTAAATAATAAGTTGAGAAGAATACAGGACCATACAACTAACCTCTTAAACCCAACCCAAAAAAGAAGATACAGCACTATTCTTAAGCCCAAACAAATACTAAATTTCATTGAGACACAAAAAAGAGGACGACAAAGGAGGTCCCCACGGAGATCACGCCAACACGTGAGATGCAAACTAATATTGCTTCTGTAACTCTTTTCGGTAAGCATGCTTCAATTTTCCGGAACCCATCAGGCCAATAACAGTGGCACAAGTTCATGTCCGTCATGGTCAAAGCGGCGCCCCAAAAAAATGTGGGAACTTAAAAAAAGCTTCGCCGGTTTGAAGAGTTTGGACAATCTGATGCACGATGACCAGATTCCCCACAATTGAAACAGGCCCCTCCGAATCTGCAATGCACATTCATGCCAATAAAATCACATGAGAGGGTATTATAATTCGCACAGGATGAAAATACTAAACAAAATTTAAAGAATTATTTGATCATTGAATGCTATTATAACCTGTCTGATGATGAAGGCCGGCTTGATCGTCTACCCCCAATTAGCCAATCATCTCCACCACTTTTACCTCCTGCTCGAGACCAGCTATTGCCGCCAGATTTAAAATTTCTACCACCTCTCCTACTAGATCGATCACTGAAGTCGTCATCATCAGAGTCTTCCCCATCCCATCCCCGTGAGGATTTAAAACCTCTCCGGTCCCTAGAAGCAAAACCTCCTCCCCTAGAACTAAAACCTCCCCTAGAAGTAGATCCTCTTCGGTTACCACGTTCTCTGTCAGAGAACCTTCCATAGAAATCACTTGGAGGCCCATCGTCTTGCAAAGGAGGTAGCTGCCAAAACAAAGATGCAATGCAATGCGTTTATATAATTATTTGTACAATAATTTTAGTGCCAGTATACGAAGAAGAGAACAGGCAGAGACAACAAAGAATTACAATTCAAATATTGTAATATACCTTGGTGATCTTGGAAATGGTGTTACCAGGTGGTATGTCCTTAGTAAGCAACTCTTTAGCAATCTCCTCGGGAAGATCAAAAACGGCTCCTTGAACCTGATGTGAAGTATTGGCACAATGTCAATTCGTTTGAACTGTGTGGGTGCGTTCCCAGTAGGATTGAAGTTCCGAGTAAGATAAGTATAGAAAATAAAAAAGAGAAAATAACTCGGATACAAACCCTTTCATCTGCAATTATATGGATTTTTCCAACTTCATCGGCAGCTGATGAAAAAACATCAGAAAGAAACCCAGTGACTGATCTTGCTGAAAAATATCTACTATTCTCCGAATCCCGAATTAGTTGCAACGTAGTCCATCCCTGAAATACAAAACAGTTTAAGAAAAAGCAGTTAAAGATCAAGAGAAAAAAATCAAGCATCCGATAGTGTTTGTTCCAGGTGGTATGTCCTCATTTAGATAATAATCGAACAAATAGTAAGGCAATCGAAATATCCACAGGTCATGCTTTGTAACCTCCATGAACTAGGGAATGACCCTGCCGACACTATTTTTAAATGCTTTAAAGGTAAAGATACACTGATTTGGATCATGGATTAGTATTATTATCATTTGGAAAGTCTTTCCGGAGCAATTGTTATGATAAAAACCCTGGTTCGATGGCAAGTATTACGTTACTTAAAAATCAAGGCAACATTTAGAAAGTGGTTACTTGTTAGACTGGATAACAAGGGATATGCAAGATTCACAACACCTGTTCGTGGGTGATAAGAGACCGGGATGATGGAGGTCGGGAAAATCCACTAAGTTGTGCAAGGGCAGCGGCAAGGGCAGTTGTTCCTTGTTCTTCGATCAGTTTTTGTGCAGTTGGGGTGAAAAACTGGATAGATTCGGGATGAACTCCACCAAGTGTGGCAACAACCTGCTCCGCAGATGACTCCAAGACCTCTTCCATAGCTGGCGGACTAACAAATTCAAACTTGCAGCCTACATCACGTTCAAGGGATCTAACTGTTCTCCTCTGGCTACTGGTGTACAACAGAATGGCAGTACCTTGTTTTCCAGCACGACCAGTACGACCAGAGCGGTGTACGAAAGTCTCAGGATCATTGGGAAGCTCATAATGGATAATCTGAATGAAAGAGGTAGCACCAATAAGTTTTCAATACGTTGAGAAAAGATAGCGTTTTAGAGCAAACCAGATCTGAACAGTTTTATGTCCGAAGTTTATCAAATATAAAATTATAAATCCTTAGTCAGATGAGACAGTGAACAGTGGAAAAGACTGAAGAAAAAGCCAAATGTAATCATTTTAAAAAAAATGGGAGACCTTAATTTTACTATGGCAATCACCCAATAAGACTAGACAAATCACACATCAGAATAGGCAATAAATTTCTAGTCCAATCTAGGGATTAGACAACCCAAACTATTTAACCCTAAATTCCAAAAAAATGATAACTAGATCATGAATCCGCCATTAAAAAATATAAGTGCCAGCATAAAATTACTCAAGTGATTTGCTTTATTAATTCACAAACTCATCGGCATTAACTCTAAGCTAATAAATAATAAGCCCATGAGGGAGATCATATGGTTAAAATGCAGACTGGGAAGCATCCTTTGGACTCACCAAATCAACATTGGGAATATCAAGTCCACGAGCTGCAACATCAGTAGCAACAAGCACTGTGAATTTTCCTTGCCGAAAACCATTCAATGTTCTTTCTCTCTGATGCTGAGATATATCACCATGCAGTGCTTCAGACGTTATACTATTTGTTAATGACAGTGATACTTCATCAGCATCTTTTTTGGTCTGTGTAAATACAATAGTCTTCCCACCCTTTGCATAAACCTGAAAGACAAAAGAACAGTAAGAAAAATTATTGACTCCTGCCCCCAAAAAAATCCTCGAGAAATAGTAGATTGTAAACCATCAGAAATAGAAAAATTAACTGATTTAATAAGTTTGTTTTGAGTGCATAAAATCCAGAAATTAGATAACTTGGTAGGAAGTAATGGATTTGATATTTTAAAAACAAACATATAACGAAAATGATCAATTTATTTATTATAGAGTTAAAAAAATTTGGTAGACTATCTGTTTAAATACATATTGCATTAAATATTCAACAAAACATTTGATCTTATTAGATTATATCTGTTTGTTATTTAAACTGGTAACTAGTTATATAACTCAAAATGATGTAAACAGAACCCTCAGAATGTAAACTGAAGAGAATAAGAACATCAAGGTAAGATAGAAAACTTTAACAGATAACTTACAGTTACGAGATCAGAGAGAATTGTCCGCTTTGAAGTGGCAGTGGCTGATATAGCAAAAAGTTTTATCCCTTCAGCGAGCTTTTCTTCTTCATCACCAACCTGTTTGAAAGAAAAGAAAAAGCATTATAATCATAATAATGATTTTTCACATTATAATGCATTGTAATTAAGATTCAATTCCCATTATACAACAACTTAAACATTAGTATGCACAATTATGCCAGAATCATTTGAAGATAGGGCCAGGAAAACTAAAAGTAATTGAGGCCAAGGCTAATGTTAATGCTAAACAGAACGAATTTGAAGACCAGAGAGCAGATGCATATAGATTATGATGTAGTCCACACATGAATATTTCCTTTCTTTTCTCTCCAAATCATAGCACAGTGTGTGCCAAGACAAATGACCGAAATTTCACCACATCACCACTCACTTTAGGATATTTTGAACAAAGACATATGTTTGTAAGCAATGTAAGTTGGGTTAAATATGTTTTTGGTCCCTCAAGTTTCAGCGAAATTTAGAATTAGTCCCTCATCAAAACTTTTGACCAATTTAGTCCTTCATCTTTCAAAATGCATGAATTTAGTCCTTTTAACCAAATTTTGTTAAGTTTATCTAACGTTTCGAGCGCATTTCATGATAGTATTTAAGTTAACATTGAAGCAAAAATGTGTTAAACAGTATAAATAATTTAAATACTATCATGAAATGCGCTTGAAATGTCAGATAAACTTAACAAAATTTGGTTAAAAGGACTAAATTCACGCATTTTAGAAGATGAAGGACTAAATTGGTCAAAAGTTTTGATGAGGGACTAAACCCAAATTTCGCTCAAACTTAAAGAACCAAAAACATATTTAACCCATGTAAGTTCGACAAGATGAATATGGTAATCATCTATTTTGTCACATTTAGTTATATGAGCATCTAAACCACACTGTATAAATATTTAAAGTCAACTACCGACAGCAGTAGACAATGTCCTTAATACATCCTTTCCAACCAGCTTGCATAGAACAGCATATGCAGATATACAGGCCAAGTTCACATATGTACGTAATGCTCTCCACAACAAAATGTTTGTAAATATAATATATTTCTGGCACAATCATATACTATACTATCTGTTTGCACTGCACTCTATAAACAGAGTCACCAATAGACTAGTGCGTATGCTTGTGTGTGTGTGTGTGAGAGAGAGAGAGGGAAAGATTATTAGAGTGTAAGACAAAAGTAAAAAAAATTCACCAAATCAATTGTGAGTGGGTTGTTCAAATATTTTCTCGCCAACTTCTTCACCCAAGCAGGCATGGTGGCAGAGAAAAGCATGCTCTGCCTCTGAGAAGGGAGGTTCTCTAAAATCACTTCCACATCCTCCTCAAACCCAACAGCAAGCATCTGATCTGCTTCATCAAGCACCAAATACTGAACCTCATTCAGCTTAAGGCTCTTCCCATTAATCAAGTCAATTATTCTCCCTGGGGTCCCGACCACCACATCTACACCTCGTGAAAGAGCACTCTGCTGAGTAACATAAGAAACACCGCCATAAACACAAACAGTGCTGAGATAAGGAGCAGATTCCTTTATCTCCTTCTCCACTTGCTTCGCCAACTCCCTCGTAGGGGCCAGCACCAAAACTCTGGGAAGCCTACCAGACCTCCTGCAACAGAGAAACAAACAACCGCATCAATATGGCCACGAAAAGTTCCATCATGTATAATTTATAGGTTTATTCAATCATTTGATCCCTATGCCTAGTTAACTTTTTATTTTAGCTCCTATATCTAAAAATCAAACCATTGAAGTCCATATACCAACTTTTTTTTATACATTTTTTGCCCCTGTGCCTCCATTTTGTGGCGCCACAAAACTAACAACAGGGTCTAAAACATAAAAAATTTGCTTGTGTAGGGACTAAAATGAAAAGTTGACACAGACCTAGTATACAGAGCATAGGTGCAGCAAATTAATCAAACCAATACTCGTTATACGAAACAGAGGGAAACACATAAACAATGATTACCTGAGAGAAGGCTCATCTTCAACTTCAGTGAGGCCTTTAATAACTGGAATTCCGAACGCTAGCGTCTTTCCAGTACCGGTCTTCGCTCGAGCAATGATATCTCTACCTTGTAGTGCAGGTACTAACACCGCTCTCTAATCACGCACAAAAATGAAGGTAAGTGTTGGGGATAAACCGCTAGTGTAACCCTAAAAGGTAAGAAGATAAGAAGAGAAAAAAACCTGAATGGGGAAAAGGTGAGTAATCCCACGGCTCTTGAGGGAATCAACGAGGCGCGAGGGCAAGTCGAGCTTGGAAATGTCGAGTTCGTCGGAGTTGGGGGGTTCGGCGGAGTGAGAATCGGAGGCGTGTTCGAATTGGTCGAAGTGGCGGCCGAGTCCTTTGAAGGCTTCTTCGCTGAGGAGGGAGGAATTGGGCGTGGCGATGGCGGAGGGGAGGAAAGTGGGAGTGGGCTTGAGGCCCGTTTTGAAGGTGGGCCCAGGGGAGTGGCGGTGGGCTCGGAGGAGGTTGTTGAAGTGGGACTTGGAGTCCAAAGATTGCAACCTAACGGAGGAAGTGGAAGTAGCGTTTGGCCTCTGGTAGAGTTCGAGCGCAGGCGTTTGGTAAATGGAAGAAACGCCTATGAGAGAAGCCATTTTGGGAGAGAAAGAGATAACAGAGTGAGTGAGGAAGATGATGATAAGGGGCAGTGGTGAGAGGCCACGTCGTGTGAGAATGAATGAATGGCCTTTCCAACCTCCACCTTGCTCTGCTTCCTCCAGATATATACACTCTCCATTATTAGATATTTTTACATTTTCAAAATTCGCCTTATCCTTTCATTCTTTCAAATTTTTCCTTCTTAAACAAATGTAAAATATTCTAAGAATTTCAATATTTTATATTTTTTAATTTATATTTTGTTATATCATATAATAATGTTCTTGGTACGAAGGTATGTAAATATTATTTTTTATTCTGGAGAAATAAAAAATATGAAACGAGAATTTAAATGTTATGTCAGATCAGAATGTTTCTTTGATAACCACCTCTTCTAAGCACTCCATAAGCACGTGTTAGGGGAAATGTTTACTGAGTCAGTATATTTAATCAAAGTTCTAAGTTTTTTTTTTCTCAAAAATAGTTATGCGGTATTTAGTAAAAACATATAATTACGTATGAAATATATGTTGTGATCATCAAGGATAAGCTAAATTTCATTGTATTTAAAAACTTCGAATACTGAAAAACATCTTAGTACACGTATCAATACATTCTTTTATTTAATATGTCTGTATAATTTATTTTTGTCTGTATAAACTCATCACATCAATAAAAAAATCTCTCCTTAACTTTTGAAATATAAGAAAAACAAAGTGAAATATTATAAGTGATTTTTTTTCTTTTACTTCACTTTATTTAATTCTTAGGTTTAATTATTGAGATAATATACATTTGATACAAGTGTGTTAATTTAGTATTCGCTTTTAAAAAAATGTCAATTGCATCTCAACTCTTGAAAAAGTGTTTCAATTAGGTCTCAAATGTTGGAATACAATTCACACTTTTTCAAAAGCGAGTACCAAATTGATATACCTCTATTAAAGTGGGTATCATCCAAGTAATTAAACCTACTTCTTATATTTAAGGGTGGTAATATAGGCTGAGTAAGTGCGGGTCCGCGGAGCCCGCCTTTAAAAAAATTATCAGAAAGTTTTCATTGTTCAACAAATTTAGAAACTTTAATAAGTTCACAAAATGAAACAAAGATTTTGGATGATAAAATGATAATTCAACTTTCGTACTTTGACATGCACGATGTATTCTACAAATATTAGCACATTCAAAAATACATAATTCTTGTATTTTCAGTCATACAAAAATTTGGAACGTTCATACAAAAATTATTAAATAAAATAACAGTTATACACAAACGTAAGTTTTTTGTTTTTTCTTTTATATATGGGTCAGCAAAGGCCAACCCATACAGGTTGCAAACTTTTGTAGGCCAGCAGGTGCATTATCCTGGTTTGTCCCACTTTTTTTGGCAGACCTGTGGATTGATCGTTGAACCAAACCCACATTATCATTCCTACTTATAACCTTAAATTACCATATTTGAAACAATATATATTTTTATTGATTATTAATTGTTCAAAATCGTACCATTTTAAATTTTAAATTAAATAAAAATAAAAAAATTGAACAACATATAAAAATAAATTCAAAAATATATTAACTTGAAGTTTTAGACTAAAAATGACGTAAATCTAAACTTATTTATAAATGGACACACATAATTAAATACTCAAGTATCTAAACCAATCAAAGTTTATGACAAACGACCTTTTAGAAAAATAGGAATGTGACACTTTTTTACCTATTTTATTTTTGCAATATTTTATCTTTTGACCAATTTTTTAGTTTTTATAATCTCCAATAAACTACCCACGACAACAATCAAGAAAAAAATAGTATTATTTTTTGTTGTATATTTATGTTTTGATAATATTTTTTATTATAACAATAGTTATATCACATTTTTTATGATATTCATTATTTGTATTGTAAAAAGGGACATCAAAACACAAAAGTAATTTTATTTGCACCAGTCAACATAAAGTGGAAACTAGTCCATCCATTAAATTAAACGGCTTTGTCTGGTGTCTATTCCATTGACATAGGATAGAAGAAGGATGAAAAAATGGTATAAAGATATTTTGAATTTCATGAGGGTGTAGATCAAATATATGGGATGAAAAAAGAAATAGCCTGTGGGTGAGCAAATTGTAATGTTACTTTCCGACATTACTTTTGCCACCCAAGTACAACATTTAAGTAAAACTTTAATATGAAACATGCACAAATTATATTAAACATGCGTAGGTTTATAGCTTCTGTTACTCGAGTTCAAGCGCCATTTTCTTTTTGCTCACCATGATAATTGTTTTATTTTAGCAAGCATGCAATTTTGTTGATTTCTACATTTAATGTGTTTATACAATTGTCTTGTTGAATTAGTGCATATTTAATTTAATGTTTAGATATTTGAATTTTAAAAAAATAAATAGGAATCTTAAATAAAATATTTGCATAATTTTGTTTCACAGTTTTGTAAAGCATTGCAAGTTCCGACACCACAGAAATCTCCAAACATGAATAATTGACACAGTTTCACTTTCACACTCACTGCTTGTGTTATTTCTATGGAAAATTGCGTTATTATCTTTTACCTAACATAACCATCGATTTTAATTGATCAATGCAGTAAAATCATATCATTTGCTTTTCTCCGAAGTTTGTACTTTTCCAATAGTATAGTAAATTATTTGATATATTTCATTTTTTCATATGTATAAACAATCAAGCTGGATATTTTACATATATAATAAATATTAAAACTTAAAATTATCATTTTAAAATCTATTTAAGCAAATAATTTAGTCGACCACTAATCAACGCCTTTTCTAAAATCAATTTTATTAAATAAAATAATTATAAACTGAAACAAGTATTTGTCATAGATAATGAATTTTCTCATAGCGTGTTGGACGGAAGGGTCTAATGGAGAATCTCGTGACGACGGCGTGTGATGCACGCTCCGCGTATTAGTGGTGAGTAATACGTAAACAAATTTTAATTAAAAAACTAAAATTATAATATTACTAAGTTAAATGTAGAGTTATCGTATTTGAAAACACAATTACGATAGTTAAATGAAACTTAAAAACGAAAAACGCAATTAATTGTCCAAGTAAAAAACAAAAAAGCATTGTATTTGAATTGCTGTTATGATGAGTTTTCAATTTTGATTTTCCTTGGGAAGCCAGCAGTCGCCATTATTGGTGACAGTGAAGCATTCATCTTCTTCTCTTCTTCTCCAATTATTCGCTTCAAACTCAGCGGATCCTCCCTCGTTGCCTTTTCTCCCATTCCATCAATCTTCGATTCTCGTTAGGGTTTTCGCTTGAAGGGAACCCGGAATGGGGGTTCTGGTGCCTTTGTTCCTCTACGTCGTCGCTTTCTTTTGCACCGTTGCAGCTATCGCTTTGGCCGTTCTTCACATTTACCGACACCTTCTCAATTACACTGAGCCCACTTATCAGCGCTTCATCGTTCGGATTGTTTTCATGGTCCCGGTGAGTTACTTTTTCATTTCACCACAACCACCTTATCAATTCATTCATCTGATGGTTTCAACTAGGGTTTCTTCTCACTGTCACGATTTAGTCGCTTTTCGTAATTGGACTAACCGTTTCACTTCATACAAAAACCTTTGAACTTCTCCACTGGAAATATTGGGGCAGAAATGTTAATTGGGTTATCAGATTGTGTGCTGTTCTTTATTCATCGTCTTAATGTAGAGAGTTTTTGTTTCCGGGACTGGATTTTCTTAACTACAGCTTCGTGACTGGCTGACCTAATTGTTTAACTATTTGGTTCTGTGCCAACTACGAGAAGTGGGTTTGCAAACTTGATGCTAAAGGGCCTTGATTTTGTGTAATTGCTTTTTGGTAAAAAAATGAGTTTTAGCCTGTAAGTTAAGTGGTTTGCGTTCGGAAACAATTTCTCTCTAGAGTAATTCTATAGGGAAATTTGTTCCTCAACTCAAAAGCTACATTTTCACACTTGATTTTAGGAGCAAACTTGATTCCAGGAAATAACGATCGAACGTGATTTTTTTTTTTTTGCACAATCCCATTTTTCACTTCTGAAAGCTAGGTGAGGGAGCATGGAAACTCCTCCAGACACAGTGTTAGTTACTTTGTTTGATATGCGTGAAGACCGAATTTTTCTGTTTCTTGGTAATTGCAGTTACCTACCACCACATGTTTTTGTCTGTGTGTTTCTTGACATTTAGGTTCTTTACTTTCATCTTCATTTTCGTTTCATTGCTCTCTTGAAATTTCAATGGGAATACCATCATTCTGAGTTATATAACATTTCTTTTACAGGTTATTGCACTAATGTCCCCATCATTCATTTCAAACAGTTATTAATGTATTTTTCTTTTACAGGTTTATGCACTAATGTCATTCTTGTCCCTTGTATTACCTGAGAGTTCAATTTATTTTAATTCTATCCGGGAAGTGTAAGTTCGTCTTTCTTTCATTCGTTCTCTATTTTCTTGATTCTTGCTGATGTATAGTCTGAATTCCTTTTTTTTTTATGTTTTGTATGTGATTAATGGTTACCTGTGGTACATGAATTGCATATTGTTATTTATTCTACACTGACTGTGACATAGGAAGCCTTAGAAGTAGGTATTGTCTTTCTATTCAGAACTATCTGCTCAGGTACCCTACTCTAGATAGGCTCAAATTCCTAGGAGTAAAACATTTGGGTAATTCTTCAACAAGATTGATTTTTCCTCGGAACATATATGAAAACATGTCAATGGTTTGCTTAAATTTTTACCTTCTTAGACAATACCATCCAGCAGGATGGCTAAAATGGGTGTGTCATTTGTAATTGCAAAGTACCTACTAAGCTCAAAGGCAAGCTTTATCATATCGCCGTCCAGCTATATTCTGTTAATGACAACGAATGTTGGATTTCAAAGGGATAATAAGAAAAAGGGTGAGAGTAATAGAAGTGAGAATTTTAAAATGAACGTGTGATCAAACAAGAAAATAAGTGATACAAAGTGATTACATGCTAGTAGATACTGATGTTGCACTGGTTAAGGTATTGTAAACATATAAAGAAGATTGGATCCAATGGTGATGAGAATTGATCGGTCTTGTGGAAGGGGGAAGAGAGATAGACTGTTAAGGATATTGGGAGAAGTGGTTAAGAGCTATGTTATGGTAAATAATATGTTTGAAATTAGTCTTTAACCGAATCAAATAACCTTGTGTGATTCATATAGTGGACCTCATCTGGTGGGATAATACAGCCTTTTATTGTTACAGTAGCGAGTGGCTTCCAATTCTTAAGAAAAGTTACATCCTTCCATTGTTGATGTAAGTAAGGTGGTATAGCTGCTGCAGAGTGCTTTCATATGCAAGCACAATAGTGGGAAGGCAATTCCTTCTCCTCGCCCGCATCTCCATGCACTCTGCTTTGTACTATCTAGTGATTTATATTCAGTACATTATATAGTGTACTTGCCTACTATATTTTAGTTTGGAAATTTAAGCGCACATTGCAATTTTTTTTTTGTCCTAATATTATACTGAATTTTACCTACTTATGCTTATTAGACTGGTGCAGTTTCATGATTGATTTCTCTTGTCTTCTGTTTCAGCTATGAAGCTTGGGTCATTTATAATTTTCTGTCATTGTGCCTGGCATGGGTTGGTGGTCCTGGAGCTGTTGTAATAAGTTTGAGTGGTCGAGTTCTGAAGCCATCATTCTGTTTGATGACTTGTTGCTTTCCTCCTGTACCACTGGATGGGTGGGTTTATGTCGGATTCATATTTTTGGATTAAAAGCCTTTGTACCAGAATATAGTTATATATTCCTTGAAAACTATCCCCTGAATTTTATAGGTTTTTTTTTATTACCTATTTTGTAACTTGTAAGTTCTAGGATGATGCATTTGCCACACAATATGCATAATTATTTTTAGGGATTATTTATTGGAAAATAACATAGACATATCATAGGGTTTTTTTTTATTACCTATTTTCTAACTTGTAAGTTCTAGGATGATGCATTTGCCACACAATATGCAGAATTATTTTTACGGATTATTTATTGGAAAATAACATTGACATCCCAGAGAGGTGTTGGATTGGATTTTAGTAGAAGCTTCTAATATGGTAGCATGATAATATACATTAGTTTCTCACTTCTAAAACTTATATTTCAGGCGTTTCATTCGAAAATGCAAGCAAGGATGTCTGCAGTTTGTGATATTGAAGCCCATTTTAGTTGTTGTTACACTAGTACTTTATGCAAATGGGAAGTATAAAGATGGAAATTTCAGCCCAAAGCAGTCATACTTGTATCTTACGATCATTTATATGATCTCATATACAATGGCTCTCTATGTGCTTGCTTTGTTTTATGTGGCATGCAAGGATCTGCTTCAGCCATTTAATCCAGTTCCAAAGTTTATTATAATAAAATCTGTTGTATTCCTGACTTACTGGCAGGTGATTTTACATCTCATTCATATTTATGGTTATTATTTTCTCTTAATTTTGACTGTATCTTGTTGCTGGTTATATGGTAATATAGGAAAAACAGAAAAAAGAGTGTCATTTTTTGGGTACATTATGAAGAGTAGAATTTGTATTTCTGTTTTCTTGTGACCTTCAGAAAGGATGTGACTGTAAAGTAAAATGAGGATATCCTATTTGATCTTGAGATGAACTGTAACTTATTTGGAGCAAAAGCCTCCATCACTTTAAAAGAAGGAAAATAAGTATTTTGCGTCATATATCTTTTATTGAACAGACATTGAATATACCCTGGATTTATAACATCTTTGTTTATATATATATATATATATATATATATATATATATATTCTAAATGTTGGATTTGGTGCTAGTTTCTTCTAACACACCAGCGTAGTTTAAATTTTAGGAATTGATTTGTTTGTGAAAGTCTTCAGTTACCTATAATTTTCATCTCCCTCCTGTTTTCTTTGTTTCTCTAGTTTTTCTATTTTTCTTACTTCACTTAGTGGTATAAACTTATTTGAGGCCACTGGTAATAGACTTAACAATTAAAAATAACAATAAAAGAGAAATGACACTTGTGTATGCGTGTGTTTTGACATTTATTTAATAGCTTCATTATTTTTGTTGATTTCACACAGCTTGCAACCCTGTGGGGATTATTTAGAATTTAAGAATGACTAAGTGTTAGTTTGGTGTTGTTTCGTTGTAGTGATATTTTCTTTTTACTTTTGAGGGTTGCAGCAGGGTGACATTTATTTATTTATTTTTATTTCTTAGGGTGTGTTATTCTTCCTTGCTGCAAAGTCCGGATTCATTGAGGATGCTGATGAAGCTGCCCTGCTCCAAAATTTTATCATTTGTGTTGAGATGCTTGTTGCTGCTGTAGGCCACTTTTATGCATTTCCATACAAAGAATATGCCGGTGCTAATATAGGTAGATCCCATGGTTTGACTGCTAGCCTTGGGCACGCTTTGAAGTTAAATGATTTTTACCATGATACAGTGCACCAGGTGAGTCTTGCTTTCTATGTTCTATCTGTAACACTGTTAACACGGCATTTGCTTCAGGCTTAATGCATTTCTAGTTCCCCATATTATTGTTGAAATTTATGAGTCTCCTTTGCTTTCATATTTTCTCTGCGGATAATTTGATACTAATCAAACTTGTGGCAGTTTGCACCAACGTATCACGAATATGTTCTCTATAATCACAGCGAAGGTGAGGAGGGAACTAAGAAGTACAGGTCACGAACTTTTGTTCCAATTGGCCCTGAGATGGATTCAGCGAGAAGAAATAGGAATATGTATGGGAACAAGTTGGATGACATACAACTCTCAAGTTTGTCTTCTTCTACCAGTAGCAGTTCAACAAATTCTGCGCCCGATGATTCAAATTCTGTTGCAACGAAATCTTCCTTGCTTGTGGATTTGTCCAATTCTACTCCGGAACCATATGACTTGACCGTTATTGACTTGGATGTATCCAGTTACCCTGAAAAAGTTCCTGCTGTTGATCAATCTGGTGGTAGGTGATCATGGGGAATAATCAGATGTAGGTTTGATGGGGGACATGTTATGGCTGGAGGAGATTAGAGGCATCCGGCATATTTTCCGTGCTTGGAAAGAACTATGATTTTGATTTCTTAAATTCTGGGAAAGGAATTAAGCAGATCATGTGCGAACATACATTTGTGTAAACTAGTCGGCCTCACTCTTAAGCAAAGCAGTCCTTGATGTTGGTATCGGTCTTAATACTGTAATTGTCTCCAATGGTTGTGTCCTGTGTGTAAATTGTAGATACGGAACTTCTTGACGTGCCTCAGAGTTTAAACATGAAAAATACTAAAATATTGGTTTAGAATTAATTGATTCTTTTCTCCCATACACCATAAGATATTGGTTCTTGTTGTTTTTTATGCTTATAGCAATGCTGTTGTCATTATTTACGTTTATGGAATCTTGTTATATTTATTTCGAGTTTGGCACTAGATATTGTAGATGATGAGGGTTTTCTCAGAATCTCAGTTCCCATTTGTACCATTTCTGGGGGTGAAAATGCAGTGCATTTTATTCGTTTGTGAAGCTTCTTGTTAACCATCCTTGGCCACGTTTAGTTTTTTATAATTTTCGTGGGTTAACTTTTGTAGCCATATTTTCTACTTCATGTTTTAGTAACTTTTCGCTCCTGGAAAATTGCTTTGAATGATAAACTATAACACCATGTGACAGACCTCTAATTCCTGAGTTCTGTATTTTCTTTTTGTTTGTTTTTAAAGCTTATATGTTTGACGAGGTTGCGGTAATGTCAAGATTAAGGATATGAGAATGCATTGATCAAATTTAAAATTGAACGTTGTCGACAGAAATCATGCTGTGGTTGAGTGTAATGATGCTATTTTTTGGACTTAAATCATGCTAACAATTGAGAATTACATAGATTTTGCGAACCATGTTTTATGAAAAGTGAAAATATTCAAACTAAGTTATCCATGAGTAATTAATTAAAAGAATTACATTAAAAAAAAGTTTGATAAAAAATAACTCCGCCATTGCAGAATTATTTAACGCATTCGTCCTTCTTATTCTCAAAATGATTAAAATTATTTACTTATTAAATTAGTTAGATTTCAAAAAAATAATAATAATAGAGATAATATTTTCTTTTATTCCTCACATATATGAAAATTTATAACTTATACATACTCATTTGTTAGAAGAAATCAATAGTTCTATATTTTAAGAAGTTGTAATTATAATTTACTGTTATTTTATTTATAAAATAAATACATACAAGTTAACAAATATTTCTATATATAAAAGAGAGATTATATATATATATATATATATATATATATATATATATATATATATATATATTTTATATTTTATATTTTTATCTTTCATTCTTTCTTAGTCTAATTGTTAAAAGTGTAACATTTTTTCTAAAGAAAAATTATATATGGACAACTTTCAATGTTTCTATTTCTATTCAACGCATAACAAAAACTATTTTTGTATTTAAAATAAAAAATTAATTTATTTTTTATTAGAATTAAAAGTTGGTTTAATTATTCGGATGATTTCCACTTTGGTAGGTGTGTGTCAATTTGATACCGTTTTTAAAACATTTTAGATTGCATCTCAAATTTTGAAGAAGTGTTTCAATTATGTCTCTTTAAAAAAAATGGTATAATTAGTCGCATAGTACCCAGTTTGGTACTGAAGTTTCTAATTGGTACCCGGTTTAAAAAAAGTCTCAATTACGTACCCAAATTAGTTTAAGTGCACCAATTGAGTCCATTTGACTTGACGCCGTTAGAAAGGTTAACGTTGACTGATAGTGGTTGGTCTCTGAATTAAATTTGGAACACGTGGTGATCAATTTTGACTGACGTGGAAATGTGGGGCAGAATATTCAATATGTCTTGTAATGAAAAAAAAAGAACGAAAATAAAAAAAGAAAAGAAAGAAAATAAGAATTAGAGGCGAGAAGTTAAAAAGAAGTGGCAGAACGCTGGGAAAAAAGGTGAAATTGGGGAAAGGTGAGGTAGGGGAGACAAAGTGGTGCTCGATTGTTCGCGAGTTGGTGGAGAAATTGAAGGTGCATTTGGAACACTGAAGCGGAGAGTTTAGAGCTACTTGTCGGCCATTGATAACGAAAGGTTAGTATTGTGTTTTTGTTTGATTTTGTTATTAGGGTTCTGATGTTAGGGTTGTTTTTTGTGAAGATTTGTTATTTACGTGTTTAGGCGCTGTGTATTTCAAGCATTTTTACTTTCAATGTTGTCTATTTTTGTTGCCTTTGAGTCAGTATAACTTTATTGGTTTGTC
>Ga0214545_1000481_pt1 | contig 63414 bp, 34 predicted proteins | sample CNSS4metaG_FD_160064 | JGI IMG/M metagenome (GOLD analysis project Ga0214545, IMG submission 160064) | Root nodule microbial communities from cowpea collected in UCLA plant growth center, Los Angeles, California, USA - CNSS4 | ecosystem: Host-associated > Plants > Roots > Nodule | place: USA... | reverse complement strand
ATATATGTAAGTATATATGAACTCTGCAGACAATTAGCTGAACTTGCCAATTTATTCGAGAGAAAGATGGAGTTAAAATTAGTGGAGTGTGACAAGGTATTAATTACACTTGAATCCTTTAACATGCAGAAGCTTTGGAGAATAGGATATGGTAATACTTACATTGAAAAATTAATGATTAAGATCATAAAGAATACTTAAATTTTTATAACTTCAATTATTAATTTGATATTTTTTATACTTTATTAATACATCTAAGATTTTTTTACACTACGTACTTATAATGAGTGAAATCTTATAATCTTCTAAATATAAAAACTAAATAAAATTAGTTCCCAACAATGAGGAGACTGTCTTACAACATTTTTTTCGTAACTTTGCTCCCTATATTGAATCAACAAAATAGAATAATCAATACAATAACGTAATCATATCTTATTAATACACCAAACCACTAATTCCTATTACTAAGATAGAACAGTTATCAGGTTTTACTACTAATAGACCCAAAATTGTTCTTAAATTTAAATGATATTCGAATTTTTGCCAAAAAGTTTAGTCGTTTTTCTGCTAACAAGAGTTTATATTTAAAAGATAACTATATTCTTTTACTATTTGGGTAAATAACTTCATTCAATAATTATTGAATAATTTCTCATTACGTAATCACTTATATATTTGTATAATATAAAATAAATAAATTTAAACTAATTTTATATAAATTGTAATATTTACAAAAAGTACAAGTTCTAAACCAACTCTTACAGGTTATTCTGGAAATTTTAGTAAAATAAGAGGAAACAAACTATAATCATATTAAGATATTTCCCTGCATTATCCTAAATATATAAATACGTATTTAAATCGTAAGATAAAGTTAAACAAGATTTTCAAAAAGTAATCTTGGGTAATGAATACAAAAAAACACCATTTTATGCTTTAAAAACTAGTTTCTTAAAATTAAATAGTAACCGAACTCGGCACTGCAAAAATGATGGCAACGAAGAGACCTTACCAAGGGATACCTTTCCCAACTGAAAGATTTCTCAAAGTTTTTAAAAAAATAAAAAAAGACATCACCAAGAAAGGGAAAAAAGGTACAAGCAATAGTTACCGGGGCACTGTTACTTTGAACTCCTCCGGACTTCCAAGATAACAAGCTCCCTACAAGGAGTATAAAATATGTTCAGAAGTCAAAGCAAAAGCTCGTTAATTCTTCTTTCTAAAAAAAGAAATAGCAATTACGCTTATGAATATTTGTAGGTTCATCATTTAAAAGGATTAGAAATTCAGAAGTTAAAAATAAAAAGCTGATTTTTGTATCGCAAGCTAGAAAGTCCTCAGATCTTGTTCAAATGAGTGAAAGGGTTAGTAAAATTAAAGTATTATTCAACCATTATTGCATTACCAAATGGTTGCACAAGTTGCCGATGTACGCTAGCCACAGGAACACGCCAAAACCACATAAGCAGCAATGCATATGTTAAATACTACATGGCAAAGCCAAGAAAAAGTGTATTACAAACCTTTACCAAGAAATTCTGTTAACAAAAATTATATTCATATATACATGCGCACACATCTGAAGATACCTTAAATACGAGCACCACTTTTGAATATACAGCATAATCTTTGTGACTTGAATTGTGGTCTGCATAATATCTTGAACTATAACTTAAAACTCGAAGGTAAGAAAATGAATTTAAACTAACTAAGGAATAAAGGTTTAAAATGTAGATAAAAACTATATTCATGTAGGGGGGAAATGTCATGAAGTAATATTTTTAGCACAAAAAAATGTACAATTAAGAATGAGAATCAGGCTGCCTAAACTTATGGCCTAACGTGTAGGAAATATAAGGATATGATTCAAACTTTCTTTGTAGGTACATAATACACACTCCTATAATACTTTTAATCACACTTGTTCTTCAATCACCATCAAATTTCATAATTAAATTTTCTTCGCCATTTGTGTAGTTTTAAGGAGATTCTTTCTTACTCATGTCGCAGAAGGTATATTTACTATTTACTACTAAAATTGAGATAACCTTGCATTGTTGATCCGTTCATCAATTTTGGTTTTATATGGTGCTTGTAAAGTCCACATAAACTGATACACATACCATTCTTGTCAATTTAAATTTGAACTTTGCAATGTGTTAGTCTACACTGTAGGAACAGTAAACTAAATATTTCACTTTCAGTCACACACTCATATCAGAAAGTAGAAAGAAAACTTTAGAATTGATTCTAATTCAATTGATACACACCAAGCAATGTGCTTTTATAAACAAATTCTCCTAATTAAACTATTACAAAACTAATTAGACTAAGTAAACTAAGAGAGGCATGGATTGGAAAGATGGAGCAATGATGGGATAAAAGTCGCTTCTTAATTGCATCTATATTAAACAGCTACGCAGTGCTGTCGGGAATTTCTTATTAATAAGAGAGAACAATTATTGGCTTTTCTTAATTGCACTTCATGGCACTGTTGCACGGATAAAAAAGGAAAAGTAAAAAACTTGCAACAAGAAATAAACTCACATTTTGAAAGTTCCTTCTCCTTGGCATTTGCCAGCCTTTTGAGTTTTGCTGCTTGTGCAAATGTTGATGGCCTGACAGGATAAAGAGAGACACATACCACACCATAAATTTTGCAATCATATCTTACAGTCATCTCCTTTGTCAGTGATTTGTATGCTACTTAATTTTTCTTCCTTCTATCCGCCTGATTTCTCTATTTGAATCTACCTATAGTTTCATAGTTGGCATTGTCTTTCTTCCTTTGTTCTACTAGTTTAAATAATGGCAAATATTTCTTACTAACTTGATTTTTTCAAAATTGAAATGAACTTCAAAATTTTAGTGAGTATCGATACTTCTAGGTCGAAGATCACTTCAAGTTTTCTCATTCCTTATTCTCTTTTATTTAGCATGCAATTTTACTGGCATAAATTTGTAACACTCATGCAAATAGACTTTAAACAAATTTGTAGATTCATCCTTTAATTTCAAATTATCAACCCCAAAAACATTGCATAATATTTTACAAATGCAAACGATAAAACCAACTCAAAACAGAAAAAGGGTTCCAAAAGAGGACCCCCTTGCTTTTCAGCATAGGAAACATTGGCTACAAAGCCTTACTTACTGCGACATTAAACTTGCCTCCTTCGAAAGTTGTTTTATTTCTTCACGCAACCGAGCTTCTGTTTCTCTATGAGATCCACCCTGCTGGAAAATCATACACCCAGATGTTAATGCTACAGGGTTTTGTTTCTCATAAACAATACAGTATCTTATTTGGTAAAGGAACGAAACTTCAACATCAATCCATCCTTTGATTAGTTTATAACGAGAATGAACGGTATGCGGCATTGGAATTTAAAAGCTTAATCGTGAGAATGGGTATAACATTGTTTTTGTTTCAAATTTCAATTAAATAACAAAATTTAGAATGATACCTTGGCAACCTTATCGAGGCAATAGTATGCAAATTGAAAAGCAGCAACGATCAGAAATATGAAAGGTGCTGCTAACAACCTTTCACGTTCATCGCTTCCTTCGTCTTCCATAATTCACTCGCTTCCCTCGTTCGGTTCGATTCCAACGCCTGTCTTCTGTTTTGTGATAGTTTCTTTTCTGCTTTCTGGTTCACCCGCGGGGAATAGAAAAATGGGCCAACATATAGGCTTTTCCTATATTCATTCACCCATTAACTTCATTGGTTTTTTCTTTATGCAACCCAATTATTACTAACTGTACCCTCGAGAAAAAATACTAGACTACCCCTCACTGAAAAACTTGTTCTATAAATTCTATTCCAAAATGTATTTAATGCATTCCAAAATTTTTATTATGGAAATTTTATTCTAAAAATTCTCTTTTGAAAATTATGTTTAGAAAATTTTACTCTCAAAGATTTCTAAGACCAATAATCTTAAAGTCACTTTTAAAAAATAGACTTAAATACCTTTTCCGTCCTCATTAAAAAATAGACTTAAATACCTTTTCCGTCCTCATTTTCGTAGTGTTTAATGCGGATGCTCCTCATTTTTACCAAATGTTTAAAATGGTCCTCATTTTCGTAGTGATGATTGTGGATGGTCCTCATTTTTACCAAATGTTTAAAATGGTCCTCATTTTTGCAATTTGGGGTTAATTTAGTCATTTTCTGTGACGCCGTTTAAATCAATAACAAAGCACTGTACATGTGGCACTGTTTGTATTACATTGTATTGGGGGTATATTACGTGTATTGTACAAGTGGATTATTAACGTTAACTCTTCAATTTGGGTCAAAAATATTCCAATTAGGTCACGCTACAATTAGGGATTGACGAGTACAGGCGATCTCTTCATCTCCGAGTTTCTTCATCTCCGATTTGCAAGGAAGCAACAATTGGACGTGACGATTTGTTCGTTTGATTATTTCAATTTCCCAGTTAATCATCATCGACAAGGTAAGTGCTTTGCTTGTGGGTTCAGGGTTTCCGGGGTTGTGATAAATTTTGCACATTTGAATCAGTTAGGGTTAGGGTTTTCGTAATTCTGTTTTGGGGTTTGTTTGTGGTTGAAATGTTGTGATATTCTCTCCACAGTTACAAATCGGGGTTAATCCCCCATTTCTCGTTGAACCACCAACATTACACGAATTGCTACAGTATTGTTGCCTCCAACGATTACAACCAGAGGTAAAGGAAGAAGATTTGGACTGTGACATGGCATTGCAGGAAGAACAAGATTGCAACAATACAAATTGAGAATGGAGAAAGAAGATTGCAACAACTAACCAACTGCCCAACAATTCATTTTCAAAACCCTAGCTCACATATTTATCCCCAAATATTTAATTACTACACTTGAACAGTACACGTGTAATACACCCTAGTACAATGTAATACAAACAGTGTCACATGTACAATGTTCCGTTATTGATTTAAACAGCGTCACAGAAAAGGACTAAATTAAACACGAATTGCGAAAATGAGGACTATTTTAAACATTTAGTAAAAATGATGATCATCCGCAACAAACACTACGAAAATGAGGACCATTTAAAACATTTTGTACAAATGAGAACGATCTGCAGCAAACACTACGAAAATAGGGACGAAAAATGTAGTTAAGCCTAAAAAATAAAACAATCATTTCAAAAATTAGAAGGTATAGTTAGAAATTCGGGGGGTGAAAAAGTCACTTTCGTTTTTTTCATTTTGAATTCTCTGTGTATACTAACGTATGATTGAATAATAATTATTATTATATAACAAAGAAATTTTCACTGTATTTTCATTAAATTTATCTAAGATTGTAAACAATTACTGGAGTTGATTTCAATATTTAAATTTTATAAAGAATTTGAACATAGAATTATTGTTTACTTTTTGATAATTTTAACCATGACCATGATTTGGAGTGACAAAAACATGTATGTCTCATCCCAGATAGATAGAAAATAGAATAGGCAGAAACAGAAAGAAACCATGGCTGGTCCCGGAAAATGCTTCCTCGTCACGGGTCCTCCGGTGAGAAACCCAACTCCACCATTTTTCCTTCTCTTCATTCTCTGTTAATCGATTTTGATTTGGTTGATTGATCTGATCAGGGTGTGGGAAAAAGCACTCTGATTATGAGAGTGTTGGAGTCCCTCAGAGTCAATTCCTCCATCAAGCTTCAGGGCTTCTACACTCGTACGAAAGCATTTGATATGATATCTTCCTCTTCTTTCACTGTAACACATGATATGATATGATGCTTTTGTAGGGGAAGTTAGGCGCGCAGGCCAAAGGGTCGGTTTCGAAGTGGTCACTCTTGATGGTCGCACTGCCCCACTTGCGTCCATCCACTTTTCAAGGTACAGTTTTTATTATTCCTCTTCTCAGCTCCACTACATGAACATCCAAATTTCGTTTTTGTTTAGACCCTTTATTTCGAAATTTGTGTTTCTTGGTCACACTGCTACTGGGTCTTCGTTCATTTTTTAAGGAAAGGTTTTCGTGTGAAGAGGACGACTAACAATAAATACATCCTTGGTACACTTTTTTACTAGCAAACTCTCTTGATGTTTAAAATTTGTTGAAAACTATAGCATCTGCAAGAATCCGTGAAATAAATTTTAAGGGATAACAAATATTATGGTCTAGAGAGTATGTTATTAGAAGTTTTTGTTAATCCTATCTGAAATAACATAACACAACCTTGACTAGATTGTCCAGTATTTGTCACAACACAATTCTGTCTATATGATTCAATTGTTTTCTTTGATCGCATTGGATTTGCAGCCCAGAGTCTGTCGGATGGCCTAGTGTTGGCAAGTATAAAGTTGATGTAGCATCTTTCGAGTCTCTAGCGCTGCCCGAGTTACAGGTCTGCTTACTTTCTTTAATATCTTTTCAGTATGCATATTTTTTCTTTGCAGTAGATTAGGTTACTGCATATTTTTCCAACTATGTTACGTGCATCTTCCAATTGTGGTATTACACTCATCAACTGTTCTCTTACATTTTTAACTATTGGTGTTGAATGTATTATTCCGCCATATCCCATGTATTATATAGTTTTTGAGCTTTGAAGACTTACATTCAATGACTAGGTTAGAGAAGACACCAGCCTCTTCATCATTGACGAAGTTGGTAAGATGGAGTTATTCAGTTCGTCATTTTTCCCTGCAGTTCTAAGAGTTTTGGAGTCAAATATCCCAGTTTTGGCTTCCATTCCAATTCCAAAATTTGGCAGAGACATACCAGAAGGTAATCTTTTTTCCATATTTTCAAGTCCCCATTTCTCAAATGGTATCTTGTTTCTTTCTGGACAATGCTAGGAACAAATTTCCTTGTTTGATTCTTAAAATAACCAAGATATGGTAAAATCTGTCACTGGGTCTTATAGGCATGAAGCTCAAAGATCTGTAAGATATAGACGAGGATTTTGTTGCAATTCTCTGCCTAATTTTCTTGGCTGAACTTGTGAATGACTGATTTTGTCAATTTCTTAAGTTGCAAGGTTGAGGAATCATGCAGGGGCAACTTGTTTTACATTGAACGTTGGTAACAGAGATGCTGTCAGAGAACAGATACGATCGCTATTGGAAGATCTGTTGATTAAACACTAGTCATTGCAAGTTTGTGGTCTGAACTCAACATGTAGATTTACAGTTTTTAACCAATTATGATGGTTTAGCACTATTAATGTGTAGGAAAAAAAAGTGCAATTCTTAGTTGAGTCTTAAATAAGTTGGTGAGTTAGTTGAGCCCTAACCAAGGCATGAAGGAGGTATTTAGTGGTTTGAGATTTGCTAGAGTCATGTATGACTTATCTTCATGATTTTTTGTAATGACTCAAACGTATGTGACTATATTATGAATAAATTAGATGACTTATTCTTCACTTTTGCCACCCATTCTCTGTATTGCGGAAATTTCTTTCGCGGCTAAAGGTAGTGAAACTCAATCTAAATCCATTTATACATGATCAATCCAACAGAAAAGTATTCAGACAGCATAAAAGTGCTGTTGTCACTGTAAAATGAAGCATGGACTCAACATAATTCTGAGCAAACTGACGTATAAAATTTTTAGAAAAAATATATATATGTGCAATTAAAAAATAAATAATGTATGACCTAAGTATAATCGAATAACTAATAGATCTTATCAACTTTGTCTGTCCTGCTCAGCAGTTCGGAGCACTTGTTTTGCCAATGATGAAAATGATTTTGCTGTATCTTGCATCTCTCTGGCCCGAAGATTGGTACCCTGCCACCAATTTAGAAGATGAGTAAACATTTAATAAGATTTAGATTCTTTTTCCCAATTTTTCTTGGGTGCATTGGCATAGGACTAAGAAATTTTAACTGTTTTATAGGTTTTTGTCAAGGTAAAAGATACCTGCAATTTCCATGTGTTTTCATGAAGCTTGATTTGTGCCTGTTTAGCAGCGGTTGTTTCCTGAAGCACCAGACTAATGTTTGATTAATTTTGCACTCATATTTGAGCATTAAGAAAAACGAAGCTTTAAAAATATACGAAGAAACTGCCTAATTATGCAATGATCAAAATTGCATGTATCGAGTAACCTTTTCTCTTGAAACTAAAGAATATATTGTGTCTGTAGGCCATTAGGCCCTAAAATTTTGATAAAATATAACTCTAAAGATTCAATGAGTTCATTGATATCTTTTTTATTAAGCGTGCAGGATCATACGATGTTCATACTAACCAAAGATAGTCTCAAATTTTAAACGAACGTGTCATGCAAGAAACCTCTGCAACACTGACAAATTTGAGATTATTTAGAACTTTTTACATTGTTTAGCGTGCGAGAGTTTACAATGAAGATTCAAAACTTTTCCCAAATCCCAGAATTTCAAGTTACAAAAGTGCTGAAAGATAACTACTCTGTCAACTTTTAGCAATCAAGTTGAAGACTTCATAAAATCTATACTGCCCATGAGAATGAATAGCGAATATTAATTCATTTTGATTCTTGAAATTTGCAACTGATTAGAAATCTCTAATTGGTAGGTAATAAAATGTAGATTAAAGCTTCTGGTAATGGTTAATCTTGATTCTCAAACTACCGTTTACACTAATAAATGCACTTAACACCTCCAAATAAGAAATTAACAATAGGGGCTAGACAAAACTCCTTTTACTAGTAAATCAGCACACATATCATGCGATGCTTGTGAATTGTCTTGGCAGAAAAGTCAAGCATAATTAGAATGCATATGATGATTATATTCTTACATTGGAAGAAGAAGAAAATCCATATTTCATCTTAATTTGATCCAGCGCACCATCTTTTTCCCCCTGGTGCCCTTCCTTATCTGATGCCTTCTGGTAGTTTCCTTTCATTTCTTTCAATCTTCCTGCATATTCAATGCTCCATTAAATTGGCTAGCGATAATGAAAACGTTGCAATAATCTTTCAAGATGCATAAAATGCAACTCATTGTCACAAACCTTTCAGAGACTGAAATTTTCCAACCAATTTCTTCTTATTAAGAGCTCCTAATATGCTTTGTTCTTTGTGTTTTTCTCCATGATCCTCTAAGTCAATGTCATCTGCATGGGAAGAAAACAGACACCTCAAAATGGTTACTTTAAACTCGAGGATCCGTATTTTAGAAAATGGTCAGTACTTAGGAATCAAATTAATCTAGTAATGTAATTTAGTCATGTTTGTAACATACAGCTTTTAGGCAAGCAGATTCAGACCACCAATAAAAAAAAGACAACGTGAATTCATTGGCATAAAAGAGTTTCATCTTTCTTTTGAGCAAATGTTTAGTAGCACATATATGTTACATTGTTTTACCTATGTTTAATTCAAGCTCACTTTCATCCACTGTTGGTTTATCATCATTATCATAACATGCAAAGTTCGCATTTGAGAATACTGCTGAGAGTTCTCGTATGTTTTCTTTGGGATCTTCTTTACCCATGAGGGGCCCATGCTTTTGTTTACTACTTGTAAAATCTTTTATAACGAAGCTGAGTATACCCTGGAATGCAGGAAAAAAGTACCAAATACCTTCAGTCATAAACACAGTTGCGTTAGTTATTAAAATGTTATTTTTACCTTTTTCTTTTCCTTGTCGATTACAGGGCCTGGAACAAGCTCTTCTGCTGATGACATTGTTTCCTTTCGGTAGATGCAGCTAACAGAGTCCAAAAGCCTAAAATAAAGTCGTGCATTTTGCACTATGAGAATAATATCTTTTCATGTGTTCTATAGCCAGACAGAAGTTATACGTAGTTATTGGTAAATATTTAACAATCCAATGCCATATATACCTGAAAATATTCCTCTGGGCCAACAATGAGACAACAAAAATTTCCTGATCACCATTCACCTGTACACTGACATTGAGTTAAATAAATGTCTCAAATGTATTTAAATAAAAATCTGATGTACTAGTCAAAGATACAGTCATACCAAAACAATATCTCCTTTGGGTGAACAACATATATGGCTATCAGAATATGACTTCAGTTTTGGAGGTGAATAAGTGAAACCTCTAATTGAAGTCTCCACTATCAGAGATAACGCTGGCAGAGACCTAAGATGGTTGCATATGTCTTGTTAGTTCACTAATAAGAGTAGAATGTTACATGAAGTTGACATGATGGGAGACTATTAAGAAGATTTAATATGTATGAGATTGCTCGAAAACATTAGTCAAAGATTCAGCATTAAAATATGATAGAATCCACAAAGCCAAACCCACTTGGTGCACCTATGGGGATTAAGGGTTGGTTTTGTATAAAAGTATATTCAGACTTAACCACCACCTTAATTCCATTTTCCCACTGGTGAAAAGGAGAATAAGACTGATATCAGAGACGTTGTAAATTGTTGATGCCCAGCAACAGGAAGAGGAATGAAATTTCTTCTTGTAAAGCACCTTTTTAACTCCCTGAAACGTATGAGAGTGAGTAACTGCAAGCATCATCAAATAGTTGGGTCATTCCTAACTCATGAGTAAGGACAGAAGTAAAGAACATGTCACCTGTACAGCATGCACAAAAGAATAGACATACAAAGCCTTCTCAGAACACAGCAAAATGTACAATTGCTTTGCTGTTGCATCTTCAGTACGATTCCCTTCTCTTGAGTCTAAGCCATCTTTTGTAACAGATCCTGTGATTGGTTCTGCTACTCCATCTGTATTACATTACATAGTACAAAGTTTTACTCTTTTTCTTTATCAGATCATTCACTGCTATTTTGGATCATTGATAATTTAAATAAACGTATTGTGACATCTGATCATTGTTTCAAGTGTGAAAACTCTTACCCAACACTTGCATAAATATGGCTTTAGAGGGCTTCTTAGGGTGAATAGCTTCAGTGTTCAATGGATTTCCAGTTTCACTATCTAGTGCTACAACAGAGGAGTCCTTTGTTCCAACTAGTAAAATGTTTTTCTCAAAACCACGCAAACTGCAGGTTTTAAACTGCAATGAGACGATACTGGAGGAAATTTCACTTGAAATGTTTTTCCGGTATAACAAAGATGGATCATCTATGTTAATGACTGAAACCTGTAACATAATGGTTCATTATCACACAAATTAGCACTGTGAATATATTAAAACAACTGTACACACAAATTGAAGATCCTAAAATAGATAAGCTTCACACTAATAGATGATTCAACGCTAATGTAACCTATGAAGACAAACCATCAGCTCTAATACCAGAATGACATAAGTTAAACACACATAAAGAATTGACATCACCTTCAACTCAAAACCTTAAAGTAATAGGTTTATGAGTCTTCTTTATTGTAAGTTACCCAACTTTCTCATTTTTATTTAATATAGGACTTAGACTCGTACTTAGATTTTCAATTACGATAAAATTGGTATTTTAGGTTTCCTAAGTTGCTTAAAGCAAAGAGTGTTGTCTATTTTAGAGCTAATGTAGTCAATTGATCCTTGTTGACTCCAATGGATCATAAAGTCATAAGATAGTTTACTAGTATTAATCAATGCATTCCATATAATTAAAAGTGCGTTTGGAAAACTTCCATCACATTGAAGGACAATCTACTGTGCAAGGAGGATTGGTGTTGAATGGCAAACTAAACTTGTTTCTGTGGAACAGTGTGAACAACACATCTCCAAATTTAAAAAGCCAAGAAAGAAAAACTAGAAAAACATCTCACGTTTCCTTGGTCAGAACCAACAGCAAGGTGCCTTGAGTTATGATCCATGTTCATGCAAATTACAGCACCACTAGTTTTTACTAGTTTCATACTGTGGATTACATGATCAGTCCCTTTCTTTGTATTTCCTGTAAAAGAGGAATGGAAATGCAAGTCACTATCAACTAAAATGAGAAGTCTGTGCTTGTCTAATAACTAAGGATTTCGTAGAAAACTAAGTAACATTCTATAGAATACCAGTAAGAGACATGAAGCTGTTGGATGCATATGGTTCAGGTTTGAATCTGTAGATACGAACCTGCAGATCATCATGTCATACTTACAATAAAATAAGTATGGGTGACTAGAATCGAAAAGGGAAAAAATACCACTTTCACAAAATTCAAAATTGAATGAAACTCACCATCCCACTTTGGTCACCAGAAACGAGGAGTGGAGAGTTGCTATCAAAATATAATTCTGTCAAGGGTACAACACTTAAAGAAACATCATTTTCAGCCTGCATTAAGATGAAGGAAACAGATAAAACAATAATTATGAAAACTGTCTCCTTTCTGAATGTAAAACATAAACTCTTACTGATGCTATCTTATTCATTAAAGGGAAAAAATGTCCATTTTATAGGATTTTTTACCAAAAACAAATTAGAATATAATGTTAATTTTTGCGCAATTCTTTTTTACCACTCAAATGTAATAAAGCTAACATTTGGACACAAGCTAATTGCTTTGGATAAAATTAGTACCTGTTGCTTTAATTGCAAAATTGGGGTAAAAAAGGGACATGACGCATCCCAAAAAGTTATGGCTCCATTGCTGTGTCCAGTTATGTACAAGTTTCTTAAGTTCGAAAATCCAGTGAAATTGGCAGCACTGAAGTTAATCCCATCTTTGAGATTTGTTTCAATGGGAATAAGTGGTGGATAATTCTTCACCAGCTGGCTGTAATACTATGTGACCAAAAAAAAATGTAAAATCAATAGAATTATATAGAATAATTATATTGTAAAAATAATTAAAATATATTTGGTATAGTAACAGTAACAGTAACAGAACAGTTTCATTATCCCATTACCTCGTCTTCAGAACTAAACAAATTGGGATTGTTGGAGATGAATTTTGCTGCAGTGATGCTTGAATCTGACAGTGGTAACTTCACAAGCACTTCCTTTGGCAGTGAAGGAGTGGACTTAGACTGACTCTGCAACAGATATTTTTCAATCAAATTATCATCATACAGATATACGTTTCCTGATTTCCCAAGCAAAATGAAATAATTTTGTCTCTGCTTGCTTGAGGTTGATATGATCTCCATGTCAACAGAACCTTCTGACAAATGAAGCCCCATCTTAATTGTGCGAGATTCTGTATGCTCATTCAACAACACTACCTGTTTCATTTAATGCAGATTGCTGGTAGTTATTTAAATCACCAAATCAAATGCAAAGTAAACCATCCAAAATCTCAAAATTGTTGTAACTTGTAACAGATGAACAATAATTTGGGATTTCTGAAGTCAACAAATATCTTGCAATAATGTAGGCAAAGTATTCAAATACCTGCAACAAGTTTGAAGGGGCATGATCAGAACCTCCCATAACGTATAATCGACTGGCTCTTCCTTCTGCATAAATCCATTTTACTGATCTTATTGAAGTTTTGTCTGATTTATATCCTAAGTTAAACTTGAACATTGGAGTATTTTGACTGCTATAATCAGCTGTTAAATTATTTCCTGTGTTTAGAGTAGGAATGCTCCAAATGAAGAGCTCTCCATTGTTGTACCCTACAACCACCTTACTTCCGAAAGGACATACCCAACATGCACAAGACACTTTCTTTGTTTCATTATACCGTGCTTGTAACATTCTTCCTCCGGTTCTAAAAATGGACCTGCTTTCTCGAATATCCCACAATATTATTTGGCCATTTCTAAAGATTATGAGAACTCTGCGTTGAACACACAAGAGGACAAAAGTTGGAAAGTTTTTAGATAAAAAATTTGGGTTAAATATATTTGTAATTCTTAAACTTGGACCCAAAATTGGAATTTGCCTCAAACATTAATACATTTTAGTTTCTAAACTTTAAAAATGAATGAATATAATCATCTTAACCCGATAAAGATATTTTTTTGTGATAAATGATATTCTAGACTGACATTTGAACTGAAAAAAGTCAAACAGGATACATAGCTCAAATGTTAGCTTGAAACATTGTTTGACACAATAGAAGACATAATGTGATCGGATTAGAAAGACCATATTTATTTACTTTAAAGTTTGGAGATCAAACTATATTAATGTTTGAGATATAGACAAATTCCAGATCAAAGTTAGGGACTAAAAACATATTTAACCTGAAAAAAAAAAAAATTGATAAGTGAAGCTAGCACCAAATTAGTTATATATAAATGTCCTAAAAGAAGGTTTGTTTTCTGCTAATCACCTCTGACTCTCGGCTGCTGGTTGAGGCAGTACATGCGTGACAACAGTATCATCAGATTCTTCTGTTGAATTTCCTGAAAAAGAAAATGACAAGAAGCTATGTCGAAGAAGGTACTCATCATTTATTTACTTGTTTTTCCAATCGAACAAGGACAAAGACCAAAAATTACACCAAATCTCACCATAGGAAGCTGAAAGGGGTATGGAGTATTTCATCCTTACCACATGCCATGGTTCTTGATCAAGACTTAAAACTGCAATATTACCATTAGAAAATCCAATGAACCTGCCAATGCACACACATGCTCATAACTTCTGGTGCTTCTACAAAATTTAATTTATCGACAGCTTATTTCCAAGGACACTGAAAAACTTACATGAAGAGGCTGTGTTGAAGAACCGAAAAACAGGTGATTTCTTCTTTAACAATGAACACGTCAACGAGCAGTTTCTTGTCTATGTCCCAAACCTACATGGGAAATATCTTTATTGCAATATATTTTCTGAACATATTTGAATGAAATATTGACACGGTGAATCTTAATAGTCGAAATCTGCTTTGTAATGAAATGCAGAGGTGACTTGAAAGTTCAAATACACTTACCTCAATATGATTATTGAAAGAGACATTTATAAGGATGCCTCGGTTCTGAATGAACTGCATACAAATATTAATACATTAGTAGTGTAAATGTCATAGAAAAATAAAGTCTTTCACGGCAAGACCGAAAAATTGGTTAAGAAAAAAAAAAAGGAAATATAACCTGTAAAAATTTACTAGGCACTGGCTCTCTAGATTCAAGTAGGACTTGGGCATTATCTTTTCCAAATAGTTTAATCCGACCATCCCTTAAAAAAAATCAGTTTCAAGCAGAAATTCAGCAAAGTACTTCAGTTGTAACATATTTCTCTGCTAATTAAATGTCAGAAAAAACAGCGTACATCACAAAACTGAGAAAGGATGAACATACTTGGTGGAAAGAGCAAGAATCTTCTTAATGTTGTCATAGGCAAACTTGGTACCACCAGATGGAATCCCTTGATGAAACACCAAACGTGGTTCTACATCACTAGCTTTTAACCCATCCACTGAATTTCCAACACCCTGCGACGCAAATTTACAACTGGGAGTTTCAGTTTTCTTGTTGCATGCATGTCATACTCTTCCTCGTACATGAAGTTCACAGATTTTTCTTGTTTCGTGACTTTGTTGATACAGGTTCGTTATACGACAAAATATTATCATTTAATATTAAATTAAAAGCGCAAATGTTAAGTTTTACGTGAATTTGCTGCGGGATTTGTGGAGATTATGATGAACACGCAAGAAAAAATGAAAATTGTGTTTGTCTTTGGCTCTTGGATGTGTTTCAAATTCAAAATGAAATTGTTTGGTATAAAAAGATGAAGCATTAAATTAGGTCATGCAAAAACTTGCACTGCATGCATAGTGTTTCACTGCCACAATTGTTCTGACTTCTGAATTCTGAGGTTCCCTCTACCCTCGGGCTTTGGATTCTTGCTGTCTAATCTAAACGAACATAACGGCCTATTATTGCTCCACACAAACACCTTTCTCGTTAAAAGCAACCAATTATAAAGCCATTTATCATTTACAATAGATTTATGATTAGGAATATACTTTTTTACATTCCTTTCACCAGTCCAAAACCCACTTTTTATAATTTGATCATTAAAAAAAAAGTGAGCTTTTACATTTATAAAGAGAATTTGAAAAATAAAATAGTGAACATTGTGTGCAAAAATTTGTCCTGTGCATTGAAAATTCTTATCTCTAATTATTATTTTGTTTTTGTGAGTATGTCCGGCTTATTTCTTGCATTTTATGGGGGCACTTGAAAGTCTAATACAAATCATTATTAATATAATTTTAAAATTATTTCCTGTAAAAGTCAATAAACTTGCACATAATATTTCGTGATTGGGTCATCTAGTAAAACTATTTTATACTATTGGTGTACAGTTTTTCTTCTTTTTTTTGCAAAATTTTAACATGTGTATTAAAATTAACATTTTTCCTTGGGTTGGTAAATGGGACAGTATCTTAAACTATCTATACTTGCATTGTATCAATGAAAAGATACACACAAACAATACCACAAAACCAAAAACAATTTCATTACAAAGAAACAGAGCACACATTGAGGACACTCATTTTAATCAATTCTGAAGTAAAATACACCGATGGTGAATTTCAATCATTTAAGAAAAACCAAAATCGTTGTTGGTTGGTTCCTCGTTTGAACAAATCTCTGTTTCTGATAATTTTGTTCAAACAACTGTCCCGAGATTTCAACAGAGAAACTAATCGGAGACAGAGGAAAAGAAGAAGAAAACTAAGACGAAAAGAAAAAGTGATGACTGCATGAAGTAGAGTGATAGAAATTGAGTTACCTTCTTTATGGATGCTTTCTCCACGAGTTTCTTCACGAACATGGTTGAAGAATCTGAGAGTGAGAACAGAGAATAAATGGAAGCAAATAAAGAGAGAAAGTGAGTGATGTTAAAATGTGCTTTGTGATAACCGAAAACAGAGAGAGTTGTTAATTAGTGTGTGAGCAATGAGCACATAGCAGTTTGTTTTGTTTATTTATACTCTGATTTCTCTCTCTTACAGAATATTGGACCAAACCAAAACACTTGTTAGCAGAAGACAATGAATAAATTGTGGTACGACAAAATAACCAACGGTTAGGATCTTACTGTGAATGTGATTGAGAATGAAAAATGTTTGACTTAGTCTTTCTTACCCTTTCCGTCAAACAAAAGACAAAAACTACGAATAAACAAAACAGAGAAACAGCAGTGTTAAAAAACTATGGAACAAAACGATGACGTATGTTTGAAAAGGTTACCGTTTTCATCAAACAGGTTGACGTACACGTAGCATGAGAAGATTTTCATGTGGGTCCCATTGGTACGTGGCACCACCCAAACGAGTTTGCGTTTTCTTCATTTTCTTTTATGTATTAACACAATCATAATTTTGTTCAAAGTATAATTATTTTTTACCTATAAATAATATTATCATTCATTTTTCTGCAAGAATAAAATTAATTTTTTATTTTAAGTGAAAAGATGTGTGTAAACAATGCATCTTCCCACCAACTCCACTCCCATATAGGAAGAGAATTGTAATATTAAATAGAAATTAAGAGATGTCCATAATAGAGTGGCAGCAGATAAGAACATAACATAATTATTCATTTTGGGGAGAATTTGTTAACTTATTTTTAAATCAAATAAACCTTTAATGCTTTTTATTTTGAATAATAAATTTTGGTATAAATTATATTGGCTAACCCTATTACGTAAATTTTCAACTCAAAATTAGTTGCAGGTCAAATATTAATTCCGCATATAGAATTATGTATATTAATATTGTGAAAATTTAAAACATGAAATTAAGAGTCGAGTAAAAATGAATAATATAAAAAAAAAACTCAAAAATTCATAATCTTGAATTTTAACTTGGAGATGTCATTATATTTATTAAATGAATTAACACTCATTAATTTCAAATCTTTTTAATTATGTATTGACTATTTTTTATTATATCTATGAGTAAAAATATATGATGTACCTATATTTCAATTTAGGTTACGTATTCGTGTCCGTCATGTGTTTGTGTTCGATATTTTATGATACTTTATTGATATGTATCAATGAAGTATCTAATCTATAAAGTCATAGTACAATACAATAAAATCTTTGAATAATGACAAATTTAGTGACAAAAAAAATAAGTCATTATATAATGACCGATTTAAGTACCAATTTAAAAACTAAAAATTATTTGCAACTAAAATAGTTCAAAAAAAATTATAATTGGTGTCTAAATTGATAATTAAAATAATTTTTATTATGAATTGATTTCTAAATTGGTCACTAACATTAGCTACCAATATTTTGACTACTAAAATAATTGGTCTCTCATTAAAAAATTAGTCTCTAACATATTTATTGTTACTAAAATTGGTCATTGTTTGAAAGTTTTCTTATAGTGGTATTTTTACAATGATAGTAATTTTTATTTTTTTATGTTGACAAATTTATTACACGTTGTTTTAATTTGAATTCACACAATTACAATCATATATTTATTATATTTTTAAGAATTATTATAAACTTTTCAATATTCATATATCGGGTATGTATCACGTATGGTATCCTATTATTTCCAAAATAAATGTATCGACGTATTGGATACGTGTCGTAACGTATCGTATTCGTGCATCATATTTAAAAGCTCAATCAATGTTAAGAAAACATCATAGGTCAAATATTAATTCCGGATATAAAATTATGTATATTAATATTGTGAAAATTTAAAGCATGAAATTAAGAGTCGAGTAAAAATGAATAATATAAAAAAAAATCTCAAAAATTCATAATCTTGAATTTTAACTTGGAGATGTCATTATATTTATTATATGAATTAACACTCATTAATTGAATTCAAATCTTTTTTAATTATGTATTGACTCTTTTATTATATCTATCAGTCAAAACTCAATAAATGTTAAGAAAACATCATACAGGAAGTGTATGAGATTATTCTTGAAATTTTTGGGCTTTAATGACAATATTTATTTTTAGAGATAATATTTGAAATAACATAAATTAGTTTTTTATTGGTTATATGTTATTGTATATTATAGTGTGTAATTGGATTATACTTTGGATAACAATATTTGTTTTGTTTTATATTTGTTTGTTACCTACCTAATTTTGCTAAATAATTATAAGATGAAATTTAAATATCTCATGTGTTCGCAGGTGTTCAAACTTTTCAATATCAAAGTCTAAGTAGACTATGAATTGATGTTGACCTATAATTAGAATGAAAATACTACGTGAGAAGAACACAAGCACACACGTTATTGGAAGTTTCATATCAATTAAAGATAAAGTGATTTTATAGTATATAAGTGAAGTGCAAACCTTACCTTATAAGTCAGTTTTTAAAATTGAGTTAGACTTAAACTCCACTTCTAACACATAGAACACACTACGTAACATCTCTCTTAAACTTATGGTTGGATTAACAAAATCCATAAGTTTAGTTTAATTTTTTGAAAGGAAATGTTTGAGACAGTTCAATTAAGAGATATGAAACTTTAAAATTTGTAGAGATATGAATTATTTGTATGAGTTTTGTTGAACATTATCGCAAACATAATGAATATCAACTTCAAAGTAAAACATCATCGGTAGAAGAAAAAACTAGTGGACATCCATAACAGACAAAAAAAATATCAGATGTCAACATCCGTAAAACAAAACAAAGGAACGAGAATTCGACATCCCTAAGAGAAAAAACTTGGAGATAGGAGATCATTTAGTGTGTCTTAAATAAAAGAGAGAGAAAATATATTTAGTCCCATAACTAAAGTAGGCTTGTTCCTCCCTGCACCTCATATATGTTTGAGAATGGGCCTGGTGAACAAAAAGCAGCCCACAGAAAGGGTGAAAGAGGCGAAAAGCCCAATATAAGAATGAAAGGAAGGGAAGATAATAATTGAGGAATATTGATGGACCTACAAACGGGCCAGGGGAGGTAGCGAAAAGAGGCGTATGGCCCATGTAAGAGGAAAAAGGTGTTATGGAAGCACGTGAGAGTGGGTAAAGTTAGGTGGATAGAATAAATTGAAATGGTCCCTAACTAATGATTCACTCATACTTTTAATTTGTTTAGGTTGTAACTCACATGAGGCAGCTTTTGAACATGATTAGTTATCAGAAAAAGAAAGCTCCTATTCCCACCATTATCCTCTGAGTTGTAACAATTTTGGCTCTCTTTTTCGTTTCGCCTTTTTCATCTTCCTAACCCTTTCTTTAACATACAACCAAACACCCAAACCATCTTCTTCCTCTCTTCCATTCTTGCCTTCTATAACCATACATTTCCACCAACACTCACTCCGTAAACACCAAACATTTCGATTCAATATATCACCGATTTATATTTATACATCGTTGGGTCTTTCGAGAGAGGATTTCTGAAAAGATATAACATCAAGACTATTTTAATGTCTGAAAATTAGATAGGATGGGAGATACAACACCAATGAGCATGAGCTCAACTCACAAATAAAAAATTGACACCACTCTTAACCTAAAACCTTAAGGTAATGAGTTTATGGGTTTTGATTCTTATATGATACTCAATTTTCTTATTTTTACTTAATATGGGACTTAGACTCACACTTAAATTCTCAACAACTCTTATTCTTTACTCTCTGATGTGATTTAGTGTAGGTCATTGATTAATATATCAATGTTTATTTCTTTGAAAGAATCAATAATACACACGAAAATATACCATCATTTTTCGTAAAACATATCAATATATCATTCTTCCACTCTTAACCTGATTATTCTTTCTTTTTAACGTGTAGGTCTTGCATGTGAAAAGTCTGAATAAAGAGTATTGAAACGAAATGTTTAATTCCTTATCATGTGTTGCGCCGTTTGTTATGAAGTAAGTAACAGAAGGAATGATTGAAACACCATCTCTTCATTTCTTCACCACTCATATTCAGCTGACATAACCATTTTGACTACAGATTTTATTGCATTATTTATATATTTTTTATTTTAAATTTCATTCACACGGTTTTTTTTTTCCTAAGAAAAAACGATAACTTAACCTAGGTAAATTCTAATAGTTTATAGTCCGTGAAATAAAAAAAAAGGATTTACTTTACTTATTGTCCTTCCTCATGACGTGGGAAAACATGGAGTGGTAGCCAACTTTTTAGGTTCCTACTTTCTCTTGGCACGTTCAAAACCAAATAAAGTTGTCTTTTTTATTATTAGTTAATTCATACCAAGTTAAATAATATCATTTAAATATTTATGTATATATGAATCATATGTTTCAAAGTGTGCAGAAATAAATTATTTTGTTTACCTTTTATGTTGAAGTACGCACCGTACAAGTTAAAAATGAAACCTCCTCATTATAGATATTGATTCAAAACGAAATTCAAATTATAAATTCATTGGAACAGTTAATATATTTTAATTAAATATTTAATTCATTAAATATTATGATCTCTTACATATAGTTATCAAAATCATAAAACTATAAAGTATTCCTAACACGTTGGTTTTCAGTTCTCGGATTTTTACTAGCATTTAGGTTTGTTTTCTTTTCTAAAGAGTTAATTAATATTAATTTAAATGAAGAGGCTTTGACTTTATTTAACAAAGGCTCAATTCAGTAAATAAAAGATATAGAGACGAAAATGAACAGTAAACCTAAATGCAAAAATTAAATTATCATTGAAGCCAAAAATAAATATAAAATTTTGACAGTAATATCATATAATGTGACCTAAAATAGTAAACTAACATCTGTGACACCTATAAGGGTGATTTCGAAAAGCTGTTGTTAAGTTCATTAAATAATTTTGTTTTCATTGAAAAATTACGTAGTTAAAAGATAAAATATATTTGAAATAATAAAATTAAAAATTAAGTAATATATACGGACATAGTTTAGTGGAGTGACTCATCAACAGACCCAAGATATATGCAAAGATAATATAAAATCAAATGAAAAATGATCAAAAGTAACAATAAATTTAATAAGGGAACATTGTTTTCAGATATGTCAGTAGCAAATTATTATTTGTTATGTAAGATCAACGAAATTTTGCATTATCTAAAGCAACAGTGGTGAATAATAAGATTGAAGTATGATTAAAAATGATGAAAAAACTTTTTGAAAAGAAGTAATATCGATAAGAATAAAAGTAATAATGATAATATTTACTTTAGCATCTAAAGATTCAATGGTAAAAGAAAAGGTAAAAAGAAAAAAAGTAGAAAGAGTTGTGGTACAACTTCCCCAACCAAATGGAACCTGCAAAAAGGGTCACATTTGCACATGGAAGATGGAGATTCCAAGAAAAAAAAATATCTTATACCCTCTTTAAGGTACATTTTTCTAAAATTGAATAAAAAATTTATCCCTAAAGTTTGTCCAAAGAAATAATGACAAAGTATAATAAGTTACTTTAAACTTTTATGTCCAATTTTTAATGATGTCATATTGCAGTAAATGTATATCTATTATATTTTGTAAAGAGAGTAATTGAACATGTAAATACAACAATAAATATATATATATATATATATATATATATATATATATATATATATATATATATATTGTAATTAATAAATTTTTAAAGTAAAAAATCATAATCAAGTTTAATTTGCGATAAAAAAAATTAAAACGAAAAATTTAGATAGAAGAGAATCAAAGATAAATAAATAAATATATTGCTGAAATAAAATGACATACCCATAGGAGATAAACTTATAATGAAATTACAAGAACTATCAATAAACACAATGGAACAAATGATCGCAGATATCATCACACCAAGAACAAAAATAACACGTAAAAAAATGATTAATATGAAAGAAAAAAGTGAAGAAACAAAAATCTTACTAACAAAACTCTTTAGATGAAGTGTTTAGCAAAAATTAAACAAAATAATTAGCATTGTTTGAAATAATCTCAAAACTTCGATATTTCACCCATTAGTTTGCTAGAGTTTGAACAAAATTTATAAAAATATAGTATAATATTGTTTTGAAAATAAGTTAATTTAGAGCTTCACAGTAAACTCTTAAACTCATATGAATTTGCAAGTTAATTCTGAAATTAATTAATTAATTTTGCTTTGGTAAAGGAATTCAACTAATAAATTATGATTAAAAATGAAAATTTAGAGTCACTCGTATTTCATTTACAACTTAAATATAGTATTTTATGTCCTATTTTAAGTATTTAAGATAATTATACAAGATATTAAATTATGTTTAAGTTGGAAAATTTACATGCAAAAAATAATTTGTGGTGAAGATTTCATACACTATAGATAAGATTAATTTAAAATGCATAAGTAGGTCAATCTTAATTAATGGCTTAATTTTAAATTTTAAAAATATATATATATATATATATATATATATATATATATATATTTATTTATTTATCGGTCTATCCGGATAATAAGTGTTGGTATTTGGATAAAAAATCTAATATATTTGGGGTTTAGAATTGGGTTCGGGGCCTACTCAAGAAATAAATATTGATTTTGTTTTATCTTATTTCCCTAAACCCATTATTCCTTATAATAAGGACATATACTTTGTGATTTTAGACCTATAAATATAACTTTTCATTTGAATGTTTTTGCTTAAATATCTTTTAAATTTAAGAAAAAATTTATGATAATTTTATATTTAAATTACGTTTAAAGTTTAACTAAAAAAGAAAATGATGTGATTTCACAATAATTTTGAACTTGAATAATGTGTTTATTTGTGGATATGATATAAACTATTTATAAAGAAATAATTCTTGAAAGTAATTTTATAAGTTGTCTATCTAAGTAAAAAAGAAAGTGCATTAGTGGTTGAGAATCGATAATATAATTTTGTTGTGACGGCATAAATTGATAGTACAATTAAACAGAAGTTGGATGGTACAAAATAATAATTGGTGGGATTAGTGACTGCACGCAATGCAATGCACACCAACACGCACACAACAGCTCACACATGCAGATTCTCTTACTTTACACTCTATCATTATTTTTTTCAACAACATTTTCACTCTTTATTTAAAAAAAAAAAATCAATATCCAAAATTTTATGGGCAGAATTTCTCAATCATGCATATGTAGTAAAATTTTCTTCCGACACGAGAACAACATGTCAAATCTTATTAATGGAGAAACTTTGACAATTATTTCTTCCCACCCACACCTGAATTTCCACGAAGATAATAGTAAAAAGTTGAAAAACATTGTGCATCCTTGTCTCTTTTCTCTTCATTCAATTTACTTAAAATTCACTATTATTATTTTCTTATGCTAATTATTTAAGTACTCAATCTAGTTAGTCATATTAAAATTTTATAATTGGTGCTTTAAAATTGAAAACAATCATGGTATTATATGTCTCCCTTTAGATGTGTTAATGGGGTATGTCTGACATTTAAAAGGAGGTATCTTTATCTCAGCCAACAAAAAATAAAATAAAAAAGACAAACCCATGGGGCTATGTGTAGTAGCAGCATGATTCCTATGAAGAACAAATAAAAGAATTTGTACATGAAAATGAAATCATTAGGTAACAGTAAGGAGAAACTGCAGAGAGAGAAACTCAGTTTTTTCTTCTTTTTTCTCACTTATTTATTTCCGGCAATGAACCTCGTAGCCTTTTCTCTCTGTCATCATCATTCTTCTTATTATTCATAAAACTTTTAATCTCCACCTGTCTTCTTCACTACACACCATTCGTCCATTTCCATTTTCTCTACCTTTTCCTTCTTACCCATTTCATTTTTTTTTTCACCAAGTTTGAAACTTTCCTGCTTTTCAATCACACCCATCTTCTCCTTTTCATTGATTCAGACTTTATGCTTTGCCTCTTCACACGTTCTTAGTCCTCAGTTTTCAAACCACTCACTGGTATATTGATTTGTTCTGTGGTTTTCTCATCTGTGCATTCATGTGTTTGTGTTGCTTCGAAAAGCTGTGGGAATTTGAGTCAGTGAATAATTTATTTAGCACAGCAATGTTTATTGACCAAAGTTGTGGCCTCGTGGGACTTGTCGGGTTCATGCATTTTCTCAGAACCTGCAATTGAGTTTCTCTGATTGAATTTTTATGAGTGAATTGTGAAGATAAAACTGTTTTGAGTCATTGGGGATGCTTGCACGACTCGAATGCTTATCTGTCTTTTGGATCAGCATGAAAGCAGTTTTCACATTTTTCCGACTTGTCCTTTTCACTCGAATCTTCAAACAATTCATTGTTTTATCCAGATTAAATTTCTTTTATTGATTGATTTTCACTTTTCATGTTAATCTTTCTTTACATAGGGTACAATTATTAATATCTAATGGTCCTTCATTCTAAAGGCAGAAGTTCAGTCGTTGAATATATGTGCTCATAGTATCTGAATTGGCATGAAGGCTTACATGTTCTGATATGAACCAGGATTGTTCACTAGTTATCACAATTCTGAGTCCTCATTACTACAAATCTGCCTTTTCTTTTCTATACATAGATTGGTTTATATTTCGTATTTCTTTTTTCTTTTTTGGCTTTAAATGAAATCTTATACTTGTTTTTAGATGCTATGATCTTCGATGGTTGTGCTATATTTGCTGAATTTCCTTAAACTGGTACCTGATGAAGATATGGCATTGTAGGGTGCAAAATACGAAGGGTTTGACGAAGTAAGATATGGAAGATGAAATTGAGGACATGGAAGTCTTTTGGTAGACTCTATTTGTATGGGAGGCTTATTACACTTTTTTGAATTCAATCAGGGGAGGATGGCCAAGAAAGTTCTTGCTCGGAAGAGACATCATGGTGGTATGAAAACCTTCACTCATGCTAAGACACATTATAAGAAAGATCGATTGTGCACTAATTTCTTACTATTCATTCCTGCAAGTGGAAGACTGCCAATAGATAATTCTCCAGTCAAATTTGTATTTTATAATATTAGAAATGTTATTGATATGATGAAACAGTTGGAAAGTCACATATAGCCTTTCTCAATTTCTAATGTGCAGGTTATATATTCGTTAGATAATTCCAATTAATGCAAATTGGTTTTGAGATGAAATGTAATTGTAAATGCTGATTACTTTGTTATTTGGAGATATCTTGCAGAATTTCAGGGTTCCCCCATTTTTTATCAATATTCATGAATTCCTGAAAGTTGTCTTATTTAGAATTTGGTGGCTCATTGTGTTATTATGTTGCGTCATGTAGGCCTGGAAGCTCCTCGAAATAGTCTAGATCTGCAAGTACAAACACCTCAGAATTACTGCACACAAGGGGAATTATCAGTATATTTCCTACCTCTACTCTGTGTTCTTGTTAACAATGACCTTTCCGATTTGAATTTTGAGAATGACCCCTCAAATGATGGTTTCATGAATTTGATTGATTTTCCCTTCATTTAATTGACTGATTGAATAATGTGGAGCATAGTTCTGATTTTGTTATACCACTCTTCATTGTACTTTTTGGTAAACTCATGAAGTTGCATTTTCCACTCCCATCTACAAGAGCAGCCAAGTTAACTTCATCTATATCTCTCTGTCTTTTCTCATCCTTCCCTCACTTAGTATCTGATTTGAATTTCCAGTGCAAGTATCAAGTGGAAGAAGAGGGCAGGTCTGAGAATAATCGTTATTCAAACGTGGGTTCAATGAAAAAACTGATCAACGAGGAGCTATCCAAACAATCAAGCACCAGGCAAAATGCGCCAAGCCTTGTTGCAAGGTTGATGGGGATAGATACGATGCCATTAGACACTAAATATGTTGTCCCGTCAGATAAAAGAATGAGTGAAAACGTGGGGAAGAAGTCTTCAGAGAAAGGAGTGAGTCGAAGGGGTTCAGTTAGTTGGGGTTCTTCCAACTTTAATTCTTCGACCCAGATGGATTTTGAGTCATTATACGAAGACATGGATGTTGATGACAACGATGATGGATGGAACAAGAGTTTTGGAGAACCAAGGCGGCGGGATCATCCTCAGGAAGAGGAACTACAGAAATTCAAGAAAGAGTTTGAAGCGTATCAAGCAGCAAGGTTTCAAGAGTGTTCGAAGGTTGCTGAAATTGGTAGTGTTCCTAGACGATTGCTTGTTCAAGAAAACTCGAACAAGGAAAAGGTGATTCATAGTGATTTAGTTTTACATAGAGCAGGAGCAGGGAAACTTGCAGATCTTGATAGCCATTCATTCAAAACACCACCACCTGAAATTTATGGTTCAGAATACCGTGGTGACATGATGGAGTTAGTCCCAGCTACTCAAAGGAAAACCTTTCCTCCTAGGAGCAGAACACTGAGTAGAGACTTTGAGGAGTCCTTATTGATGAAATCTTGCAACAGATTAGACACGTCTGCTTCTCCCACCAGGATAGTTATCTTGAAGCCTGGTCCTGAGAGCATTAGCAACCATGAAGAGAATTGGACCATTTCAACAGGAACTATACAAGGGAGAAATAGTATAGAAGATTTTCTTGAAGAGGTGAAAGAGCGTTTGAAATGTGAACTGCAAGGGAAAATTGTCAAAAAGATTTCTGTGGTTCGAGGGAGTGGAATTGAAACACCTTACAATGAAAAACCATCTGATCCTAAGCTAATAGCCCGACATATAGTAAAGCAAGTCAGAGAAAATGCTACTAGAGATGCTGACACAAATTTACTCCACTCTGAGTCAACAGGGTCGTTCAGAAGTGAAATGCAATTCAATGGAGCAACTTCCCCGGAAATTATCAGCAGAGATACCCGGAAGTTCTTGTCAGATAGGCTAAGAAATGTTGTGAGAAGTGAAGCACGAGCTGAATTTCCCGAGGGAAAATCAAGGTCACTTGCATTAGACAGGTATAAAGATGGACTAAAGCAAGGAGGGGATATTATGAAGTATGCAAGTAACTGGGAAATTTCCAAAGAGGACACAGAAATACAGACAGGTTCTTTCAGACATGAACTGGATGAAAATATATTTCTGCACAAGGAGTTGTCTCCAAGGAATCTTGTAAGATCCTTGTCTGCTCCTGTATCACGATCAGGAACATCATTTGGGAAGCTTCTTCTGGAGGACCGCCACATTTTAACTGGTGCTCAGATTCGGAGGAAGCTTGAAGCTGTTGAAACTATGTCCGTTGATGTCAAGAAACGGAAAAAGGACAGATTTAATATTAAGGAACGAGTCTCCAATTTTAGATACAATCTTGCTTTAAGAGGGAGGCTTTTTGGTAGAAGGGTTCAATCAACGGTGGAATCACGCGCCAATGAGTATGGTCCCATGGTGAGAGATGTCACAAGTGGACCAACAGTTCTCATGAACTGTGGTGAGCGGCATGTAAGTTTGCCTTATATTATTTTTTTACCATTCTCAGTGATGAACTTTGTTTTTCTCTTACTATATTTCATATATAGTTATCTAATCACAGATTTTCTGTTACGTGGTCTTTAGGAGAACTCCACTGAGGTACCTCCTAGTCCTGCATCTGTATGCAGCAGCATCCATGAAGATTTTTGGAGGCGGACTGAATATTTAAGTCCAATATCAACTCCTGATGTGTCTTCAAGAGATGATACTGCTGTGCCACAGGTTTTCAGGGATATCAGCTCTGGTTTGAATGGTATGATATAATTCTAACTTTCATGCATGAGAAATGACATCATAGACTTGATTCATGACAAGGTAGTTTACTATGGTTTTACTGCATGTGCAATATGAAGTTATATCAACAACAACCTTTATTCTTTTTCAAATGACAAGTGAACTAGCTTGCAAGATCAGAGTTTTAGTTTACATGATCACCTCAACTTTCCATCCTAGGATAAGTTGCTTCAAGGGCCATATAACTCCCTTTGTTGCTAATAGATCTCTTTGCTTGTTGATGATGTGACAGAACTAAGGAGGCAACTGAATCAACTTGAATCTGATGGTCCTGAGGACTTCACAATGAAACAGGAGGCCTCTGAGTCTGACTTGGATCAACTAGAGGATCCAGCGGAATCATACATAAGAGATCTACTTATTGCATCTGGACTGTACTTTGGTTCATGGGATAAGTCTTTGTTAAGAGGGGACACATTTGCAAAGCCTATTGGCAACTCAGTTTATGAAGAAGTGGAAGAATCTCGTAGGAAATGGGTCAAGGAAAATGATGACAGCTGCATCAAGGATCAGAATGAGAATAAACCAGACCACAAAGTTTTGCTTGATCTGTTAAATGAGGCACTTTCAGTTGTTCTCGGACCTCCATTGACACTGTCCAGATTCAGAAGAAAATTAAGTAACTCTTCCATGTTGCTACCTTCTGGAAAGGAACTATTGAACTTAGTGTGGGACATTATCCGTGTTTCTATATATCCTCCATCTGACATATCTACTTATTCACTTGATACTTTGGTGGCTCAACACCTAGGATCCATCCCCTGGTCTGAACTAATAAACGATGAGATCAATATTTTGGAAAGAGATATAGAATGTCTAATAACTGATGATCTGGTTGAAGAACTCACAAAGGATATATGTTCTAAGATGAAGTGAGAAGTAGCATTTACATTATCATTGTGACAATAAAGAATCTTGCACATGGAGCAAGGTTTATACATGATTACTGAAATTGGAAGATAACCCACTTAATTGATATTGATGTGTATATATATATATGTAGTAGTTGGTGAGTGCTTGTTATACAGGGGGCATTGAGTTGCGGTAATACATACTGTACATGAGTGGCATGAGTTTCTAGGTTTATTTTTTGCTAAGTAGAAAATTGATTGATGGTTGTAGTTATGATACATCTTTTTTAACTTGAGAAATATGTTAGAAGTTGTTATTCTTACGAGAGTCAAATACCAAAAATGAATTATGTGAAAGGCATTTGTCTCTGCCATGTATCATGAATGAAAGTCAAATGTGATTCAGTTTTGATGCAGCATGGTAACAGCTCTTTGACATTATTACTAAAAACTTGATAAATTTGTGTGGTATGTCGAAACGTGTTACATTCGTATGATTGGTTCAGCGTTTGAATCAATTCTCTAATACAGAATCAATAATTAGTTGTTATTCATTCAACGTAAATTTTTTATTAGGCGTTGAAAAATCAATTCTAAACCATTTTTATCTGATGTTCAGACATAGAAAATGTTTAACATGCCACTTTGTTTGTCCTTCTGACAGATCTTCTGTATGCAAGCACAGACACACATGTGAGCTTATGGATAACCTTTGCAGAACGACAGCATGAAAGTTTTTCTTTCTATTCATTTTCGGTCTCATTAACTCAGCTTATTTATCACTTTTAAAGTATGAACAAAGTAAAGACACAGTTAATGAAAATATAAATTATTGAAATTCTACTATATATATATATATATATATATATATATATATTTGGTATACATAATATTGGTTTTTGACTCTCTTTTTTCTCTCTTTTTAAGTCTGATTTTCTGCTTTACTTTATCAGCATTTTAACTATACTTAACTTGAAGGATGTGTTCCTTTGGGAGTGTGAGAGAGTGTAAAGATGGATTTGTGTTGAGTTGGGTGGATGAATTTATGTGTTTTTTGAGTGAATTTAGAGAGTAAAGTAAGTGGATTTAGAGATAAGTTTTATGAAAGTTAATGAAAGATTTGATAGATAAAATAAATTGTAAAAATAGATAGAATTAGAAAGTTACCAAAATACTCTTGATTGAAAAATATAATGATTTTGTAATTTGATGTTATAAAAATAATTATAAATAATTAATACGAATTAAAAAAAATATTAAAATTATATGAAATTTTAAAACAAAAATTAAATTTTAAAAAAAAATTATACAATTAAATTTTAAACAAAAGTCATAAAAAAAAGTTAAAAGAAAACAACACACACGATACCGGTGTCGATGTCAAACTCTTCTATGCAAAGGCACCGATTACGTAACCGGTACCATACACACACATGCACCGCACCGGTTAGCTAACCAGTGCGCATATCCTATGCACTACGCGACTTCATCTAAGTCCGCAACTATAGCCCACCACCTCCTTCATCTAAGTCTGCCATCACAGCCCACCACCTCCATCCTCTTCCTCCTCCACCACACCCAAGCACCTCCTTCATCTTCTTTCCCATCCATGGATGCACTCACCATTCACCACTGTTATCAATTCATACACACCCATGTTGTTTTCCAAGTTTTATAAGTAATACCATCATTAAACTTAGAACGATTTACGCACCACCACGGTGAGAGCAAAGAACATTCACAATGACACATTCCGACGATATGCCCATTTTAAATCGTAGGATGTGGTTCGAAGGAATCTTGTTAGGAATCTCTTTTCTCATTATTAATGCACAGTTGAAATGGAAGGAATATTGTTAGGAATCTCTTCAGTTGAAAGATGCATGCAAGCTCAGGAATCTAGCAGGCAAAGTAAAAAATCACAGAATAACTAGAAAAGATAGAGGCAATTTCGTAATCTCTCAAATTATGAGTATCACCACACTTTTGGAGGGATGGATTAAACCATCCCACCCTCAAATCCGCTTTCTGATTTCGGTTCAAATCGTACCAAAGGAACGCGTTAGTTGGCTGAAATTCGTACTCCTAAATTTGTTCGCACAATGCGAGTCCATCAAAGAAACACCGCATATCTTCCATTTAATGAACTATTTTTTTTTTGTTAACTTTCCATTTAATGAACTATTTTTTTTTGTTAACTTTCTTGTTGTTGGTAAGTTTTAACAATTGATGATAGATGGCTAAACTTCTCATGTTAAATAGAATAAACTATTTAATGCGACACTTAAATATACTTATATATCCTAGTGAGTTAAAAGGGAAAAGAATTAAAGTCAACTTTAAACTAATAACTTAAGTTCAAAGGTGGTTATTAATTTATTGTTGATGATTCATATAATCAAATTAATTTTTTTATTTTTTATTTATTTTAAGTAATTTTAGAACTTTCTGAAATATTATCAATAATATTTTCGAAAAAAAAATAACACAATTAAGTTAAAAGACTATTTATTCATTTTTTTTAATTTGAGGATAAAACATTATTAAAGTTTTGGATCAGAAAAGAATTTCAATTTTATATCTAAATTTAAAGAGACTTAAACATATTTAATTTTAAGATAATTAATAAGAATTATTTTTTAACTAATTGGTTTAGTTGTATAACATATTGTATTTAAAATAACTATAAAATATACCTTACAGGTGAATGTTCTTAACAGAATATATTTCATACTAATTAACAAAATGTCCTTAAAATTAAAATAATAGAAAAATTTTAATACAAGGTATTTTTATTTTATTCAAAAAATAAAAAATGTAAACTATTTGTCACTTAAAAGAAAACTTATTATTTTAAAGAATATTATTAGGTACGGTTAAATCTTAAACTAAAGAACATTTTGAATCTAAAAAAAAAAAACTTATAAAAAATTAGTTTTGTTTTTAGTATTATTATGATCTTTTTTTTTTTTCGTATTATTTTATATGTAACTTAATTATTAACACTATTATACTGGTATCGGGCATAACTAAGGTTTAGCTATTGGTCCAACCAGTGAACCATGAACTAATGTTTTGATTGATTTGATTTTCAAACATAGGTCTTTTAGAAAAAAGTTGTCAATAAAAAACCTATTTTAAAAATTAAAATAGTTCAAATCTGTGTGTGATGTTAATCAATTTCAGACTGATTGATTCTGAATAAAAATAACTAAATATTTATTCAATCGATACTAACTTAATTAGTTCCTTGTGCAATCTGTTGATGTTCAATTATAAAAACTTAATTACATGTTTTCTATTTAATTATCATCATTTTATGAATTTTACTATTTAAGATTTTTTTTTTCACATTTTACTAATACATTTGTTCATTTTTACATATTTTACCAACAATAAAATGTATAAACACATACAATCATGTGCATAAAGATATAATCATTCTGTATTTCTGGATTACTTATTAGTTAAATATACAACAATGTACTAACTAGCAAAAAAAGGTTATAAAATTGAAATGAGTTAAAACTTTTCTTTCTGAAAAATGAAATTGTTCCAATTTTGTTTATTATTTTTAATTTTTTTATTAACGACATGAGCAACTAGAAATCAATAGAGTAGAATGTGTGAAATATTAAAATAAACTATGATGATCAAATGCATGAAAAAATTGGCTGATAAAATTTACAAACTCGGCAAACTTAAAATATCATTAAAATATAATATTTCTAAGTTCTTTATTAAGTGCTTTTGATGTATAGACTATTGTTTCTTTATTGGTTTTGAAAGAGAAAATACACTGAAAGGATTAATCAAGGTTGAACCTAATCTTCTCTCCTACAATATGACAGAATAGAGTCAGTAGATTTTTGTATGTAATCCTTCTATTACATGTTTTCAAAATTATATTAATTTTGATATATTCAAAATATCAAAATCAATATATTTTGAAAGTACAGTAAATCATTACCAAAATTTCAGCAGAAAATTCAAAATAGACAGAACACTCATTCAAACACAGCCTAAACTGATGGGGTATAACATGAAAACCATTGCAGTCAATTATTCATACTGCATGAGCACAAGTCTCTTCTTTACTACCAGTTGCAGCACACAGGGCCTTCCAGACAGGGACCAATATTTTCACTGGAGGGCGTAAGTTCTAGCAAAACAGATTTAAAAATCCTTCTTTAGTGGGTAAAAGACCTCAAAAAAGTCATCAACATGATGAGGTTAAATGCTTTCTTAAGCTAATAATTCTTCTCATAATTTTAGTTTTCAACTTCCATCTTTAATACTGAAAAAAATTGAGAACCTGAAAACTAGTTATATGGAAAGTAACTCACCTTAAAAACTAACATCATTTCTGATTCCCCACGAATAATCAATGAAAGAGTCCAATAACAAGTCACTGGAGTCACACATTCTATTAGAACAGGTTTCAGAATCTTGTCAATGGGAACGAAGAATCGGATGACGTTTCCACTACAGCAAAGTATCCAAAGACAAAATAAGTATTTAATGGTATCAAATATGTTAAAATCATGTTAGGGTTACAATGGCCAATACAAAGGACACAAGATACCAGTTGAATGAGTTGAAAACAAGTTGGATATAATCTGTCAGCTAAAACCAAGACTTTCAAGTAAGATATTTCATCATGGATATTATGTGATTCAAAATTCAAATACCCATGGCAGATAAGAAACAATCAAATTATAAATTGTTTCTCAAGTATGAACTACCAAAAGATCCTTAAACTGGCACAAGCTTTTCAATATCCCAACCTTTTCTTTGAAAGATAACAATTACAGAGCACACAGTACTTTACAAAACAGAATGTACATCAGGCTTTACAGGGGATCTTAATCAATTTCGAATGTTGACTGAAAATCAATCAACAAAAAGCATTACCTCACATAATGAGTCTCAAGCTGTACTCCAAAAGCCGGCATAATCACAACAGATTCTGCAAGCAAAATTACGAACATTGTGAAAATGACAAAATAAAGTTTAAAAATTAAAACATGTAAATGAATATATTTTCCATTCCATGTTAAAATAAAAATAGCAGTTAATCTTTCATAATACAAAACCCTGCTAGGAAGGTCCTCACCTTTCTTAATTGGCTTCCCAAGTAATGACTTCACAAGAAATATGTCAAAAAGAAAGCTACAATACACGAGACTAATTGTTTTTTCCTGTTGATAGAAGAAATGTAATGAAGTAAAGGTGAAAACCACAATATTTAAAATCCTTGAGTCATTGAAAAACAAAACACTTGGAAGACATACCTTATAAACATACAAATACAAGGCACATGCTAATACAAGAAGCGTTGTGGTATACATAAAAAAATATTTTGCATTACTCCTCCTCAAAATTATATGGTGTATGTCAACAACTTCGGAGGAATATTTCTGATCATGGACATAAGTATATTTGACATTGCTTTTTGAGAATTCGATCATCCTGACAAAAGAAAAAACAATTTTTTTTCTATACTCAGCACTCATGGTTATCAATTCCAAACAGCAGTGAGGAGCAGCTAACCCCAATATCGTACAGCAAGATAAACATTGCTTTAAAGATTATGAACACAAGTTAAATAACTTATACTAGACATATATAACTGATAAAAATAAAATAAAAGTACAAAAGTAAAGACATATTTATAGTTAATAGTAAAAAACCATAATTTTAAACTAAACACACAAGTCAATAACAAAAAAAAAAAGGGACAGCGACTGGATTACCAAAACTCACTAGATCATAGATGAAAAAACGAAAAAGAGGAAAAAACAGGAAATGAAAATATCTTTGTTATAGAGACAATATCACTTCACAAGTATACACTCACAGAGAGGATGGATTCTTACTTTCCACTATAATTTTGTTATAGAGACAATGTTACTTCACAGGAGCACACTCCTACAGTCTTCATAAGGCCATTAACTTTTTCCAATGCTTTGGATTTACGCCATATTGGCAACAATGACAACGCAAAAAGTTCCTGAAATACAAAGTTGGAGGATACCATATAGCATGGGTCAATAATTCATCTCCCTACGATTAACCCTAAAAATCTTAAAAGCCAATTCCAGTAAAAAAAATAAAAAATCAAATGAAATGTGGGATATTAATCTTCATTGCCTCCTTCTGTTTCCGGGTGTTAACACTGTTAAATCTAATACATAACAACCGGGCAATGTCCTAACAACTAATATCATACAGAATGCTTAATAAAACTACCTAAATCCTCAATTAATAACAGAACAGAAAAGAAGTGAAATTGAAGGAATTTCATGTAAACACCCTATTTCATGCATCAACAACAAAACTAACAAGGACTTTGAAACTTAGATTAAGAGAACGAAAAACGCAAACACGGTTCATGAGACTTACCTTTTGATCTGCTCTGGAGGAAGCAAACAACGGAGAAAGCTTTGTACAGAGTGTTTCGATGTTCAACACAAACATGACACAATGTCATAATTAAGCACAAAATGTTTTATTATTTTATTTTAAACTTAAATATAACTTGCTTCCCCTAAAATAAGTGAAATATTAATTTTGTTCCAATCGATTTCACTTTTTTTTTTCTTAAATTTGAAATTATTTTTTTCGTCTTTGTAAAATAAAAGGAATGTAGTTGTTTCACATATGGTATTTTTTAAGGTAGTATAGATAAATAATATTTATTTTATAAAATGAATTTAGGGTTTATTGTTGATATTTTTATATATTTGATAACTTTTACAAATGTTGATATGCTGAAATTTAGGCTGAATTGCATTATTTTAAAGTTGATGTAATGGTGCTACGTAGACTTGAGATAATTCACACTTGATTTATCTCTTCATAAGAAATTATTTAAGATATCTATAATATATTAGTTTATAAATATATTAAATACGAACTTTATTAAAGAAATGATATCGTATATTTTTACTGATAATTTAATCATATAAGAGACGTCAAGTGATCAAAATTTGAAAAAAGGTTCGTATATCATCATTTTTTTTATAATAAGTGCAAGTGATCACCTATAAATGAAAAAAAAAATTCTTCTATAAGGAATTCAAGTTGATTTTTATTATCGATATTTTTTATAGGTCAAATATGAATTTATAGTGAAATATGCTTTAGAATCTTTCCAAACATATTGAGTTTGACAAATTATATTGTTAGATGGATTAAATACTTTTATAATTTGAAATTAATTCAGTTTTAATTTATTGTATATATATATTCATCTTCTTTTTACTAATGATAGGTTCAGAATAACACCGTAGAAGATAAATTATGTATTGATTTTTAGTTTCATATATTTTTTTTATCAGCATTTAGTTTCACATGTACAGAGAATGAATTTATTGGAAGGAAACAAAAGAAAAATATAAATGTACATCTCTCCTTGCGTTCAAATTCAATCTATTATTAATGTAAAACTTGATGAAATTGAACGACACGGACACAAGCTTCAGTGGAAATGGTGTTATCCAGTAATATCTATATAAGCACCATTGCTTCATTATTTGTTTACTTCCTCAATATTTTCTGTACACTAAATTACAAAAGAATGGTTTTGAAGTGTGTCAAATTCCAGTAGCAGAATTTAAACGTTGTGCTACACGTTCAACGCATACTTTATGTTTACGTAATCCGTGCCACTTATCACTTGAAGACTCGTTCATCAGTCGAAGCTTGGCTATCTGACTATGCAGTGCCTCCAAGTTGACTAGAGGAACAGTTGTTGGTCGCCCATGAGCACACTGAAAACAAAATTCCAAATTCTCATCAACACTGTCTTTCCTCTCTTATAGATCTACAAACATGGAAACCTATATCTTACTTGGAAACAAAGCGATGTATGCTTTAGCTCTTCAACTAGAAGGGAACATTCTGATGGTAGCAATGAATCCCCAAACATAATTGCACCTTCAAAACGCCAGAATTATTGATAAAATTAATGGAATATTACCGATGACTGCAATATTCCCTCACAAGATGAGAGCAACAGATGGGAGTTTTATTGCATGCTATTGAGATAAAATGAAGGACGATATCATATATTTCTGGTTTCAGAAAATAGCAAGACATTATGATATTCAGTTTCAGTTTAGAGAAGAATATTAATGCTGCAGTCAAGAAAAGTGACAGGTGAATGATAAGTTATAGAATTGATTGTCACATCTTATCCTAGTAAAACTGAGTTCTTCTTATAAGTGGCTATGACGATCAAACCTATGACTTATTTAACTTCTCATCTCTTCTGAGTATAACGTCAATATTCTTCTTCAAACAAAGTATCAGAGGGGTTCACCCCTGTTTACTCATCAAATAGGAAGATAAAATAAACATATCATCAATACAGCTCTTGCACATAATTATGAACAGAGCTTATTTTACTTACTAAAGAAATGACCCTAGTTTTGTACAAGGAAACATGTAAGCACAAGAACGATTTCCAAACTCATTGAGCATGTGATTGCAGGGGTTCCTGCGGTTACACACATACCTCTGCATGCTTTCGAATTTAACAATCGTATGACAGAGGGTGGCATTGTTGATGATCCATCAGTGTCAGCAAGCTGGAAGGTAATGATATATTGGAAGTTAGAAAAACATAAAATGTCCAACCTTTTAAGGGAGACAACTAGAAATTTGATCAGGATGTTTATAACCTGTTGAAGAAATTCTAAAAGATCAACATCATTTAATTTGACCCCTAAAATACACGGTACCTATAAGATGTGATTAAAGTCAGTAATATGCAAAACATGCATTTAAAATTCAAAACTAAACGCAGAAATAAAAAATTTAATATTTTCAGCTAGTTAAAAGAAAAATTGAAGAGAAAAAAAACTAATGTTGACCGCAATAAGTGTGATCGTCGTTTCTTGTCTTTTTATAATATCCAGATTCCTGCAAAGGCAGTCAAAATTATAAATTAAAAAAAACCTGAATAACAAATTGAAAGAAGACTTAGCAAATTATCCCATTGTTCAATTTTGAATCCAAACAATAGTTTAATTGGTACGTAGAGAAATTTTATGTGATGCAAGCCATGAACAAATAAATAACAGGCATCACAAAACTATATATGTTGTAACATAACTTGGTGAAGGTAAATATATAAAAACTCTACTGGGGAGCCAGAGAGGTATACCTTCTAAAGGTCTCGGAATTATTAGCATGGATGTTGCAGATCCAGCCCCAATCTTTAATCTGTTCGCTATAACTATGAAGTAATTGATAACCAATCTCTGGCAGTACCTGCATCATGAATCTTACTAGCAGTGTATGAATTTTAAGATTTGGAAAAATATCATAATCATTAAATTCTCTAATTCATAGAATGCATACCAGTTCCAGTTCAGTATGCAGATAGGTTACTGTTTTTGCTTCTCCCGACAATACCTAAGTATTTGACTAGTTTCATAAGTAAAACTAGAGAATATTTCCGATAGACTCAGTGTGAACAAGTTTACCTTTTGACGCAAGTCTTCCAGTCTGATTCTTTCATCTGCTGCATGCTGTAAAAGGAGTACTACTATTAATTTCACCTCAAGTTTCCTCCTTAGGTTCTTACTGATTAGAAAAATGTGCATTTATTATCTCTGTTAGCAGCAGGCATTTCTGCTTTATTCATTCTTTATAGTAATAAATAAACTCAAATCAAGCTGAGAGATCCAACAGAAGGCATTAAGAATGTTGAGAAGAGATATTTGGGTGGCTGCTAAAGTGAATCTACCTGTCTGAAAGGATAGTGTAATTCAGTTTAATAAGTAGTTGTGGGTTACATGCTCACGGGTTACCCGGATTGAATTCTATTAAATTATCTGTTTCTCCTAGGTGTATCTGGTCCTCCAATCTTTGGGCTTAAAAATGATGTAACTGTCTGTAATGGTGGCACATATAGGTACAACGGGAATCCCTAGGCTACCTAAGTTTGGTCTTCCTCATGGCTCATCAAATCATCACCCTTCTTTACACCCCCAAGGGCAAAATGCAGATAAATTAAACATGCAGATTTGCATTAAAATGAGAGAACAGAAAGATATTACTATTATTAATGTGTAAAATAGTAAGGACTAAGAGTTTGTTGCAACTGTCCGATGGCTGTTATAACTTTCTAACAAAGTCATTTGCAACTAACCAACCTAGATAAAATGATATACACTTATACAGAAATATTCAAGAGTATTCTCTTCTAATGTTGCAAAATAAATATAGGAACACTGGTTTATTCTATGTGCCAAGATGAAATTGCATGCATGTAGGGAAATATAGCAAGTGTTCCTGAGTAAAAGTATATTTGCCAGTTTGCAGGATGACAGGCAGCCAAACTTTGAGACACAAGGAATTGCAAGATTTCTAATAGACCTTCTGGCTATCGACATTTTCATTCACAGAAGCCATTGCACTATAGCTATCCTCGGTTTAGCAATATTCCATAAAGGACTTGGTGCACCTAAAAATGAAATTCAACCATACTGCTATAATATGCAATAGACAGACCTGATCAATAACAGCAAGGGTTCTGCCAGCCACAACTGGAATGAATTTTTTATCCACCTGAGGCAAAACTTTAGCATCCTCAAGACATTTCTTACTGATGGTTTCTGGAATCAATGAATCTCCAGCAAGATGCAATCCAGAAGAAATGTCAAGTATATTGTTTCGACATTGAGCATTAGCCTGTATATCATTCTTCTGTGCAAAGGTCATACTCATAGTCAGATCAAATAGACATCCTGCATACTAATAATTGTCGTCTATTTTACATAATAGGCTTCTAAATATTTACAACATAACTGTAAAATCAGGTGAGCAATTCCTCCACTTAGTCCCATAATCTATGGGATCTTGGACATCCTTAGAGAGCAATTCTGAAATATCAGACAGTAAGGGTTTAAAAGAAGGTAACAATTGAATGAAAAGACAGACCTTTTAAAATCTTCAACTATTGATTGTATTAACATTAAATGAATAGCAAGCATGAAAATGTTCAACTATTGATCATACAAACATGAAACAAATTGCACGCATAACCCAGATAAACAACAATTAACTTTTTTATGTAGAAGACAGTGCAAATAAAATAAAATAAAATAAATATTGGCCTTTTTCATTTGGGCAGAAAATAATAAACACACCCAGCTTTACATAACCTCATGAAATTAATTGTAAAGAAACTTAACATTTTAGAATTAAACAAGTAGCTCAAAATAATCTGTAAAGATAAGAAGGCAACAAAGCAAATAGACTTTTTCATCAGGCCAAATTTCAAGGCTGAACAATCTGAATATGATTCTGAGCCATAACTAAGGTATTTCAAAGGAGCTCATCTTGTCATATCAGACTTCAGTTTTACCAACACATTTAACTTACCCCCAAATGGAGCACAGTTTTGAATGTTGAAACTGTCAAGTTCTTCAATCTCTGTTATGTCATTAACCTGCATAGCACCCAGAACCTCTGAAGTTTGTTTCACATTGATTCTACAATCAGTGCAAAACCACCAGGATCAGTAAGAACTTATTCCCAACATTTAAGCAGCTTTTATGGATCAATAAAATATCATCCTACTTGGATCCTTGCAGTAAGAGATCTTTAGTGCTTTCGTGGCGAGCAACAGGAGGCTGTTGAGGATCTTCAGAATTACTAGCTTCTGCATGTTCAAAACCATTGGTTCCAATAAGAAAAGGGAACAAAGGAGATAAATAAAAGGAAGAAAATGTAAAAACCTTCATGAATGAAGCCAGGGTTATACACACGGTCAATCTGACTTTTGGCTTTTATTTCTGAGGGATGATTTAAAGAGAAAAACCTCCTTTTGCCTCTATAAAAAGGAGGAGCTGAAATGCTTCTTCGAGATCTTTCATGATTTTCCTCCAAAGTTGAATTTCTAAATTTATCTGTTTTGCCTTTGTTCTTGTCAGGCATCTTGCATCTTTTAACACATGACTCAGGCAACAGCCAGTCTAGCTCCTTGTTTAACATATCTGACCTTTTTGTAGAATATATGTCACTGAAATCATCGCAGTCACCTAATTTGTTGAATATTTCACCCGAATCACCAGCAACATCAAAATTAAATCCAATATTTGCATAACTTGATGCACAGTGATGCTGGTTGGTATTCCATGAAGAATTGTAGCTGAAATTGCACTCATTTTCTCTTTCATCAAAACGATTTTTATGATGGACCCATTTAAGGCATCTAGATACTCCTCCAATATCATCTTTGATACCAGTTGAACGATAAAAACCCAGTGCATGTGCTTGAGATGAGGGCTTTGGGTAGAGAGGATGCCCATCCAAGTCAGAGCTTCCTATTTGTGATGCTGAGTAGCATAAATCTGAAGGGAGAAAGCTTTCTTCAGCCAATGCTCTTTCAAGAAAATCGGAATTTTTAGTCATCTTTAATTTTTTTTTTACTTCTGGATAGGGATGGACAAATAAATCCTTACCACTTCTATAATCCTCCCCTGTATTCTGCTTGCTACAAAAGCTATCAGTTTGGAGTTCATATTTATCATTTCCAGAGAAATCTTTCTTAGACAGGATACTTCCTAGTGTAGAGCATCCCTTTAGAAATGGTTTCTGCAACTCCACATTAATATTTACATCATAGCTGTACCCATTGTAGTTATAACATAAATCATCTTGAAATGACTCACTGATCACATCAGCTTGTTTATGGAATTTTCTTCCATTTGAAGAACTTGGTTCATCAAAAGGTACATCATCATTTAAATCCTTAGCATCCCCTGTATTCTGCTGGCTACAAAAGCTATCACTTTGGATTTCATATCCATCATTTACAAGGAAATCTTTCTTAAGCAGGATACTTCCTGGAGTAGAGCATCCCTTTAGAAAAGGTTTCTGCAAATCCCCATTAATATTTACATCATAACTGTACCCATTGCAGTTAGAATGTAAATCATCTTGAAATGCTTCACTGGTCGCATCAGCTTCTTTATGGAATTTTCTTCCATGTGAACAACTCGGTGCATCAAAAGGTACACAATCATTTAAACTTTCTATAGCCGGTATTTCACCATAAAAAAAGTTATCTCCTTCCAGTGAACTGCTGCTATCATGAATCAGCAAACTGTTCTGCCTTCTTGTCACAGTGGATATGCACTTGGCATGTGAATCATCCAATAAGTTGCCAGAATAACCAGTCTGAAAAAGAGAGTCTCCTGTACTTTGTTTCTCTTTGAACATCACGGCCTCCAAGTAATCAATGGAGGTTCTAACATCTTCCCTGTTAGATTGATGATAGTCATCTTCAATTAGCTTGTCTGAAGTAGAAAAGAATAGATCTGGGCAATCCTTACGATTTTGGTATCTAAACCTTGATATATCTGCATCGAAGATATATGACAACAGTCTTCAGATGTTAAAAAAGAAAGCAAACCATTGTAGCATATAAATCATTCAAGCAATGTTTTTCTGCAAAAATAAGGACCTTATTTCTATCGTAAAAAGTATAGAAGATGAAACAAAAATCACAAATGTAAATGGTTAAAAATGATCAGACTAAATTAGTGCAACTGTAAAGGAAACTATTTGATAATGAAAATTACAAACTTTACCTGGTACGTCTGAAATGACATTGACATATGCTTTCTCTTGTTCTTGTACCATGTATGCAGATTGATTGGAGGGCTCTACTACATGAATCTCAAATAAAAGAAGCATTAAAATTATTAATTCATTGAACTATATATCAATATGATGCAGTGAGAGGGTATACCAGAAGCTATGTTCTCCTCCCAGAATTGTTTGATGACCTTCTCAATGAAGTTTAGAATAGGTGTCCAATCCTTAAAATGTGAGGAAAAAAGAGAGAATCACATTTATAAAGAGTGCATGGTTTTGTTAAAATAATTCATAGCAAAATTTGAATATGGGAAAAAGAAAGTTCAAATCTTCTGGTCATTGTTCCTTGGTGGAGTTAATTTACACCACCCAAAGTACACAAAGTATAATATAAAGCATGAATCTAGACTAAAACCTCACAAAAATCATTCATGGGAAAAAGAATGCATTATCACCGCATTGAAGCACCAACAAGATAAAATGAAACATGAAAAGGGAACCTAAGAAAAGCTATACCTTGAATTTAACATACGTTTTTGATGGCTCAAAGGCCAAATCATACATAGATCGGGGGCAACTTAAATTCAAGAGATAAGCCGGACCCAGGTGACACCTGCTTCTCTTCTTGTTTCGGAACTCATTGGCAGTAGTCCATGAGTTCAGATGTTCAAACCTGATAGCCAGTTGACTCAGAAGCTTATGAATTGGGCCCTTGCAAACAAATTGTGAGTTAACATCTTATCATGTTAAGGTCAACAATGAAAATGTTTAAAGCATTTGATTATTTTCAGACATCAATAAGTCCACTCTACCAATTATACAATATTTAAAATAGGACAATCACAAGGATACAGACATACTGCAGGACCTGCAAAAATGAATCAAAATTTAGGGGAGAGGTCCCAGAAAGAACCTACACGCAAGGGTAACATGAAATAGACAATTGACTTTTTATATTAGAAACATGAGTCACCTCCATGTTTAAAATATTGCAAGGACTGGATACATATCCAGAAAGCTTTATGATATCATTCTCAACTTCTAAATAGTGAAGAGAGCTTGTGACCTCTACCCCAAAGCCACTGGTTACAAGTGACAGAGGAGAAGAAGCAGAATGTGTGCAGAAGAGTTCATCCTCTCTGAATGTAAGGTATAAGAGAATGTTAGTCAACCAGAAAAAAGAAGATACAAATTGTTTTGAACGGATATAATATACCTTTAAATATCAACAACTTTGAAGGAAAAATATACCTTTCAATATCAACAACTTTGAAGGAAATATTTGGACGCACAAGTGCAAGTCGCATTACACATTTCTTGATTGATTGCAGTACCTTATTGGGACTTCCAATTTAGAGATGGAATTCACCAGTCAATCCAAAAATTTGAAACATAGTCATAGAGTTCATACAAGGTAAGTACAACTTCAAAATACATATCACTTTTGTGGTAGGACAGGAGAAAAAGAACCTGGACTGTATGCATTTTCTCCGAACTGGTTGATTGTAAAATAAATCACGGACGACAACTAAAAGATACAAGGCCTTAATTAGCAATCAAGTCATTGTGCTAGAAGAATCTGAAAAAACTTTCACCATCAAGAAAAAACTTTCTATCCAGATAAGTGTAATGGATATGGGCAGAAATTGAAGATTTCTTGGTGAGAAATTATAAGAGAAAACAACTTAAATAAAGCAAAGGAAAAAATTATTTTCAAGTGGGGAAAGTAAGACAAATTAAAAGTTGTCTAATCTAGCAATCACCAAGTAAAAGATTTCCTATAGTGCCAACAAATGGTCCTAATTAACAACCATTGCATTCAGTGGATGTAATTTAACAAACTACGATCAAAGGAGTGTGTGTGTGTGTGTGTCCTATATTTTGGAAATTAATCATGTTGGAGTCTTCAGCCAGGTTGCATCTAGAAAGGGTCGATGTCAAAGTCTATGCTTCATAGATCTTGAGCATAGCTTCAAAGTTATAATTACTAGCAATATCAACTGGTCAAAACAGGCATTATCAACCAACCAACTACAATAGATGACATGATAAACAATTGGTTATAAAATTTAGTAGCTTGGAATTCAAATGGCAACTGTCTTTTGGGAAAGAAAAGAGGAGAAAGAAGATTGAAGAATCCCATACACCCTAGCTAAATAAAAGCTACAATAGCATTAAATAAAGCTAATACACCTCTGCCAACTAACCACAAATTTTATGGAAATATATGCTAAAGGATAAGAAAAATCTTAGCTTATACATGTACATATATAAGAACCAACAGAAAAACGAGAGAACTATAAACCCTAGAATAATGACCTCGGATCTTAATTAGCTTAAATTGAGAATGCAAAGACAAAAAGGAATAGATACAAGGATTTTCACGACTTTAAATCCTAGACTACCATTAAAATAAGGGAAAATGAATGTCATCCAAGTATTAGTAAGTGTAATTCTCGGACATAAAAGGAAAAAAGCAACCGTCAGATTCACCAAAATTACTACCTGTGGTGCCCACTTGCTTTCTATCATCATCAATGCCAAGATATAAACACTTGCATCCCTGCAGTCAATTTAAAAATGTAAACTTAAACAAAACGTACATCAATAGCATCTATAATATGATTCATGTCTTCCTGAATAAAGCATAGGAAGTTCTGCCATTAGTTACCTTCAACACTTTTTGATATCCATTTGGCCTTCCATGAGTTCTTGTCACAATTTCCAGCACAGAGACATCAGAAATGGAAGCCAAAGCCTCCCCACGGAAACCGAAATTCTCACTCGTAACATTCAGGTCAACCAAATTAAGAAATTTTGATGTTGCTGCTTGTTCAGTATACATACATAACATTATCAAAGGCAGCAAGGAAACTCAAATTCATGGAAGAATAAATAAAAAGAAGGCTCCCTTTTTCCTCTGCATGTAATATAACCTAACAAAAAGTCACTCATGATAGCTTCTTAGATCTTGTGTTAGATACATTGCAACAGAATACAATGGTCTGATCGCTCTAGTTACCTTTGTTAACTAATACTTTTAGAATCAAGAAAATAAAAGCTCCTTTTAATACAGATTTCCCAACACTGACCCCGAGGAAAGCTGCGTATACAAACTAAATGGAAATTAAATAATTTAACAACCCGCAATCACCTCCAGAAAAGAGATTTGAGCACACAACCGGCAAGGTCAATACATAAAGAAGATTTAATCTTGAAAGTAAACTACGCTTTATTACCATGAAAATCTTAAAGGTCAATACATAAAGAAGATTTTATCTTGAAAGTAAAGTACGCATTATTACCATGAAAATCTTAAAACAATAAAACGTCTATTGGCGGCTTTCTAATCACGACATTTTTTTCACTTTTAATGAACGTATAGACATATCATGGAGCATGCAGGCAAATAAAAAAAAAGAAAAAAAAAACGAAGAAATGCATACCATATCTTTCTCCCACCAACTCAAGTCCATCTCGAGTAATTCCACTTCCTACAAATACATTTATCGAAACCATAAAGATACACCGAAACCTAAACGTGCCAAGTAGCTCCGAATTGTGAACAAGAAAAATAAACAGACGTTCATTTCTGTAAATAAAAACTAATAAAAAAGTACCATCATCAACTACTTTCAAATAGCATCTCCCAACACCAACAAACACTGATACCTGTAAAAAAGAACACAGCTCAATCGGTATACCCCGAATTCTAGAAGCTAAAGCACTTTTCAGTTCTCTCTCGAGTGATACCTTTGTGGCACGAGCATCGAGGCTATTGAAAACCAGTTCCTCGACGACGCGCGTGAAGTCGAACAAGAAAATGCCAGAACGGAGTGAACTACGTACTGCCTCTTGCAAAGGCTTTATGCTGGCCGTCATACTCTGCCGCTGCGATTACGAAGAACATGCATGTTCGATCGCTTCACCGGCTCCTAGGGTTTCTGATCGGACGGTGACGTTTGATCGGGAAAACTTCTGGGAGAGAAAAGGCCTCACTGTCTTGCTATTTTCGAATTCTGCGCTGAATGGCGGTTTGAACGTTTTATATAACTTGAGCTTATGATAATATCACCCTGATGATTTTTGCGTGGGACAGTCAAATTGTGAATGTGTTTACTTGAGTTCTTTACCGAGTAGGGCAAGTTGTCATTATTATTGATCGGTTCTCAATTTGATTTTTACAATAAAGGTTCATTAAGTAGTTAAATTTTCATCATGGTCCATGTTCTGTACCTTCATTTAATTTATTAATAACTTATTTAGATTAGGTTAAAATATTTTTTTCGTATTTTTTTTTTATTAAAATCTTAATTTGATCTTTATATTTTTATTATTTTTAATTAAATTTATATTTTTATAAATAAGTAATAATTAAGTATTTTTTGTTAATAGAAAACTAATTTTGTTAATTAGGTATTATGTGTCACTTTCACATTTTTTTTCAATTTTTGTTAATTTAATTTGATTTAAATACGCACGAAATTTAGAGCAAATCTAACTTTTATATAATATTATAATGATTTTTATTAAAATTAATATTTTTATTAAATATTTTAATAATATTAAATTTATTTAATATTAAAGAAATAAAAATTTATTTATTTTAATTTGTTATAAATTATTTTAAAATTTTACATTTAAATTTATAAAATTATTACTTTTAAGCCAATTCTAAAATTTATATATAAATTATTGATATAATATGCAAATATTTCGAATATAAATTTATAAATCTCTATATTATAACTTTAAAATAAAATTTAAATAAAGTTTAATATAAAATACAAATTTAAATAAACTTAATATTGTTAAAAATATATAATAGAAATATCACTTTTAATAAAAGTATCATCATAACATTTATATAAAAAATAAATTTGGAACACATTAAATTGATTTTTTTTTTAATTTGGAACTAAAATCAAATCACATTAACAAATATGAGGATTAAACTAATATTCATATAATAACTTGACACATGTTACCATATTAGATTGACATGTAGCACACTACATACGTGACACATGACATAAATATTTTTGAAAAAAATTAAAAAGATATTAAAAATTTAAAATAAAATAAAATTCAGAAAGAATGAGGAACTGATACCTACCTAACGATGTTAGTTCCATACTAATAGAAAATACCTAATTGTTACTCATTTACAATAATGTGGACCTAATTGAGACTAATATAAAAATATGATGACCAAATTGAGATTTTGATACAAAAACAATGACCAACGGAGTATTTTAACCAACTTTATTACATTATTATGATGCAGTGTAGCTATAAATTAATTTTTCAATTTTAAAATATTATTTTTCTTAAAATTATACTCAAACACATAATGTGAAAAAATATTGTTAGTATTTTTTAATCACTTGTATAGACCAATTTATATATATATATATATATATATATATATATATATATATATATATTTATTTATTGTTAATGTGAGATATTTAGAAATATTATCTCTTTTGATAAGGTTGAGATTCATATAAGAGAGTATTATTCATAGTAAATTTAAAAATGTAGAGATTTGAAGATAGAAAGTTTTATTTAAGTGGTATATTAGATATTTTTATTCGGATATTGTCCATTTGGAATGTGAAGTTCTGTTACGGTTTTGTTTTTAAAAAAAATGTCTCGAACGGTGAAATGAGGAAGGAGTATTTAAACTACGTTTGATCTCGACTCCTAAACGATGTATAACTTATTGGATATACTATGTGATAAGGGCTTTCACAAGCTATAATAAGTTAACCTAGGTTAGCTTGAGATGATTACATAAGATTATAGAAAGGTTATTGACAAATTTCTTAAAAAGAAATTCATGGTGTTTTATATTTTGAGAGTGAAACTTGAGGTATTACCTGAAGTATTATGTATATACTATAGAAATGTTGTATAATGGTAATTTGAATTATAGGATGAGTCTGTGGGTGTTTCTTGAAGGAAAATCACAAGCTATATAAATGGCTACTTGGTGGAGAAAGGTGATTCTTGGAATAATGTTTTATGATAGGCGTTTGGTTGAGTGGTGTTAATATATCTTGGAAACATAAGAACTCTTCTCAAAGCACATTTTATGTGATTCTTTTAAAAATAAATTACAAAATTCGTATGAGTACCTTTTTATAAAGTTTTGACGATGACCACTCAAACTCTATTTATAAATACAATACTTAAATTATTATCTAGATATATTACCATTAATTGAGATTAGTTATGTTACGAAGTAAATAATAGTTTACATTACTTTTTAAACAATATATTTATAATATAAAAGATTTTTTTTCAAATATTATACTTTTTTATATTGTTGTGTTGAAAATTTATTCCAAACTTGTATTAAATGGCGACATATTTTCATATTATATAAAACTTTTAAAAAAAGTTCACCTTTTGTTGTAAACTATAATGCATAACTTAGAGGAGACAAGGAAAGGTGTGAGAAAATTATTAGCTAAAGGTGTGAATTAATTGCATCAAATAAAAAAAATTAATGTTTGATTTACAAAAAAGTGTGTTGAAAGAATACTACAAGCTTTTATAAAAAGAAATAATCGTATGTAACAGAAACCAAGACAGCATGGTAGTTTGGAAGTAAGGTTGAAAAATTAGTTACAGTTATTGAAAAAACGGAGAAGAAAAGGAAGTACAGAAGAAAGTTATAACGTTGAATGTGACGTAGTTGTGAGTGATTGGCGTGTGTTGGCTTGCGTGCTTCTATGTGAAAACAGAACTCATCCAAATTCTTTCACTTTCTGACATTTCGAGTAAAAATTAAAAAATAAATGCAAACACGAAACTAACAATAGAAAGAAAAACGAAAAATAAAAAAAATCTTTGGTTTTATTTTTGCTAGTTCAGATTCTGGATTTTCTTCCCCAACACCTTCACCACCATCCTGACCACCTATTCTTTTTCTCTTCTCCAAAACCCTAATCCATACGTCGCCGTTTTCTCTCAAGTGCTCCATAGGATCAGGTACTCGTAGACCTGCTTCTTTGTTTCTCCATGCTTCCAAATTCGATCCTTAATCTCGCGGAACTCTGGCTGATTCCTTGTAATTGGTTTAATCCAGATTCAACTCTTGATTCATTTGTTTTCTCAATTTAAGTGGAAACGTATGGAATTAATTGAATGTATGTATGTGAATGAATACGAAACTCTGCTCACCTTGCTGCTTTCAATTTATCTGTCTCTGTGAATTCTAATTGCTTTTGCTGTTTGCAGAATCCACGTGCCAGCTTTTTGGGTTATTAACGGCTTTTTGTTTTGTTGTTCTGCTTTCCGTTTTCATAATTGAGATAAGCTGAATCGATTGTGCTAGATTTTGATTTTGCTTTTTTTTTTTTTTTGTTTGGAACTGAAGCGCTGGAATGGAAAAACATGATGGTGATGAATTCAATTTTCATTTCCAAAGCACGACCATCTTAGATAGGTTCTTGTAGGGTTTGTTGAGAATCTTGTAGTTTTTTTTAAAATTATTCGTTTGATCGCTGATGTGGAGTTCGATTTGTAAGATAGATCGACAAATAAGAGGAAATCATTTGACTCTGAATGGATTTGGAATGCGTGTGAAGATTTGTTCGTTGTTTTCTGAGAAGAATTGAATTAAATTTTAGTATGGAGAATGTGTGTGATGTTAATCACTTGGATGCTGATGTTCTTTTGCCTCCTCGTAAGCGTCTTCTTGCTGGATTGAAAAAACAGAGCTCGGATGGTGATGCTGCAGCAGCATCTCCATCGCGGGTTGTTGCTTCTTGTGCTATAGTTTCCGAGGCTGTTGCCTCTCCACCTTCTTCCTACTCCGTTGAATTTGAAGCCAGGCTTAAGAATTTGTTGAGTTCTCATCCCACTAACCCTAACCTTATTACCCCTGAGGAGGTTGTGGAGGCTTCCAAGGCTGAAGCGGTGGCTGCAGTGAAAGCTGCAAGGGCTGCTAGAGCTGCAGCTGAGGAAAAGGCCGAGATTGCCGCAAAAGCAGTTGCATCTGCCAAGAGAGCTTTGGATTTCATTGCCTCTTTCTCCGAAGAGGCAATGGGTAGCAAGGAAAGGAATCCGAAGAAGAACAAGCTCAAGAAGCATCTCCCAGTTCATTTCTTGTACAAAAAATATCAACAAATTGAAAATTGTGGGACGGATGAAGAATTGGCCCGGAAGTTGCATCGGGCCATGAACAGTTCTCCGAGAATCTCAAAGAATTCTCCAAATTCAGACTCAAGAGGCAGGAAATACAAAAAACCTAAGAACTTTTCGAGCCTTGAAATGACTGAGGCTTCGGATTCCCACATGGTAACTGGACAGGATTTCTTATCTATGAACAATGGGCATGCAGTGGTGGTGAGTAAGGTTGATTCTGAAGGCTCTCTTCAAGAAGCGTGTTCAAGCAAGGAAGATAAGAAGGGATTCAGATATCATGGATCAAGCCAAATGGAGGTAATAGACAATGGGGAAGCAGAGGAGAAAAAATCAGAAGATCTGTGTTCAGTAGGTAAGAAGAGAGGAAGGGTGAAACTAAAGAAGTTACCCTTAAGCATTTGCACTTCCAAAGATAGGGCACAGCCAAAGGAAGGTGTGAGAGCTAGAAGTGTTCCATTCACTGAAAATAAAGCTTTGTTTCCAGTGGAGTCATCTTCTGACAGAGTGATGCCAATTGAGGCTACATCAACATGCAAATGCCAGGAGTTCAAGACACCTGCTTGTATCAAACAAAGTAAAGCTGTGCAATCATAATATTCAGATTAAATTGAGATAACTGGGGGCTAGAAACTACAATTACAGAAGTTCATAGCTGTGGTAGAAACGATCAAGTTTTTTTTTTTTTTTTTACATATATGGCCTTTTTTGTTCATCTCTGGTTTTGTAATGAATTTGAACTTACTAAATGTAAATTTAGATTTTTAGCTGTTTGCATTAGTTCTTTCGGTTTAAAAGTTGTATTTCAGGATAATTTACGGCAAAGTTCGAGTTTAGTCAGGAAGATGCAATGAATTCAACAGCTTTAGCATTGTGCTGTTTATTCCATTCCGCATTTGTATTGAGAATAAAAAGAGAATCTGTGGTCTTTCTATTAAGCTATTAGCTAATCTGTTGCTTGTTCCTCATGTTATGTTCAAATGTCGTAAATGCTGATGGTGTTCTCCTCTTGATCAGTAATTATTGTTGAGATTTTCTATAAGTAAACTTCTACAGGTTTTAATAGTAATTTTAATTCCTTTTAATTAATATTTTAAAATCCAAATAACTCTGACTTAAGAAAATAATACATTTTTCTTATGAAGTAAGGGAAAAGTTGAATGTCAAAATATAATTTTAAAACAAATAACATTGCTCTGTTATTCTCCACTGAAATGAAGCATGAATACTTTTCAGCATTAAATGGGTAAGTTATGAAAGCTTTACTTTAAAAACTTTTTGGAAATTTATCCAGTACATGTTTTTACGATGCAGTTACGTAAGTTTTTAATAAACTTACATTTATAATATTATGATCCACCAACCCATATTGACTATTCTATGATATACAAATTCCATTCTTCTGACAGCTACCGATGAATTGAGTACTTAGTGGCATTGATGATAAAATATTGGCAATTTGTTTAACTGATTTAAAGGGAAATTATATTATATGATTGTGTAAGAGCTCTTATTTTAATTGTTTTGCTTTTATTATCCTTTCTTCCTTCATTTTTTTTTTGTTTCATTAGATAATTATCCACCTATGGTGTTAAAACTTGTTTAACATTAATATCTGATTTACCCTAACATTTCATTTAGATTTGGCCTTTTCTTTTTCCATTCCAACGGAACTTCTATTTGATACTTATAACTACATTATGGCTAAACTTTAAATTTGGGTAATTTGATGAATAAGTAAAATGAATAAATTTATGCATTTTATATAGTTTAGTAAAAGATTTACGGAAGTATTAATTAAAGTATGCATTACATATAACTCTAAAAAATTTATACCAATACAAACCAGTTATGTTGTAATAAAAATGTCAAGAAATATTTAATATTAATAAATGCAATGCTAATTGTTTTTCTATGTTAGTTTTTATTTTGTAATCTATCTTTCTTTTAAAAAAATTTCCCTTCTATTTTATCTCTTTATTTTTAAGTCTAACTCATCAAGGTGACAGAGTGTAAATGGTATCTATCTCATAAACATTTGAATATAGTAAGTTTTTCTTTCGTTTTAAGATCTTTATATTCTTACTCTTTTGCTTCTATTGGTGTATTTTTAAGTTTTATTGGTTTTGTTAATTGGAAATACTATTCTCTCAAACGGTATTTGTATTTTAATAAATGTTTTTATTGATTGAATGATGTTCTCTTATATTTTTAGGAGTTTTGTGTGATTTTAACTCTCTTCCTTTTATTGTATGAGAAACAAATAACTATCAAATAAAAAAAATGTTTTAAATTATAGACAAACAACATCTCATTCAATAATATAAAAAAACACATATAATAAATTTATTGTTTATGTAATAATTTATAGGTAATTAGTAATTTTTTTTTATATTTAGACTTATTATTTATTTTGCTTACTAGTTTTACTCGATTGAGTTTTTATTTTTTATGAAAAATTGAATTGAATTTTAGTTTCATAAAAAAAAAAATTAATGTGATATTTTCCATTAAGTACATTATATGTTAAAATTTATATTTTTTACTTAAAAATTGTCACATGTCAAAATTAGAAGAATTCAAACAAAAAAGATATTCAAAATTTATAACTTGATTTACTTAAATTTTAATATGTGATACTTTTAAATGGTATTATTGATTTTTTTTTTTTTACAAAAGGAACTCAATTGAGTTAAAATCAAATATAAAAGCTAAAATGAATGAAAAGTATAAATATATGACAAATTTCTAATCAAACCAAATTAACTTCTTGTTATTTTTTTTATTATATCATTAATTATATTTAATTTAATTTAATTTAATTGTTATATAAACAGCAGTTTCCAAGGAATAAATGATGGAATGAAAATAGACATATTTATATTTTACAACATAATATTAATAAATAATAAAATAAAATATAAAATAAAGTATAATAAATAAAATACTTGTTTATTTTTTATTTTATTGTTTTTTAGTCTATTACCTATTGTATTTATTTTTTACTTTCACATGTTTTTGTTTTTGTTTATAAGGAGAAAGAGTAAGTTAGACACAAATTTCTTATCTTCTTTACTTTGATTTTTCATCTGATTTTACTTTTATTCTTAAAGAAAAAATTAACTATATTTTCTCTTATTTGATAATGAAATATTAGTTCAATAATTAACATTATATTTTTAATCTCACGAGCTATTATATATTCATCTTTTTATAAATATAAAAAAAAATAATGTATTACTTTTTCTTCATAACAAGTTTTAATTATGACTCAATTATCAAACATTTTTTCATTTAGTAATTGGGTCTTTGAATTCTTTATTTGATTATGATAAAATATTTTTTAAACTTAAACTTAAAAAAATATATACATTGATGAAAAATAAAATAATAGATTTATATTTTAAAAAAAATAAATTCAACTCCTTAATGTGATTTTGAGAAAAGGTCTTTAAATATATCATATATGAATATCTAATATATGATTTCATTTTGTAGTTATAGTTATTTCTTTTGTATATACAATTATACTAAATTTTATATTAATTTATATTATAGTAGTAATAATAGTTAAATATATGAAAATTTGGTGTATTATTTTGCCTCCCAAAATTAAGGGTGGGCAAAAAATCCAATTTTTATGATCCAATCCATTTTTTTTATGATCCAATTCATTTAATATCCATTTTATTAAAAAATCAATCCATTTAAAATCCATTTTATTGGATCTGGAGATCAATCTAATATACATTTTATATATTTTATGAATTGGATATCCATTCTCGAAATCTAGATTTTCAAAATGGATAATTCAAAATATCCAATCCAAATTTTCACTTTATGTTTTTTGTTAGGTGAGGCTAAAGGTTGAGACGGAGTGACCCAAATTTAGTCGTATTTGATTGAGTTGGCGTGATCCTATACAAAATTTGACAGAATTAGGCCAAATTCTGTCAAGTCGGTCCCGATCGAGATTTGACCTGGTTGGTCCTCGACAAAATTTGGAAGTATTCGGCCAAATCTGTCAAATTCTTTGGTGTCAGCCCTATGGACACAAATTTGGATCCACATCCATTATTTGGATTCAAAATGGATATGGATTAGATTTTCGATAGGGCTGACACTATATAATTTGGCAGATTTTTTGTCGGGGCCAACAAGGCCAAATTTCAGCATGGGATGAACTTGGATGACTTTCGAACGAATTTCGGTCGAGGACGACGTGACCAAATTTGGGCCAAGGTTGACTCGAGAAAATTCCAAGCGAGATCAACTTGACTCGATTCGACTGAATTTCGGCTAGGGCCGATTTTGCCTAATATGACCAAATTTTGGCCAGAGCCGACTTGGGCAAATATGGCCACATTTGGGCAAGGGCCTGATCAGTCAAATTTCGGTCAGGGTTGACTCCACTAAATTCGTCGGTTGGGACCGACTTGACTTAATATGACCAATTTTTTATCACAGCCGACTAAGTTGAATATAGTCAAATTTTGTTCGAGACTTACTCGACCGAATACGGCTAAATTTGAGCTAGTACTGACTCTACCAAATTTTGGTCATGACCAACTCGACTGAATTTGGCCAAATTTAGGTTAGGACCGACTCGCCTAAATATAACCAAATTTCGATCGCGATCAACTCTGCCGAATACGACCAAATTCAGGGCAAGACCAACTCGATCAAATTTTGGTCGAGGCCAACACGACCAAATTTTGACCGGAGCCGACTCGACTGAATTCGGCCAAATTTCGGTCGTGGCCGACTTAGTTGAATACGGCCAAATTTCACCCTAGGTCGTCTCAGCCAAATACGACCAAATTTGGGTCAGGGTCGACTCAGCCAAATCTCAATCGCGGCCCACTCGATTGAATTCAACCAAATTTTAAATGGAGCCAACTAGGATGAATACACCCAAACTTTGGTCGTGGTTGTCTCGGTCGAATACAGTCAAATTTTGTCTAGGTTGACTCAGCCCAATGCAGTCAAATTTGGGTCGGGCTGAACTCAACCGAATACTTCCAAATTTTGTCCAGGACCAGCTAGGCCAAATTTTGATCGCGACCGACTTAACAGAATTCGGTCAAATTTTGTATAGGGTCACGCCAACTCAATCAAATACGACTAAATTTAAACTAATTGGTTTCAACTTTTAGCCTAACCTAACCAAAAATATAAACTGAAAATTTGGATTGGATATTTTGGATTATCCATTTTGAAAATCTAAATTTAGAGAATGAATATCCAATTCATAAAATATATAAAATATATATCAGATTGATATCCATATCTAATAAAATAAATTTTAAATGGATTGAATTTTTAATAAAATAGATATTAAATGGATTAGATCATAGAAAAATAGATTGGATTATAAAAAATGGATTTTTCTCCCACTCTTGATTAGAATTTTGTGACACATCTCTTCACATATTTAATGTCAGAATAGAAAACCAAAAAAAAAATATTGTCTGCCAACTTCTAAACACTTTTCTAAAATCATCCATGTAATGATAGCAAACATCTGCAAAAGCTTCAAATTACTTTTGTTGTATAAGGTTAGTTTTCCTATTTCCGATAAAATTATGTCCTTTTCTCTTCCTTCTTTCGATTAATAAGAAACTATTATTTGAAGAAGGATAAATAGCAAAGAAGAACCTTAGCTATACTGCAACCAGTAAACCAAAGCACCATTATTTTATGAAAGAATCAAGTATTTCAGTGCAATAATTTGAGACGTGCTACGTGGGACGTGGAAGGTGAGACGTGAGACGTGCGACGTAAGACGTGAGGGTGGGATGTGAGACGTGGGACGTAGGACGTGAGACGTGAAACGTAGAACTTGTGACGTGAGATGACGTAGTACGTGAGACGTGATACGTGAGATGACGTGGTACCGTGAGATGTGAGCCGTCAGTCGTAAGACGTGGGATATAGGACGTGAGACGTGAGACATGCGACGCGAGACGTAAGACGTGAGACGTGAGACGTGGGAGGTGAGACGTGAGACGTGGAAGGTAACATGGGCATAATACATGGGACATGCAACGTAAGACGTGAAACGTGAGGTGAGACGTGAGACGTCAGATGTAGGACGTGGGACGTGAGACATCAGATATAGGACGTGGGACGTGAAACGTGGGACATGGGACGTAGGACATGAGATGTAGAACGTGGGACGTGGGACGTGAGACGACGTGGGACGTGATACGGGAGACGTGAAATGTAATACGTGGGACATGAGACATGAAACGTGAAACGTGAGATATGAGACGTAAGATATGAGACGTAAGACATGCGAAGTGAAACGTGAGACGGGAGACGTGAGACGTGAGACGTAGGATGTGGGACGTGAGATGTGGTAGTTGAGACGTGAGACGTGGGATGTGGAACGTGGGACGTCAGATGTGAGACGTGAGACGTGAGACGTGAGCCGTTAGACGTGTGACGTGGGACGTGGGACGTGAGACGTGAGCCGTTAGACGTGTGACGTGGGACGTGGGACGTGAGACGTCGAAGGTGGGACGTGAGACGTGAAATGTGTGACGTGGGACGTGAGATGTGAAACGTGGGACGTAAGACGTAGGATGTAGGACATAGGACATGAGACGTGAAACGTGGAACGTGTGACGTAGGACGTGGAACGTGGAACGTAAGACGTGAGACGTGTGACGTGGGACGTGTGACGTGTGACATGAGACGTGAAATGTGTGACGTGGGACGTGAGATGTGAAACGTGGGACGTAAGACGTAGGACGTAGGACATAGGACATGAGACGTGAAACGTGGAACGTGTGACGTAGGACGTGGAACGTGGAACGTAAGACGTGAGACGTGAGACGTGTGACGTGGGACGTGTGACGTGTGACGTGAGACGTGAGAGACGTGTGACGTGAGACGTGAGACATGAGACGTGCGACGTGCAACGTGCGACGTGGGCGTGAGACATGAGATGTGAGACGTGCGACGTGCGACATGCGACTTGCGACGTGCGACGTGTGACGTGAAACATGAGACGCGAGACGTCCGTAAACACTAAACCTTGAAATTTATATTCATAAATTTTAAACTTTACAATTTAATTAAAAAATTTAGATGTTTAATAAAAGAATTGTTAATGTATCCATCAATTTGTACTAACAAATTTAAATTTTACTTTTGTAAAAAACTGTATTAATAAAAAGATATTAAATACGTATAAAAGTGAAAGAATAAAAATACGAGGGTAAAAGTAATAATTAATGTTTATTTAACACCTAAAAATAAAAATTATGAGGATAACAACAATAATTTATATTTATTGAACTCCTAAATGAGTGGAAGGAAGCAGAGGATGATCTGAAAAGTTAAACTAAGGATGAACAAAAAATCTAATTTTCATTATCCAATCCATTTAATATTCATTTTATTAAAAATCTAATTCATTTTATTGGATCTGGATATCAATTTGATTTACATTTTATATATTTTATGGATTGTATATTCATACTCTAAATCTAGATTTTCAAAATGGATAATCCAAAATATCCAATACAAATTTTTAGTTTATATTTTTTGTTAGGTTAGGCTAGAGGTTGAGACAGCCTGACAAAATTTGATCGTATTCGGCCGAGACAACCACGAACAAAATTTGGCTGTATTTAGCCTAGTTGGCTCCAGTCAAAATTTGGTCGAATTCAATCGAGTTGGCCTCGATTGAGATTTGACCGAGTCGACCCTGGCCCAAATTTGGTCGTATTTGGTTGAAACGGCCTAGGATGAAATTTGGCTGTATTCAAATGAGTCGGTCACAATCAAAATTTGGCCGTATTCAACTGAGTCGGCCACGACCGAAATTTGGCCAAATTCAGTCGAATTGACTCCGATCAAAATTCGGTCGTGTTGGCCTCAACCATAATTTGACTGAGTTGGTCCTAACCTTAATTTGGTCGTATTCGGCAGAGTCGATCGCGACCGAAATTTGGTCATATTTAGGCGAGTCGGTCCTGACCTACATTTAGCCAAATTCAGTCGAGTTGGTCATGACCAAAATTTGGTCGAGTCGACACTAACCCAAATTTAGCCGTATTCGGTCGAGTAAGTCCCGAACGAAATTTGATTATATTCAACTTAGTCGGTTGTGATAGAAAATTGGTCATATTCAGTCAAGTCGGTCCCGACTGACGAATTTAGTAGATTCAACCCTGACCGGAATTTGACTGATCAGGCCCTAGCCCAAATGTGGCCATATTTGGCCAAGTCGGCTCTGGCCAAAATTTGGTCGTATTAGGCAAAATCGGCCCTGGCCGAAATTCAGTCGAATCTAGTCAAGTCGATCTCGACTGAAATTTTGTCATGTCAACCTTGGCCAAATTTGGTCACGTTGTCCCTGACCAAAATTCGTTCGAAAGTCATTCAACTTCATCCCATGCTGAAATTTGGCCTCATTGGCCCCGACAAAAAATCTGTCAAATTCTATGGTGTCAGCCCTATGGACACAAGTTTTAAAAAATTTAATTTGAACTTATTTTATGAAAAATAAATTTTGGATTTTGAACTTGATCCAAATATTTATATCTGGATTTAAACTTGATCTAAATATTTGGATATGGATTTTTAAAAAATTCAATCTACTTTTTTTGAAAAAGTGGATTTAGATCGAAAATCTAATCCAATTATTTAGATCCAAAATGGAGGTGGATTGGATGATCCAATCCACGATCACCCCTACCCAAAATTATTAGCCATGATCCGTTATTATTCTTGTCCGATCAGAATTCTTGAGTAAGTTTATATTTAAGGAGAGATGCAAATATACTTATATATGGTGGTGTTTGTTTGTAATACTTGAAGGATGATTAGCTATAATGTAACTAGAAATGCGGAGTTACAAAATTACTGTGATCGTTCAATTATATTATTTATGTGTAATGATAATATATTTATAGAATTTATAGAAATATATAAAAATATTTTTTTTTTTTAATTTCATCCAATTTGTGACATTTTACTGTAGTACAGTGTACACACGTTCCGTTCCCTTTTTTAATTTGATCTCAATTTTACTTTAGTGAAAAGAAACTGTAAAGGGCCGTTGGACCTTCTTGGGCCCACCCATCATTGCTCCCAGGTTCCTAACATCATTTCAATCTAGAACAGTCCAAAAAACGATAAACGCTTATGCTTTTTTTATAGTGTGAAATATTTATCATGACTAATCCTTATCAGAAAATCTAATTTTCCTTATCCACAACATTGGTTAATTACGTTAATCAGATTCTTTCTTTTGATTTAGGAAACTTAACTCCAAATTCAGATTAAAGGAAAAGCTGAGACTTGAATTAAAATCATGTGATGATGTAATGAATTGCAACATATGAACAGTATACAGGCAAATTCTGGTGTCAGATATATCAGTGGAGGAACAAAATTCTTTGCTGATTTACATCTTTGAAGTTAATAAACCATTAGAAAGAATCTTATTGAAGTTTGATAAAAAATAATAATATGACAATCAATAGTTCATGTGGAAGGAGGGGCTTAAAGATGTGACTATGCCTTGGACTGTGAGATCTGAAGGTTGCTCATTCCAGCATGCACTTTTTCTTGAGCAGTTTGATTTGGAGGGTTCAGCCATGGATGTTCCAGGCACTGTCTCGCAGTTGGTCGCTTCTCAGGGGCAAAATCAAAGAGTGGTAGAAGAAATTCTGAAAACTCTCGAGCATCATTAGCTGAAAATTTATATTTATCAGTCAGCAATTTGTCTAGTGGACAGAATTTTAGCCTGCGAATCCTTTTTAGATCCCCATGCCTGTCAAAGTAATCCTTGGATTGAGCTCCTCCAATAGCAATCTGCAACTCACAAGCATTAGATATGGCAGAATAGCTCTTCAAGAAACTATATGAACAAAGTGTTCAGAGTGTACTCACCTTCCGGGGCATCTTTCCAAGGAGTTCCATCATCAGGGCAAGGTGATCCTAAAATCAACAAAATGCAGATTTTAGTATTCTGCTAAAAAAATCTTTAGGGTAGATTTGTGTTCAATTACATTAATGACCGTGGTGATTTTTTCGTTCCTTTTTGTTGATAAACAGATCAAAGAATATCAGCTAAGATTAAAAGCTTCAGCTTTGGAAACTACAGTTTGATAGATTTCTTACTGTAGCTATTTTCAAGAGTTGTTGATCACAGATCACAAGCGTGAAACTTTCAATTTCACCCTATGATTATAGAAACTCAAACACAACCAGAAACAAAAAAAAAAACTTTTTAGTTCCACTCACAACAGGGCTGTAGCCTGTAAAAGGATCATAAAAAGATGAAAACATGAATACTTACAGATATAAATTGTTACATAAGATCTCTCGTGTGGCACAGAAGAGACATTATTATAAAATAATCTTGGTACTTGAGACAGTATTTTGTCGAAACTAGTTTATCATGAGCGATGCAAAAAATGCTTTAGTAAAACAGTACAGAAAATTTGTCAAACTGACATCTGGCTTACTGGTTTAACAAGGTGATTCAATGAATTCTATTCTTATGTATCTTTCACATATTCCACAATAGAAGTAATATAAGTGTATTTGTAAGTATTAGCGACAAATATAACAAGATTTAACCATTTTTTTCAAATCGTTTCTGATAGTATTGCTACCTTCAAAAAGATCACACGCTTTACACCAAATTGAAGCCAAAGGAACCTCCTTAAAAAATATGGAATTACTTATAAATGCATAAGACTTCAAAACGTAACTAAGCATTATAGTATTAATGAAATCATCATACCTCATCCTCACTAAAACCTTGTCCACCCTTTGGTGTGAACAACATATCTCCAGTGGCTAGTTCAAAAACAATGCAAGCAAAAGACCACATGTCAACAGGGAAAGAATAGCCAGATATCAGTATAACTTCAGGTGCTCTGTACTGTCTTGTCTGAATTTCTTCTGCAAACTGCTTATCAGCCCAACAAGCATTTCCAAAATCTACTATCTTGCATCTCACATCAATCCCATTAATGTTTCTATCGGTGTTTGCAACATCTTCTCCCATTGTCCCTCTTCTTCCGGATATCTTAGCAACTGCGGACCTTGCTCTCCTTTTCAACCTTTTCTCAATAAGACTTGATACTCCACCATTTGTGTTTCCCTCAGGTCGCTCCAGAATTGGGGAGAGTCCAGATCTTAAAGGGTCTTTGGCAGGATCAATGGTTGAACATAGAAGAATGTTTTCAGGTTTTAGGTCAGAGTGGATTATACCAAGATCAGTATGCAAGTAGTCCAAACCAACTAAAACACATTTGCAAATCTCTCTAACTTTATTCAATGGAAGGCCTTTGTAACGGTTATATTTGATCAAGCGAAGCAAGCTATCGCCCAGAAACTCTAGGACCATGCATAGATGCTGTCCATTTGGACCATTGTGCTTAAAGTTGTCAATCAATTGAATTACAAATTTTGAATTTGATGGGTCACGGTCAGCAATGGATGAAAGAATATCAATCTCATGAAGGGCAGCCTGAACAAACTGAGCCGCACTTTTCTGGATCTTGAGTGCAACAAATGACTGAAAACCACAATCTAAAAATTAGACAAAAGTGCAAAAGAAAAATGAAAGCTGGTGCACAAAAATAACAAGAAAATACCATTGTTTGGGGAGGTTAAGGTAATCTCTGAGAATAAACACACAACCGTACATACATGTTTAACCTTCATACAAGGTTTCTGAACCAAAAGCACACATAAATGAACAAAGGATGAAGTTGGACGTGATCAATGAAGAGTGTCATTGTGCATATGTGTACAACTTAAACTTATTTTCTTCTTGGGATTTGCCCAATTTTCTGCTTTCTAAATTCAAGCACTAGCAAGAACCTATAACTAACTACAAGTTATGCGATTTATGGTTAAACACCAGTGTCACGGTTACCAAGATGCTTAATACACAAAATCGTGACCAAATCAGAATCAAGCCGTTCAAACAGAAGCAGCAGGGGCACATTTATTGCCCCTCTATATACAGACAAATCTATCACCCATGTAAACCAGGTGGTCACATTCTGTGAGGACCATTCACCATTTCCCGTTAAACCAACATGCATAGATTCCTTTTTATGACACAAGTTGAACAAAAGAAGGAATCATAGATTCGTATTTCCATAGTGGCAAGCAATCAACATCAAGAAGCCAAATAATCTCAGACACAAAACGACATAAAGGTGCCCAAACAAGAACCGAAGATCCCGGAACCTCCACAACATTCGAAGGAAGCAAATTTCAAACCAACAAAGCACAACGAAAATTTCCAAACCCAGTACACTCATCACAGCCCAAAATCCAAACCCAAAAAGGGTGGTCTCAAAACGACGCCTTTTTGCAGAAAACAAAGAAAAAAAAAACTGACATAACAAACG
>Ga0214545_1000480_pt1 | contig 63422 bp, 33 predicted proteins | sample CNSS4metaG_FD_160064 | JGI IMG/M metagenome (GOLD analysis project Ga0214545, IMG submission 160064) | Root nodule microbial communities from cowpea collected in UCLA plant growth center, Los Angeles, California, USA - CNSS4 | ecosystem: Host-associated > Plants > Roots > Nodule | place: USA... | reverse complement strand
TGTTTGTTCCGAATTCACAGACATGCAAATGCAAGTGTTGTCTTATTATTATTCTGCTTGACAAAGTCCTAGTCCTAGCTTCATTTATTTTATTTTACTTTCCATAACATGCACTTCTTCATGGTCTTCTGACAAATTATTTTTTAATAATGCAGAAAAGGCTGCTTTCATCATATGATACCGACTCTGATGAATCGAAGCATGTTAATATTTGCAGCACTAATAAATCCGAGAGTGCTATTCTGTCTGCATAAGGATTTCGAGAGTGGTTTTTCACTGAAGAGTGTTTTGAATCTATCTACTGAAGAATGCACATAAAGAGGGAGCGAGAAGGTTAAAAAAGACAAGGTTTTTGGTAAAAGGAAGTGTAGCTTCTTAATGCTTGCATATGTATATAAGACGTACATATATAAATATATACATACATATATACTTATATGTATGTATAACTTTTGGTTTGAGCTTTTGTTTGTTTCTGGCAGTGATAGATGGTAGATATGGTGGTGTTTTGTATATGTTTTGAAGATGGTTGTCCTTGGAATGCTGGACAATGAGAGTCCTGTTAGGTCACTTGTGGAGGCTTTACTGTACAGTCTGAGTGTTTTTGTGTTATGCTGCAAAGCTTTGAATTAGCATTTAATATTTAAGAGCAGTGTTAGGAATTAGGGGCAGTCGTTTGCCTTGTATATATATAAAGCAATAAAACAGTGTAGATAAGTTTCTTGTATATATATAAAGCAATAAAACAGTGTAGATAAGTTTCTCTCCTTTCATGCGTGTATATATATTATTATAAAACCTCTCTTGCTACCTATCTGGTTACAACCTTTTCATTCAGAAATTCAAACAGTTTTTGCTCAAGTGATGATTTTTTGAAGTTTGGATTTACATTTTGGATGAAGAAAAATAAGAATTTTATTTATTTATTTAAAATAGTTTTTAAAATCGTAATGGGTGACTTTATATGATCTTGAAACAAATATTGAAATTAATTTATTTTTAATGCGATCACTTCATCTGATGTGGAGACAATTATTGTATTTGTGGTGTTTATGAATCTCATACTAAGAAGAATAATGAGTAAGTTGAAACTTGAGGACTAAAATTTGATATAAGTCTTTCGTTAAATATTGTTGACACTGATATTTGAGTTATGATTTATATTATTTAATTTAAATCTAGTTTGAAACACGGTAAAAAAATTAATATTATTGAATTAAAGAAATTATGTTTATTTATTATATTTGGAATTTGAAAGATTTGATAATGCATTAAAATGTGAGATTTTAATTTGAGATCGACATGAACTCTAATTTTTAATTTTGCATGTAAAATTAACGAGTACAATATATATAGTCCATAAATTAATATTAACTTTCCAATCAAATTTGTTTTCTCGATTAAAAGAAACCTTAGTATATAACCTACTTTATTGTAAACAAATATATTAAATTTGAGCGAAAGCATTACTATCATTATAATGAGTTATGAAAGTGAAAGAACTCCTTATAATAAGAAATCAGTAATGGCCCAAACAAATATACATTTGTACTCTATATGGGCTTTTAAATAAAAAAGGTATATCATGGTTTAGTTTGATCCAAAAAAATCATTATATATGTATTATAATAATAATAATTCATTTTTTCTTCATTATTATTTAAGTGAATCATTATAATTTATTTTGAATGTAATTCTATAATGAAAACTATTCACAATAATTTAAACATATTTTACATGTAATTATATAGTATTACTATTTTTAATTATTTTCATTTGTATAGAACATATTTTAAATTAATCATAAGTTAAAAAAAAAGTTATTTTACATTGGTAAAACGAGATTAAACCTTAAATTAAACAAGAACCAAACTTTAAATAATACTACATATCAGATCCTTTCCATTATTAGAGGATAAGAAAAAGAGTGTTTCAACTCATAATCCACTAAAGAATTTGAAACCATGGTAAATGATATATATATATATATATATATATATATATATATATATATATATGTAATTAATCCGGTTGTTTAAAATGTTGGTTGATTGCATCAAGCATTTCAAACCATAGCATCATATTTTGAAGGAATTTAGGCGTTTAAGCTAATTAAAAAGACAATTTCTTTGTCTTATGACAACAAACCTATTTTAAGATCAATCTTTAACATCAGTGAAATTGTACTTAGAAATACTAGTTTTAAGCATAATCAATTGTATGTCATAATTTCTAGAGTTCAAAATAATTTTGGATTAAAAATTTTAATCCATGACATAAAAAAAAAACTTTTGAATTCTACCAAAGTAGTTTTCCAAAATGTAGAGTATAACCTTCAACAAGCATTTTGGTTCATTATGTATATTTAAACTATTCAATTAACTTAGCATCATTAGTAAATCCATCTTAAAAGACATAATTTTTGTGAAATACAAGTATAAAAATGCCCAAAATAGTATATCTATATATAAAAATAGGATAAAAAACTAATATAATTGTGTAACAGTATGCATCAGCCATTAATAATATAAAACACCTTAAAATTACATAATCTCTAATTAAATCGAACAACTACAACATACATCTCATTCCTTTACTTCAATTATATCTTCAAAATAATTTCTATAATATTCAATATTTAAATAACCTTTTAACATGTTTAAATATAAACCAATGTTTTCATTCATTTCTTTAAAAATACAATAACATTGTAAACTAACAACATCAATTCTACAAAATACACGCTATTTAATGTTGATGCAAGTTACGTAAAAGAAATAAAATTCTAAATATCTGATGTATATAAATATCGTTATCAATAAACACCACTAATTATTGTTGTCTGACATCTTATAATTTTACCATAAACAAAATTATATTAAATAACATTTTTTTAACAATTTTTTTTTTAAATCGAAAAGAAAAACCACAATGCTCGTACTAGTGAATTATAGAAATGAAAGAGTTTGTTATAATCTAAAACACTAATAATGACCCAAATAAATATGACTTTTGCACTTTATGGGCTCTTCAACCCAAAATAAGTACACATGGTTTAATTCGACAAAAAATATTCATTATATATATAGTATAATAATAATAATAAGATGAAGAAGAAGAATAGTTTTAACTTATCTTCTTTTTTTCTCCATTATTATTTAAATGAAGTATTATATTTATTTTCAATTTAGTTATATAATGAACAGTATCCACAATAATTTAAACATATTTTAAAGGTAAGTTATACAATGTAACTCTTTTTAATTATTTTATTTCATTATTTATAAAACATATTTTAGACTAGAAAAAAAATAATACTTTAACACAATTATATACTCATTTCACATATTATTTTTTACCTTTTTTATTATAAAAAACATGTGAAATAAATTTAAGTTTGTATATCACAGTTTTTTAATTTTATATATATATATATATATATATATATGTATATATATTATTTTATTAAGTTATATTATATATATATATATATATTATATTTTTATTATTTAAAAAGTAAAACAAAGATAAAATAAAATTTTATTCGATGAATATTGATTAATAAAAATATCAGAATTATCTTTTTGAATTTTTCACGACCAACAATCAAGTGAGCATGAGAGTAAAAAGAAAAGACAAAAATATATAATAGGAGAGGGATTGAAAATTAAAGAAATCGAAGAACACATTCTTATAATATCCTATTATGATTTATATGTAGAATAAATTTATGATTCTTCCAAATTAATATGAACCGAAATTATAATTTTATGATTCTTTAATGAAATTGACATAAATCCTAATTATATTTTATCAAAATTTTAAATTATAAAATGTAGAGATTTTGTATTTTTTTGTCATTACATATGATAAAATTTGTAAAACTTTAATGAATGTAGACCTGCATTATGAATACTGCATTATGAATACTGCAATACCGCTACATGTAATGAGTTGGTTGAATAGTCTTAAATTGGAATAGAAATTAAAATATCATGTTGCTTAAATTCAATGAATTAGAACAATTAAAAATTGAAAAGTGTAAATTACAGTGTAAAAATAGTTTAAATACAGGAAACTAATATTTTTTTTAAATTAAAAATAAAAATTTAGATATAAAAATTTAATTTGTTGTCCAAGTTCCCGTATACTTTATCATATTTTTTTACTTTTTTTATCTATGTAATGATTTATACCTAACCTACTTCTTTAATATTATTATTAGTATTATTATTTAATAATATTAATAAATTAATATTTTAATTACTAATGTTAGTAAATATATGTTGAAGTATGTTTTTTTTTTTGTATGAATATAATTATATTTTAATGTATTGATGTCATCTTTTTAAAATATGTTATTGAGAACCGTAGTAATTTAAAATAAGAAATATCTAATATCGAAATATTACAAATAATTAACAATTGATTATAGAAATAAAATGTTAAACTATTTCACATATTCAAATTATACAAGTTACATTAATGAAGATTCGGAAATTTCAGTCATGTTTTACATAAACTACCTTTGAAGAATAAAATGTAATATTTGTATGGATTGTGCTGATGATAATATCGATTATTGTATTTGGAAAGTATAATTCACCGTTGCATTCAATAATATATTAATAATACAATTGTAACATAATATATTTACCAAAATAGTACATGTTTATGAAATGTATGAATTTTAATTGCATATATTTATCACTTAGTCTCTATTTGAAATACATTAATTATTGCAAATTAGTTTAATTTGTTATACATTAGATTCTTTTTAATTAATATTGTTCATGAGTATATTATAAAGTGACCAAACTAAAAAAAAAAACTAAAATACAGTTATAATATAAGGAAAATGGAAAACAAAAATATAGGTAAAACGAAAAACAAAAATCAAAGTAAAGTAAAAGTTAATATAATAATAATAATAATTAAATAATATAATCATAAAAAATTTGGTCACTATTTCAATTACTAAATTACAAAAATAATTTCGATTTACTAATTCGATTAGTATTAATGACTACATCTCAATCACTATTTGACAAATTTATAGTAATGTTAATTACAAAAATTAATGTAATATTTATGTAAATGCACTTAATTATAAATAAATATGTTCACTCAATTACAGATTTTTGTTTCTTACATAATATAAAAAATATTTTAAATTATTTCAATGCCAAAATAAATAAATAATAGTTATAAAATATATTATTGAATTCATTAGCTTATTGTTATATATATTAAATATGATTTTAATATAAGCATAAATATGTTGTTGTAAGAAATATAAGTATAATTATAATAAATATAAATAAAATAAAAAACACAGGAATTATGTAGTATAAAATATGCAAATATTTATTTTAAAATTAGCGATAATAACCAAATTTAATAAAAAATAATAATCAGTCATTATAGTAAATATTTTAGATTCTAATTTTTAAAATAAAAATCATCGGTAACTAATATAATTTTAAAAAATTATAATTAATCTAAAAATTAATAACTAAAATAATTTTTATTATAAACTAATATTTAAATTGATCAATAATATTAACTATTGAAATTTTATTCACCAAAAATTAAATTCTAATTAGAATAATATCTTTATATTAGTTTTTAAACATATTATTTTTTATCACTCGATTATTATTTAAAATTTTTCTAATGTCTTGGTAACGGAACGGTCATAATTTAATCATTCAAATATTTTCGAAAGAAATATCTAACTTTTACATTCCAGAACTTTAAATTTTAATTTTCATCATTTCAAATAAAATTGTAGTAAATGTTTCACTTATAGATAAACTAACTTTATGTTTAACTAATAAACAAAATAACTTATTGAAAACATAAAAGAGTACATTTCATTAAAGGATAAAGAAAGAAAGTACTTTTTAAAACCCAATAATTATTATTTCAATAGAACTATAAAGAAAATAACTTTTATTCGATATAACATTAGAGAGGAATACATAACTTTCTTAATACCATCTCTTCTCCCAACAAGTCATATTTTGAATACGATAATTAACTAATTGAATTGAATTTGACCATCTCTGGAACAATAAAGCTCATCCTTTTAAGGTCCGTTTCAACAATTCTTCTCTTTTTTCTTTAACAACTTCGAAAAAGAAACAATATTTAAACTCTCCCATGTATTCATCCTAAATTGAAATACAAAATCAATTAATAGTATTAATAATCTTACGTCAACAATTCTACATAATACTATAGTTATAATACTATAATTATGAAATTCTCATTTTCAAATGCAATAATTACATTAAACCTTTTTCTTTTTCACACAGAAACCAGACGAACGCACGCAATATAAATAAGCAAAAACTCATCTTCTTCACTCTCTCTGTGTCTCAAATTTGTTCAATGAAGTTTCTTTAACTTCACTTTCCCACCCAAAACCAATGCCACCAATTTTCTAACACCAACACACCCTCTGTGTTTGCAACCATGTCGGTGTACGACGCAGCTTTCGTCGACACAGAGCTTTCCAAACGCACTTCCATCTTCGGCCTCCGTCTCTGGGTCGTCATCGGAATCCTTGTCGGATCCATCATCGTCATCGTCCTCTTTCTCCTCTCTCTCTGCCTCACATCCCGCCGCCGCCACCACCACAAAACTCCCCTCCGCCGCCGCGCCGCTGCCATCCCCACGCCGCCCATTTCCAAGGAAATCCTGGAGATCGTTCACGTTGCCCCGCCGCCCGAGACCGTCAACCTCCCGCCTCCGAAGGCGGAGCCACGCGCCGCCGCCGTACTGTACTCCAGTGGGGAGAGCAGGGGAGCGTTGAGCTTGTGCGAAACGGCGTCGTCGCTGGGGAGCGGGAGTGTGGGCCCCGAAGTGTCGCATCTCGGGTGGGGGAGGTGGTTCACGCTGAGGGAACTCGAAGCTGCGACTAATGGGTTGTGTGAAGAGAACGTGATTGGTGAAGGTGGCTATGGAATTGTGTATCGTGGGTTGTTACCTGATGGAAACAAGGTTGCTGTCAAGAACCTTTTGAATAATAAGTATGTCTCTCTTCTTATTACATGCTTCAATTTTTTTGTGGTATTTAAATTCAGTTTAAGTGGGGTGGGCTACATGGATCGATCAATTCTTTGACTTGGTTAAAGATGAAATTTTTAGAAGGAATTATCGGAAAATTTATTTTGAGGTTTAATTGGGGTGGCTGAAGAAAAATGGAGTTTCTCTGATCTGTGGTTGGGTCTCTGTGTGTTAAAGTAAAAGTGTCAGGAGAAATTCATGGGTTTATGTAAATTATGTTTTTTTTCTTAGTTTGGGTGTCTGGGGTTGAATTTTTCATGTCGTGTTTTTAAATCTGCATAGGAGACAGGTTTTATTGGTTTTGGGTCGTTTTTTTTCTTAATTTGATTTTTTGAAAAAAGAAATGCTTGGGTTGAGCTAAATTGATGCTTGTGCTAAGTTTGGAACGCAGCTTTACTTGCTTGAAGTGAATTAGTTCTTGTGGTGAACAGTGATTGACTCTTTTCTTTATATTTTTTTTCTTCTTGTTTTCTCCTTCTGTTTTACTCTTGCCACTACTGTTTTTGTAATACTTTTTAACCTGTTTTCCTTTTTGTGTTATCCTTATCTTCTGCTTCTGGGTGTTGTGTTGTAAAGTCGCTTACTTATATGAAGAAAAGAATCATTTTTCTTTTCGGCTCCTTGTTTGTTACTACTCAATTGATAATGTTGTCACTTTCAGGAGTTTCTGTAGAATCATGCTTTGTTGAGATTTGCAATTAAATTCGTCTTTGGTTACTCACTGAAAATAATGTGGTCTTGGATTTGTCTCTCTCTAACAAGTGATTAGTGTCTAACTCATTATCAGGGGCCAAGCTGAGAGAGAATTTAAAGTAGAGGTAGAAGCAATTGGTCGTGTGCGGCATAAGAATCTTGTTAGGTTGCTTGGATACTGTGTTGAGGGGGCGTACAGGTATTTTTCCAGTTTACTTTGAACATTGAAGATAGAAAGTTTGTTTGGTTTGAAGGTTGTAACATTTGGTGTATGTTTTTGTATCGCAGGATGCTTGTATATGAATATGTTGACAATGGGAATCTAGAACAGTGGCTGCACGGCGATGTTGGAGCCGTGAGCCCTGTAACTTGGGATATCCGAATGAACATTATACTGGGCACAGCAAAAGGGTACTATATCAATGGTTTAATATGCATTCTGATATCCATTTCGGTGCTTGAAAGGCTTTGATCAAAGTGATTTCTTCTGTGTATCTTTTTCAGACTGGCCTATCTTCATGAGGGTCTTGAACCGAAAGTTGTCCACAGAGACGTGAAATCAAGCAACATACTTCTTGATCGTCAATGGAACCCAAAGGTTTCTGATTTTGGGCTTGCCAAGCTTTTGTCTGCTGATCATAGTTATGTCACTACTCGAGTGATGGGAACCTTTGGGTTAGTATGGTTTAACTAAGCTTTTTCCTATCTCTATTTTCTATTATAATTAGCTATTACTACTTCCATTCTCATGTATAATCAAAGAAAAGCTAACTTTGCACATGTTAAGTAAAACAGTAAAGTGCATTAATTTTTACAGTTAATAGATGTTCTTCCTGCAATGTCCTTTTCGTAAAACACAAAATACAGATTATGATGGTATAACCAAAGGTCAGACGATAATTAATGTTATAAATAGCATTCAAGGAAATAAAAGATGTGATGTTTTTTTCTTATAGATGAGAACCGAGGTTGTAATACTCAAATTCAAGGTACTCAATCATAATTAGTGATTCTCTCTTTTTTCTTCAGTTATGTTGCACCTGAGTATGCCTGCACTGGAATGCTGACTGAGAAGAGTGATGTGTATAGTTTTGGAATACTAATCATGGAAATAATTACAGGAAGAAGTCCTGTTGATTATAGTAGACCACCAGGAGAGGTTAGAAACCATCACCAACATGGTCAAACAGTTTAAAGTTTTTCATTTTATTGTTTGTTCTCTGCATGGTTCTCTCTTGTTTCCCCTAACAGTGGAAGTTGGAATTGTTGCAGGTTAATTTAATAGAGTGGTTGAAAAGCATGGTTGGGAATCGAAAATCTGAGGAAGTAGTTGATCCTAAGCTTGCTGAAAAGCCATCTTCAAGGGCTATTAAACGGGCTCTTTTGGTTGCTCTTCGATGTGTCGACCCTGATGCTGCAAAGAGGCCTAAAATAGGCCATGTTATCCACATGCTCGAGGCTGAGGACCTCTTATTCCGTGATGTATGTTCTTTCTCCTTTTCAAACTTTAAAAGTCCAAATTCTCTACTGAATTTTTTCGTGTTATCTTCTGCCAAACATTAAAAATACACCGATATTTGTATATTATAATTCTTTTTAATATATTTAAAAAAAAAAAGTGTCAATCAGTAGACTTTGAAGACACAGCAGTAAGACAACACAAAAAAATCCAACAGGGAATCCAAATTCCGAAAAAGAGTTCAGTTTTGCTGTAATCTGATGCTTTTCTATTTTCCTTTGTTGTTCCTGTCTGTAGGAACGAAGAACTGAGGGAGAATCTTCCCGTTCCCACCGTGATTATCAACTGGAGCATAAGGGCTCAGGATTAGATAAAAGGCAAACAGGTGGAGAAATCAACTCTCAGAGTGAAGATGACAGTAGTAGTAGTAGTAGATATCACAATCATCAGCCTAATAGATGGAGATGATTGTCATGATAACTGAAAAGCAATGTGCCATATTATTTTTCTTCCTAGTAGTTTTGCTGATATCTATTTGTACTTTAATGATGAAAGAAGCAATTAGTCCCCTATTCTGCATAATGTCCCCAGTTACCTACCTCAATCTGGGAGGTTCTTTGTATACTCTGATTCATTACTATAAAATTCAAAATTGTTTTGTGTTTCTTTCTGTTAGACATTGTAGGATAATCATCACACAGTGGTACCTCTTCCATGTGGTCAAAATATGTCATCAACCACCTTTGTCTCCCATATTTTGTTTCAAACACTGCATCCTGGTCCCATCCATATGTTGGAAAATTTAGCATTTTATGAGTGTAATTGGTGGGTCCAGTTAGATGCTTCAGAGCAACAGGCCTACCATCCAGCTATCTTGATGGAAACAGTTTCAATCCATTAACATCATTGCCAACTTCATTATTGGATGTTTGTGATAAATGAACACGTTGGATCTGTAATCAATATCATCAACTCTTTTTGCCATGAATGGCTTACATTTTCCAAATGGAATAACAGGCACTGAGAGTATGGAAGTTGCAGGAACTTGTTCACAGAATTAGGTTTCATTGTCAATGCCAAACTTGCCAGTGCATAAGCAACAGTGACTGGTGCCTGATTATGAGTGTATCTGGGGATACCCTTTTTTTGTCTCTTTCTGTATTCTTCAATGGTTAGTTAGTTAGTTAGTTAATTTCTCATGACAATGCCCCTTGAAATGTTTAAACCACTGTAACTCTTTCACACTGCTGATTCCCTTTCAAGTGTTAATTTTCTCTGTGCTTTGGAACCTGACATTGATTTGGATAAGTAATTATAATTTATAACCACTGAGAAAGATTTGTCAAAAAAGGCTTTTGTCAAGCTACATTGATTATTGACTTTTTGTCAACTGTGGACCCTTTCAGAATAAACTAACACTTATTTGTTTATCCACCCTTGAAATTTCTTATTTTGTTATTTTTATAACCTTTCATTGTGTAAAATGGACAATCATAACATATTCTTTACCTTTCCAATCTCATAAATATCCACCCAATTACTTGTTAGCACTTTCATTGTTTCTTCTTTTTTATTCCTTAATCTCAGAAATCACTTTCTTGCAGAAATTATTATATACACATTTAGCTGTTGGTGGTAACTGCTGAACCTATTGAAGCTTTATGGAAGATAGCAGTGAACTGTTTCATGTCAAATTGTTACCACAATGTATGCAAATGGTTTTGTTTCATGAATTTATAAATTTTATATTAAGAGTTTTACTTAATGTACTTGTTAGTAATTAAAAATATAAAAATCACTTCCATTTAAGGTACAAATACTTCTCATTTAAGGTATTTCACAATTATTTTTAAGAAGTTCAATCAGATAACTTCAATTCTAGGGAAATATAATTGCCTTTGATTAAACCATTGTTCCACCTCCTTCATACTTCTCAGAGGAGATAAAAGAAACAACAATAAAATTGGGAAGAATGCTTTCTCAGTTTTATAAAGTAAAAGCATCTGAAAAGAAATTAAAACTTGTACAGTTATATAGAAATAATTTTTAAATAAAAAAGTAAATCTTTGTTTCAAAAATATTATCTCTATATCTTGTTCACAAGAGACGAGTCTTTTGGATACTACAACTTCAATTTTCCACAAAGTCGTGAATTGTGGGTTGAAGAAGCTTGAATTCATGTGGTATTATTAATGGCTCTTTTTTTTACTCCAACATGCACATGAATAAATATACCTCAGAACATCATAAGTTATCTTGTATAAATTAACTTTAATCATATCATTATATGATTGAGATTCATTCCTTTATACTTCACACTTTTATCTTTTTTTTTTATACAAATCTCAAACTCAAGGCTAAAATTTAAACTCTATAAGAAGCTTCAAACAATCTCATAATAACTCATTCATGACACTTTAATATCTCATATTATATAATATGCTAAGAGGGATAAAGCCATAAATGGATTGTCTTTGTGTGATTCAAAACTTCTAGTCAAATGAATCAAAGAAAAATATTGTCAGCACATTAGAAGAACTACCATGTTTTAAATTTTGAACCACTAAAATAAATTGAGACTGTGAAAAAAATTTCAGAAGTTGTCGGAAAGAAGAGTCTATGAAAGAAAGATTTAGTTTAAGAAGGAAAAAAAAATACAAAGTTAGCATAAATAATGACAGCAGCATCATATTATTTTACTTTAAAAATATGCTTTTGTACGTAGCATGAATACGACATGATGCGTTTAGATATTTCTGCATTGTTTTTCAAACTCTTCTAAAGGCACCATTCACGAGAATCTTGTATGTTCAAACTTGAGATTTAATTATATTTTTTTACACAAGCAACGTATAAAGATTTTTCTCAACTAGCAGATAAGAATTAATATCAAAGATCCACATTTGGTTCCATATAATTTTTTACACATTTTATGAGTATAAAACAGACAAGTTGAACTTATTTTTTTTTAAGCCATTAAGTGCTCCAACTTGTGCATGCACATGCTTAGCTTCTCTAAACATATTTCTTGGCAGAGAAAAGAGGGAAGAGACAAAGAGATTATGTGGTTTCTACTTTCTATAATAAACAAAACACCATTTTGTTTATTGCAAAGCAATGTCTGCAAGAAAGTACTATATAGTTATATTCTATTCAAAGTCTTATTTAATATTTATTTTTTTTGTGCAGTTGTGATGTAACATGATGTCAAAGAAATTATGTTATATTCTTAATAGCATTCTCTCTTGACCTCTTAGTGGAAATTTAGAAACTGGTACGTGACTTTCTTGGTCTGTTCTATTCAGTTAAAAATTTTCTCAGAAAAAGGAAAAAGAATGGAGTTAGTAATATGCTTCATTTAGTTAGTAGTCAAAACCAACTATAGTTTTATTTTTATTTTTTCAAGTTATTCCAACTTTGACATGGATGCTATGAGGTAAAAAACACATTGAAGTGTTTTTTTTTTCTACAAAAATAAGAAAACAACCACACAGATTCAAGATTTATGCAGGATCCTGTTTGTGGAGATAATTAATTAATGAGTTGTATATATTATTTTTGTCTGGGGTACAACAAAAATAAGGGTCAATTGTGTGGTCCATGTTTGAACTTGAGATAATCCATTATCCATAAAAATCAAGGGAAAGAAAATTATAATGTGGTTAGTTTTATACTTCCTAAAGAGATTAATTTTTTACTGTAGAGTATGTATAGCCTTAGTATATATTTGCAAGATGACACATAATGTATATAGAATAGCAGGTATGTAATTTATTTTACTATTTAATTTAATATTATTTTTTTAATGTTATGTCATTAATTAAAAATATTGTAATAATGACTGATTGAATTGAAATAAATAAATAAGTTCTTTATTTGATTCAAATATGAAGATATTTTAAACCAAATGAAAAATGTAAAAAGAAAGATGAAGACAACAAATATGGGTGGACCAATCTTATAGATTAGAAAGAGAATATTCATTATTACTAGAGTTTTCATTATATAAAAATTGTTATTCTATTCAATTCAAGATTTAAAACATTATATTTGTGTTTTCTTAAATATGTTTTTCAAAATGTTTAGTCTTATTTAATATGAGACTTTATATTCGTATCTTTAAACAGTTTTCTCTCCTAGAACGAGTTTTTATTTTTTCATGTATACCCTCTATCAAATATCTTTTTATTTGTGAATATTTAATGGAGACCCTTTAAATATAATATAATTAAATGCACCTACTTTTTATGCTGTGGTTGTTTTGCGTTGAAAATTTTAGACAAGACACTTTGTAGGAAGGACTTGGATTAAGAAGAGATTGAGAGGACGATGATTCATAAGCTAAACATGTTTCAGCATAAAATATTAGTTATACATACACGAACAAAAGATTAATTAATAAAAAAGTTAAAAAAAAATCTTGCTGACAAAAAAAAATTAAATTGAATTAAGAACTCAAATAAAAATCATTCAAAATAGAAGTACTTTGTAACTTTTGTCAATTTTTGAGGCCAAAAATTGCATTGTAAATATGATTTCTATTTACATCAGATAGATATGTAAACATGTCTACCATTTCTAACCTAAGTGTGGATTGAAATGTACAAAGGAAGAACCGAAGAAGAGAAACTTTTGTACTTTGAAACTTTTTTTGTTATTCATTTTGGATTAGGAATCATGAGAATTGAAAAGCATGTGATTAGGAAACAAGTGTTGAAGAGTGTGGCTTTAAATGCAGTCAAGTATAGAAATGAAGAAAAGTAGCGTTAGGTCATCTTCCTACATTGTATTGTTCAACATGTGACATGTCATTGTCAACTATGTTTGTCACCATTGTCTTTCTTTCAACTTCTATAACAACAATTAGCACCAAAATGTAGTGGTTAGGTGGAACACAATTAAATGAGAGCCACATTCAGTGATACAAAACTACAAATAAGTTGGTCATATTTCACTCGGTGCTCCTCACAATCATCTATTTCAAGATTTGGATAGGGTTTATGATTGGAGATCTTGACATTGTTTACCAACTAATTGCACAATTCGGCTTCGTTTTCTTAATTTAATTTTATTGGGCCACTAAGGATCAAGTGAGTCACGTGTAGTCTCTGACCAAGATCATGATATTATTGTGGTCCATCTTGGTAATTTTGGAGAATTATTGTGAGGACTTGGCTCCTTGCTTTATAAAATTTTGTTCCTATTATATATATATATATATATATATATATATATATATATATATATATATATATAGAGAGAGAGAGAGAGAGAGAGAGAATTCTCTTTCTGGTTTTGAAACATCTTGTGACATTGGAGTATTGAATTTAATTCCTAAATGATGAGATTCCTTTTCCTGAAGTGAGCAGTTATAATCATTAATTAATTGGTTAATATTTAAGATTTCATAATTTATTGTTTGTGTACTTGGAATCACTAATCTGTCCTGGCCAGTGCATGGAGATTCTGTCCAATTTGACAGAAATAACATTCACTTATTCAACAAATATTGCACATTCAAGCTCTCCACAAAAGAGTAATTCTATTAGCATCTCTTAACATACTTATCAAAAAAATATATTTTCACTATTAAATTTTGATAATTCTCTCTCACAACTTGATGTATCATCTTTTAAATAATTTTAAAATATAGAAAAATGAGTAAATAGATAACTGATTAAAAGATATCATCATATTATAAAAAAAATTGTCAAAATTTAATAATCAAAATATCACTTTTCTGAACAATAATATTTTAATTACTAAATTTTGACAAGTTTCTCTTACGACCTGATGTTTCATCTTTTATGTAATTTTAAAATATAGAAAAATAAATAAATGAAATCCTTTTTTCGTATGTAATTTTGGAATATAGAAAAATGAATAAATGGAATCCTTTTTTCTTATTAGAATCATTATTATCGTATAAAAATCTAATTTCATTAATAATCCTTTTTTCAAGTACTGACTTTTAAAAACAAACAATTTTTCTAGGGAAAAATCAACAGCAACATAACTGGTGGTAGTTTCCTTGCACTCACTTGAAAAGCAATACCCTTCTGAACCTAAAAGAAGGGTATATTCGAATAGAAATGACTCCACTTTCCTCAACATTTTATATAGACTTGTCATTCATTCCTTCCGATAGGCTACAAAAGTTTGTTAGGACGAACTGACAATTCAAAGGTCCAAATTGTTTAAAAAGTCTGCTTGGTACATCCATTAGGAAGAGTGTGCAATAAATAAAATTTGGCGATTGGCAATAAATAATATAAATTTGTGCCACAACATATAAATGCAGCTACCTAAAATGTCTTGTCTTGCAAATGAAGTATATAAATTCATCCGACCTGTCTGACTCTTGTACAACAGTTACCTCAAAATGTCAAGTGCTAGAACTGATCATTAGCATTGACTATCCAAAGAACATGTCAGTATCGCAATCTGATAACAAAAAATGCTTTCACTGTTTCCCCAGACAAAGTCTCTGGCCCCGGCAAAGATTGGACAACTTTCCGCAAACGCTGGTGGCGGTGATACAGTCATAGCATAGGACAGAAAAAAGCACAGGAGTAGTAGAACTTTGACCACAGCGTTTGAAATCAAGTTAGATCTCCGATGGTTGCTATGACCTTAAACAAGCAATACAGCATTTATACAACCGTCATTTTCTGGATTATTGGTAACCTGAGCATATTTACCTGCATACATAGCAAATAAAAACCCGTGTGTCAATGTCAGACTTTTCAGTTGAAAATTCAGCCAACAGTGATAAAACAAAAAAATATATGTATTTACCCCATACAACTTTCCCCGCAGGTGTGACAAGTCCAAGTTCACTGACATTCACCTGAATTATATACATTAAGCAGTGAAATAAGAAAACACAGTTTGATAGAGTTATCAGTGATAAAAAAAAAAGTTAAATTGAGTTCCACTAATAGATTGGAAGAGAATGAAATATAAATACCTCAATTATAGTTCCCTTGGTCATGACACCAAGTGAGGTGTACATAGGGCCGTTAGGGTTTTTCTTTACTCCAATTATTTCTAGATTAAACGTGCATTTAAGTTCTGGGTGAGTGACATGGGCCTTGGTAAACCGCAAACCTGTTGGACGAATGAATCTCTCATACTTTGGAGGCTTCCTGGTAAAACCAGGCCCAACAAATGTAGCTTTAGTAACCATCCTCTTCCATTGCTTGGCTGCAAAATGGTTAATCATGAACTGTCAGATGCGCTTCAGGAATGATCATTATATTTTTTGTCTAATACTCTAATAACACCGAGTGCTTATGAGTCATGATGAACTAACAGACCGTAAAAACAATGACAGAAAGACACCTTCCCAAATAGAGATTTCTCTAATGACATAACAAGAACACGTAAAGATTTCAAGTACTCAATATCCTCCACCTATTCAAGCAAAGAATGCAAGAATGAACTATGAATCATACACAAGCATGATTTGTAGATTTGTAGACAGATGAAGACAATAATACAATCTAACTAATACTTGAAAATAACAATTTTATGCCATTTTAATCAAGTGGTGCCAATAAGGTGAAAAGAAATTTAAAAACTGAAGCTGGAAATTAAGTTTAGACAGATAAATATGATACTTACTCTTTCTTTTACCAGTCCGGACCACTTTGAACATTTCATCTTCAGCCACAGGACGAACCTGAAGAAACGAAGAAGGCATACATTCTTGTTAACTAAAAAGGAACACAACCCCACCCCCAAGGGGCATCCTTTCCTTCAAAAAGGATACAAAAAATACTCATAAAAAGGAATCTGTATTGAATATGCTATACTTTTCATGTTGCTACGTAGGAAATACACACATGAATATTGATTAGTTATTTTTCTATCAACTGATGCAGTCAACACTCACATGATGTCTATGTGATTTGTTTATTATTCAATTTCGTTGTGTCATTGCAAACTGTACAGCTTTTTGTATTCCTTTCCATCTCCACTATTTTTGTCCACTCAAAATAATTACACCCTCTATTCAATTGTGTCCAAACTGCTGGCATCAATCACCATAATATGAACCCAAGAATCTATGGGCAGAGTTAGCTCCTTAATTGTGGTCAAAAGTTCAGGTCCTACTTGTCACAACTACTTTTATCAACAGTGGTTATTTCTCCCAAACAGTGGTGCCATAGCGGCCTACCTAGCAGCACAATGGTATATGTTCTGAATAATAAGAGATTAAGAATAAAAATAAAAGATAAAACTCAGAAGAGAGCACAGAACCGTGAGACAAAAGCTTGTACATAGATATTAAAGAAAAACAGAGCGAAGCAACAAAAAGGTCACGAATGCCTAGAAACAGCAGCGTGTTTGCCAAAATTGGTAACTGAAGGAATGACCAAAAACTATGGAAAACAGAGGATGCAATGGTTGAGAAAAGCCAACAACAGTCACCATAAATGGCCAGAAAGGAAAATACTGGGAGATGCTTGAAATGCTGCCAGAGATGAGTAGGTGTTAAAGGGAAAGTAGAACAGTGGGTGCTACCGCATAATAGTGTGTGCAAGTGCAAGTGAATCAGAAAGTAAGAAAGTAGGATCATAGTTCTGTGTCATGGTTCAGATAGAATATTCGTGACTCACACAATAATAGCCCCTACTCCAGCAGGGGTTTTGCGTAATTGTTTGCACTACCACAGCCAAGAAAGCTGCTATTCAATTTTAATAGAATGCACCAGCCCCTAAACAACACATTTCCAGAATAGCGCTCCACTATTTCACACTACTGAGTATTGACAACCATGCTCCAACCAAGCAGCAACCAGTAACCACAACTAGTAGTTCTTCTCTTATAATGTGTACTTATTTATTCTCACACGCACCACATTTCATTTTCCCTTTCTATACATCTTCCCGTCTGTATGTTTGCTTGAAGGCAATTTTAATTGGGACTAGGTGTTTAGATTTTTCTTTAAGTGAAAAAGGATAAAGGTTTTTACTAAAAATTTAATCCAAAGTTTACTTAATGCATGAAGAGCACAGGTTCTGTGACAGGTGATAAACAAATTTCAACAGAGGTCATCTAAAATCACCCATGCACACGGTATCAAATGCAATCTTACCTTGGGTAGAGGAACATCCCACTTTCCAGCCTTCTCCTTCCTCTTTTGCTTAATGGTGTTGCTGAGAACCTAAAATCAGAAATTCAATTTAGATGACTTCTGCGAAAAGAAATCACGAATCAAAATTATCATTCAATAATTCACGTGAGATATGCCTTTGCTCTGGCCGTGTTATCACGGTCCAGAAGATAAGCAGGAACGGCTCCATCTTGAACATTATCATCAGCCTTGCGCCTGGATGTTGACTCTTCATGCATGGCCAAACTGTCAACCACAACAGGTAATTCATTATTATCTCATAAACTTAACAACTACCAAGCTAGTTATCAAACATCAATCAACAAAATTTCAACAAACACATCATTCAAAACAACCTAGACACAATGAATCAACCACAGACAGTTTTTTAAAACAAACAAAAAAATGTAGCACATCAACAACTAAAACACTTCCCCAACGTGTCATAAAATAACATACAATATAAACAATTACTGAAACATTATGAAATACAGAAATCCATCCACACAATAGATAAATAAATAAATGTTGTAAAAAGAGAAAATTCTCACGTTTTCTTCATCTGCGCCTTTTCAGCATAATTTTTCTTGGCAATAATCTTCCCCTTGATACCAAGGGCCTGTTTACGAATTAGAAAAAAAAAAACATTCAGATTCGCGAGAATACAACCACATAACTCAAATTCCAAATTTCAAACAAAAAGCGGCAAAACCTTCTGCGCCATTGCGGAGCGTTTGTGAACTTGCCGAGCCTCTTTCTTGCGCTTGCGCTCGAAGTGATCGAGGCGGTAGCCATAGTCTCTTCGGTGACGTTCTATGTAATCCCCTTGCGGCTACAATAACACAATAACGGGATCAGAAAATGCATGCCAAAGATTTTGAAAATACGCGAAGAAGGTATAAGTGAAGTTAAAGAGCGAACCATGGTTACGACGGCGACCGGATTTTCGAATCCGAGAAAGGATGAACGAAGAAAGAGATATTCAGCGTCGCCCTAAGCTGCTTGTGCTGGCGAGTAGAGGTTTATGACATCGACGGCGGTGACATACAGAGTTGGGTTCAAATGGGTAGATGACTATAGTTGGGCTTACAATTGGGCCTTACCAATTACAGAAAATAAACTTTCCTCAGCCAGTTGCACCTTCATAAATTTCTCCTGCATCGTCACATATAAAATGTTTTTTAAAATAACTTTTGAAAGTAAAAAAAAAATGAGACCTTACCAAGAATCATAATAAAAATTATAATAATGAAAAGTTTAAATATTCTGATTAAAATTCTGATCAGATAAAAAAAAAATCAGATATGAAAAAAAAAATTAGAGAATATTATTGAGAAGGAGAAAAAAATAAAAATGAAAATGAAGCCGTGTGAGAGAACCACACTTTACAAATAGAAATAGATTTTTTACACCAACAATCAAATTAAGTGGTATTCAATAGCTTACTTTTTAACATTATATTTTATTAAAAATAAATAGTTTTACTTAATTATTATTTTCTATACATAAATTTTTTTATTATAATATTGAATCACTATAAAATAATTTTGTTAATATATTATAACCAATAATTTTGTCTCTAAAGATAAAAATATTAACATATATTTTAAATTATAGAATTAATAATTTAACATACTAAAATAATTTGTAATATAAACAATATTTTTAAATTTTTCATCTTTATACAACTTGAAACTAATGTGAACTAATTAAGTTAAGTGTGCTTAATTTTAAAATTAGAATAAATAAATAATATAAACTTAACTAATGTGACTATGTTAAGAAGGATAATATATATCACTAGTTTCATGTGAAAATAATCAAAACTCTATTACTACAAACATATATGCTTGTTGAGATGTTAAATAGACTTGTCATTTTGGATATTATTTGAATTTATTTCCCTTTTGATGGAAATTATTTACATGAACTAAAGAGGTATAAACCTAATTTTTTTGGCTTAAATATATATTTGGTCCCTATTTTCATTGTTTTTATTCAATTTAGTCCTTATTTTAGTGTTGTGTTTAATCAATCCTCATTTTCGTCAAATTTTGGTTAATTTAGTCTTTTTTAATAACGATTTTTAAATAGTTAACATTTTTTCAGTTCTTGGTTTTTTTAATTTTTTAAATTTTTTAAATTTTAAAAAATTGTCCATGTGTCAAGTCATAATTATGTCACGTGTCAACGTTAGTGCCACGTGTCAGTTGTAGTTGTGTTATTTTGTTGTTCAATTTAGTCTCTATATTTGTTATTTTTGTTCAATTTAGTCTCAATTTTAGTTAAAATGAATCAATTTTGTCCTTTCCAAATTGACACCAAATTTAATATCCTTTATAAAAATTATACTAATATTTTTTCTAAAATTGACATTTTTATTAATTATTTTTGAAATTCAATTATAAATTATTAAATTTAATTATAAACAACCAAGTATGGAGCTGCGTATTACTTTTCGTACAATTTTTTAAAATTTACTAATCAATCTTTCTTTTTATCATCCAATGTATGTACCTCTTATGTACTTCGAATTTGATTATAAGTTACAAAAATCAATCATTGTTACTTGCACTACGTGGTTGGCTTGAAAAAAAAATTAAGTCAAACCAAATAGACAAATAAGTGGGGCATAATAAACAAATGAGTGGAAAGTTGCATATTAGTTTTCGTAAAAAAAAAATTAAATTTATTAATCCATCTTTTTTTATCATCAATGGGATGTACTCCTTATGTACCCGAATTTTATTATAAGTTTCAAAAATACTGCTTGTACTAAGTAGCTATCTTTAAGAAAAAAAATAGACTAAACCAGATAGGCAAATAAGTGGAACACAAAGAACAAAGAAGTGGGGAGGGGTGTATTGTTTTTCGTTCAATTTTTTAAACTTGACTAATCAATCTTTTTTTTATCATCCAAAGCGATGCTACCAGAAATTTGATTATAAGTTTCAAAAATCAACTCTTATTACTTGCACCAGGTGACTAGCTTGAAGAAAAAAATTAGGTCAAACCGGACAGGCAAATAAGTAGGGCATAATAAACAAATAAGTGGGAAGTTGCATATTACTTTTCGTACAATATTTTAAAATGTACTAATCAATCTTTTTTATCATCCAATGGGATGTACCCCATATGTACCCTGAATTTCATCATAATTTACATAAAACAACCCTTATTTCTTGCACTAGGTGGTTGTCTTGAAAAATAAAAAAAGTAAGCTAAACCAGATAGGCAAATAAGTGGAACAAAGAACAAATAAGTGGAGAGCTGCGTATTGTTTTTTGTACAATTTTTTAAATTTTACTAATCAATCTTTTATTTTTATCATCCAAAGGGATGCACTTCTTATGTACCACATATTTAATTATAAGTTACAAAAATTGCAAATTGCATTAGGTGACTGGCTTGAAGAAAAAAATAGGTCAAACGAGATAGGCAAATAAGTGGGGCATAATAAATAAATAACTGGGAAGCTGCATATTATTTTTCGTACATTTTTTTGAAATTTACTAATCAATATTTTTTTATCATCCAATAGGATGTATCCCACCCCGAATTTGATTATAAGTTACAAAAATCAACTCTTATTGCTTGCACTAGGTGGCTGTCTTTAAGAACAAAATAGGCTAAACCAGATTGACAAATTAGTGAAACATAAAGAACAAATAAGTTGAGAGGTACGTATTGTTTTTCGTACAGTTTTTAAAAATTTACTAATCAATATTTTTTTTATCATCCAAACGATGCTACCAGAAATTTGATTATAAGTTTCAAAAATCAACCATTATTACTTGCACTAGGTGACTGGTTTGAAGAAAAAAAAAATAGGCCAAACCAAATAAGCAAATAAGTGCGGCATAATAAACAAATAAGTGGAAAGTTGCGTATTACTTTTCGTACAATATTTTAAAATTTACTAATCAATCTTTTTTACCATCCAATGGGATGTACCCCTTATGTACCCTGAATTTCATTATAATTTACAAAAAACAATCCTTATTTCTTGCACTAGGTGACTGTCTTAAAAAAAAATAGGCTAAATCAGATAGGCAAAAAAGATTAACTATTTAAACACCTTTAGTAAAAAAGATTAGATTGACCAAAATTTGACAAAAATAAGGATCTAATTAAACATAAAACGAAAATGAGGACCAAATTGAATAAAAACAGCGAAAATGGGGTCCAAATGTATATTTAAGTCTTTTTTTTAATTGGTGTAGGAATGAGGATGAATATGTAAATATTTGTCTCGCACTCGTCTCTATACTCATCCTGATGTGGAAGGGACTCACCACCGTGGAGGATATTATTGCATTCCAAGTGTCAGTCTAAGTCTCACATTAGGTAAAAGTGAAAAAATTGAGTATCAAATAAGTTTCAATCCCTTATGTGAGTTAGATAAAGGTGGCAATATGGGCCTAGCTCGTCGAGTAGGTCCGCATGCCCACACAAATAATGCGGGGTGAGCCAAGATAATGAATACATAGGCCCGTAGTGGCCTACCCTGCAAAAGCCCATAGCTCCCACGGGATGGCCTGCAAGGCTGCATAAAAAAAGAAAAAAAAAACTTGCATTTGTGTATATCAATTATTCTTTTTACTCTTGCATTAACGTTCCAAATTCTTGTATGACTAGAAAATACAAGTATTATGTACTTTTTAATGTGCTAAAATTTGAATAATACATCGTGTATGTCAAAGTACGAATATAAATATGATGAAAATGTTGAATTTTCAATTTATCATCAAACTTTCCAAAGTCGTTACTTAATTTTGTGAACTTCTTAAAGTTTCTCACTTTTTAAAACATTGAAAATTTTATCATAAGAATTTAAAAAAACAAGCGGGCTGGCCCGTGGACCCGCATGTTGGCTCGCAGGCCCACACTTATGTGGGACGAGACAAACTTTTCAGCTCGTGTTAAAAATGCAGGGCAGGGCAGCCCACAATATTGTGCGGGCCGGGCCTAAACAGACCGAGCCGACCCACATTGCCACCCCTAGAGTTAGACTCAGGTCTTATTGTTGTTGTGTTGTTAAGATGAACAAAGATACGAAAATGGGTGCTCATGCTTGAAGGGGATATTGTTAGGTTTCAAGTGTGAGTTTAAGTTTCATATTGAGTAAAACTGAGAAAGTTTAGTATTTATAAACTCATTGTCTTTAGTTTTTTTTTTTAAGGTGATATCAAACCCTAATGTGAGTTATACTTAAGTCTTATTGTTGTTGTATTTTTCAAATGAATTATCCCCACTTGATAGACCACAATTGGTATTACAATTATTTAAGTCTCATATTGCGTAAAAATGAGAAAGTCGAGTAGCATGTATATAAATCCATTGTCTCAAGTTTTTTGGTTGAAGTGGTGTCAATCATTTATGTGAGTTTGACTCGTGTCTATTTTTGTTATATCTTTCTAATGAATTATCTTTCCATCAATTCTCATCCCGTCCTCATTTAAATTATTAAAATATTCATCACTTGTATAAATATTATTCTCTTAGTATTTAGTTTCATAATTCTTAATATTTTTTGTTTATTTGTTCATATTATAATGTTTGAGTTAGAATTTCAAAGTTTCAATGATGTATAGTTCAACTAATTCAATATATAAAAACTTTTATCATATCTTCAATATATTTTCTATCTAATCATATTTTTAATATACATTTGATTATTTTTTCTTATTTTTAATATTTTTATTTCTTGCTCTTTTATTATATAACATATTGTTTTAAAAAAATTATATATAATCATTTTTATTTTCTGATTCATTCTTTTAAATGTAATCACCACTAAAAAAAATCTAACACTCTAAATCATAATATTTAATTCTGATGTTTATTCATTTTCTGATATTCTCTCATAACCGACTTATAATCTTCATTTTTTCATAAAAAAAAATACAAATTTACTTGAATATAAAAAATGAATAAAAAATCATAATTTTAATTTTACAGAGTAGAAGACCACCAGTGTCAAACTCAACAAACCCCAGACACCATTTCGTGCACATGTTGACGGCTGTGTTCGTGTCTAGACGCTCCGGGAGGTGGACGCTGAGGCAAAATTGTCTGGGCTTTGTAGAAGAGTCCCTCTCACACGGTCATCTTTTCATGGTCACCTAGGTTTGCTTTCTCTCCCTTCATCTTCTCCCTTCTCACTATTCATCTCCTCCCAGTTTCTTTTCACATTTTCACATTGTCTTCTGTCCTTCTATTTGTTGATATTCTTCTTCTCCTGTTCATTTTCTCCCTGTTTATCTTTCCCCTGAACTTTCATATTCCTTTGTTTCTTCTCCTATGTGTTTCTTTTTTATTTTTTCCAGTTTTTTCCTTCATCATATGTTATGCAAACCTAATTGGCAATTACATTATTCACATTCGATTCAACGATTCATGTTACGATTCAGGTTACAAGTTACAAAACGATTCATCAAACGATATGTATCGCTGCAGGATAATTTTGTAACTGCGGGAGAATTTTGTAACGAATCGCGATTCAGATAGTACGATCCTGATCCTGATCCTGATGATTCTAACTACACTTAAAAGTAAAGAAGATTTTTTTTTTTTTTTTTTTTTTTTTTTTTTTTTTTTAAATTTTTACACGGGTTAGGGAGCCTACTACGGGGTGAGTTGAGCTAGAGCCAGGTTGTAAAAGTTCTGGATCATCATAAAATGATCCGGGTATGGCTGCTGCCTCTTTCTTAAACTCAAAACGTGTGAGGTGTTTGACATGTCTAACTGAAATACGATAGAACTTTCAAGCAATATTTTGTGCAAAGAATGTAGACATAGAACTGCTTATATTTCTTGAAACATTTATTGGTGTCAATAAAGATAAAAATAATGATGTGTTGAATCAGATTGGCAGTTTTAGTTAGTTATCTGCAATGATAGAAGGCAGTAGAATTCGGTTGAAGACATGGCAGCAGGCTGCTGTGGCAATGGGTTCGGCAGTGGGAGCATTGTTGGACCCTCGAAGAGCGGATTTGATAGCGGCTCTTGGTGAGACGACTGGAAAGCCTGCTTTTGAGAAAGTTCTTCAGAGGATGAAGAGTTGCCCTGAAGGAAGGGTGAGCTAGTTTGTTTTATTCTAATCTTATTTGTTTTTCGTTAAGGTGGATATTTCCTGCCCATATTGTTTTGGATGCTGATTTTTTCTATTTGCTTATTGGATGCTCTATAGCTAGTACTAGCAACAACCATAGTTTATTTGTTCTTGAGATAACAAAGAGTTTAGGATCAGGTGATGGCTGGCCCTTGGTCTTACTCATTGATAAAAGTGATTATAAAAAGCTATCACTTATCACTAAATCACTATCATTTATCACTAAATTAACTGGCATTCTTTTTTGCCTGTTGAAGCATACAACTATGCCACAACAACAACCAATCATTTTCTTTTATAATTCTGATTTATAGGCTGTGTTATTGGAGCGCCCTCGTGTTGTTTCTGCAAACGTTGGACATGCTTGGGACCTGCCGGAAAACACATTCGGTGCTGCCTATGCTAGGTTTATGGGATCTAGGAACTTTTCACCAGATGATCGACCTCCTGTGCGGTTCATGGATACAGATGAACTGGCCTATGTAACAATGAGAGCTCGTGAAGTGCATGACTTCTGGCATACCCTTTTTGACCTTCCCACTAACTTGATTGGGGAGACAGCGTTGAAGGTTATTGAGTTTGAACAGATGGGCCTTCCTATGTGCCTGCTGTCTGTTGTAGGGGGCACTGCTAGATTCAGTGGAAAGCAGAGGAAATTGTTTTATCAGCATTACTTCCCCTGGGCTATTCGTGCTGGTATGCAATCCACTGATCTTATGTGTGTGTATTATGAGCGGCATTTTCATGAAGACTTGGAAGATGTTCGCAGAAAACTGCAAATTGTTCCTGCTCCCATTGTTCCTTAGCTGTATGTATTCGCTCTTGATAAGTTGTCTTGGTGATGACACTGTGCTTGAACTTTGCTATCCAAATTTTGGAATAAAATCCACTGTACTGTACAACCCCTTCCTCTTATATCTTAGTCAATTAGTTTTGATTTTATCATATGATCAGTAAAATAGACTTACAATCACTAGTTCTATTTTTCAACATATCCTGTTATGTTATAGTTTTATTCTTGTATCAATAGTGATTTATCAATCCATGTGATTGCAAATTTCTAATCTAATCACTGACTTTATTTGTCTTACCGGCTAGGGGTATGCAGAAACCACTTGTGAACCAAACCAAACTGTGAAACGCACAGAATTAAATTGAAATAATCAAACTTAAAACAATTCAATTACCAAACCACTTTTTCAAAACAGTTCGGCTACGCAAACTAATTTGCTTAAGTAATTTGTTGAGCAAAATGCAAGTTTGTAAATACTTAAAGGCCAAATTGCATGTTTTTTTAAAGATTCTGAACTTACTGTTTCAAAATTTTCAAACCCTACCATCAAATAAGAATCCTGTCCCTTAATTTTGTATGCAAACTCCATATGAACCCCTTACTTCAGAATTTTCAAACACTAGCTCCAAATCCTCACTGTGAAGTAGGGATTATGTCTCTTTATCTCTGATCACATGAATTAAGCCTCACTGTGGTTCAGTACTTCTAAGTTGTTTGTTCTTGATTCGGTCCTTTTGGCCGGCCCATATATCAGATTGGACGGATTTATTGACTCAGCATTCACATCCATGAAGGGCTGGTAAGAAATAATATTGTTACATAGTCTTTTTTTATTCTTACAAGCCTGACTTAAATTGTATATATGATTAAGTGTAAAAGTTTTAATGATTAGCAGGATTTCTTTTTGTTGCTGGGTAAAAAATGTAGTGCTTTTCTGACGTTGCGATTAACTAAAATTTATGTTTTGCTTATGTCAACGTGTGAATATGGGATGACTATCATCTGATGGGTTATGCAAGTGGAAACCTGATTGTGTGTATGCTTTTTGAGATTTGAGGACTTAAGCATCTTTTTGATGTGTGCATTGTTGTGCTTACTTTCTCAATTTCGGTGATTGCTTTGTGGGTGTTTATGGCATGCTGTTAATGGTGATTGGATCCTAAATTTGGCATGTCTCTTGCAAAAGTTTCAGAAAATTGCAGGAACTATTAGAAGCTATAATTCTAGTCTCCCTACTTCAACTTTTGTAAAATTGGTATGTGGTTTTGAACGTTTGTACGTAAAATTGACTTTGGTGAGACTTGATTCTTTAGTGAAGTGATTGATGTTTGTCGGATGTTTTTATCCCGAAACCATGTTTGCTTAAACTTGGCTAGTTTTTCAATCCAGTAGAGAAGCTACTATTTATTTATCATTCTAGTCAAATCTAGCTTTGAAGCAAAACCAATTTTACTTAGCAATAATCAAACTACCATATTTTTATAAAATCAAGTATGCTGTCAAAATCAATTCTTATTATTCCCATGCTGTGACAGCAAACACAATTTTAGTATATCATGCAGATATAGTTGAATGTATTGAGCCTTATATGAATGCCAGTTTGACGATACGATTTTGGGAGTTTATCTCAGTGTGAATTATTTTGTTCAAAATATCATCCAGATGGAATTGGATGTGCTGAGCCTTTTATGAATGAGAGTTTGATGATTCGGTTGAGAAATTATCTCGATCTGAATTATTCTGTTTGCATGCTATATGTTCAATAAATGCTAGATTTCTAAAAAACATGATGATGGGCCCATATCATATAAAATTCTGATTCTTGCTTCACTTATTAATGGAACCTTATCTGTTTTGTATATCAAGCTTTCGTTACTACTTTATTATGGATGGAAACAGATGAAGGTTATTAATACCTTCTGCTATATTGACCTGTCGATTGACTTGTCAAATTGCTTTACCCTATGACAAGTCAATCTGGCCCGTTATTCAATCACTTTATCATCAACCCCTGTTCTAAGTTATTCTGAAGATCTGTTTTCAGTTGATTCGTCGTTATTCGTGAATTAATAATTGTCAACAATAATATAATTTACTATCTTTACTCGTTTTTGGAAAATTATTCAGTTGCTACTTTTATGTGTCACTATAATCTGTAAACTGTATATTGTATCTGTTCAAAACAAAAACATATGGTCTAAAGTAACCGAAACTGATATTTTGTTATGTTAAAGTCGCAAATTGTTTTCAGTACAACTATGATATCATAAGGGATTGTTCTATAATTTATAGCTTGATATTTTCTTTATGGTTCTTATTTCTGTTAGCATATTATTGTTAGATTCTACCTCAAATTCTGGACAATAGAAACCATGGAATGAATGATAATGTCAATTGGATAAAAGCCTCAAGAGTATCAGAGTTTTCAGATGAACATGACAGCCAATGTTTCCGAGTCATGTCTTATGGATTTTGTCTCTATTCATTTTTGGACCACAATCTGGGAAAGTTTCTGTGTTTGCAAATTCCATGATCACACTAGGGATGAAAACAAGGACCCAAAGAAAAAGTCTAAGAAAGAAATGAAGACCGAGTATTTTGCATATCAGAAACACATATTTTTTTATTAGAAATGAATCATTGACTGTAAAATTTACTTATAATTTGCAATTTGAATCTGGTTTTCAGAGACTTCATTTCTGATAACACCATTAAGCTCAATCTTGTAAGTAAGTTTGGGTGTTCAAATTAACGAGTAAACCAATTCTTGTTTGTGCTACGTTGACGATGACTTGGACGTGTATTATTTCGCAGAAACAGAAATTTCATTGACTTGACTTTGATCAGTGCAAGTTACTTTGACAATTTATGAAAATATGGTAAATACAAAGTCGGTGTTTTCTAGAGTAGAATGACGTTTCTTATAAACTTTTTTACGTGCTCGTTACTTCACATGATAACATAGATGTCAAAAAAATTGTTTAACTACAATTGAATGGTGATACAATTTCTAAACTATGAACTGACATGCATATAAATATTGTTCATCTGAATACGTAAACATCTGAGGCTTACTATTAAAAAAGTTTTATCAGTTCTTTTACAAAATTAATGTAATAATGTTATTTTGATGAAAAATATAGACCATATGGGTTGTGCATTATTGGATTGGAGTAATCGAAATATTTCATTTGTTGTAAATGTTTTAAATATTTCGCAACATAAGAAAAAATATGACCAGCTGGTTATAAAATACCCATGAATGTTGTTTGAATGTTTACATTTTTATTTTAAATTTCTCTATTAAATTCCATACCACGAGTTTGAAAATAATAATAATAAAAGATCTTGTACTTGCATTGAAAATGCATAAACTAGTTTCAAAGTTGGAGCTTTGCATTGACCAAAACAAAGAAAATGTTGCAGCTTTGCTAGTTGTTTTTTTTTTTTTTTTTTTTTTTTTTCCTTTTTAAAGTTAATAATACTCTACTTGAGGTAAACAAAGCAGCATATTGATATTTATGCAATTTTTTAACACCAGAACCATAACATTATTCATTGAGAACCAGTTCCTTTTAATTTTTATATATAGGTTTGATTTAATTTTCAAAAATCTGTACTACATAAATTAAAGCAATATACATAGAAATCAGAGTAAATAACTTGTACGTGAATTAAAAGAATAATTTTTAGATGTAATGAGCATGTATAGAACTAAATATGTAATTAAATCTATAAAAAGTAATGTAGATACAATTATGATTTTCGAGGAAGGAAGATGAAGTTGAACAAAAAGGGTAATCAAAATAATAAACAAAATGGGAAGAAAGGATTGGAAATGGAAAATCACAGACAGCACACCAACGTTGATGAAAAAAAGTGAAAAGAAAAGTCAATAAGATCACGGGTTCACACATGCGTGTCCGCTAGAAAAGCCTCAGACTCTTACCACTCTTTCTCTCTCTCTCTCTCTCTATGTCTTGAAACCGAAGTGCCTCAAAGTTAGCTCCTTTTCCACTCTGAATCACTCTATTTATATTGGGTCTTTCCTCCAGCTCCTTCTGAGTTTCTGGTATTGAATTGAGTTCAGAAGAGGTCATAGATACAAGACATGTCTGGTGTTGAGTCTGGTGACCACCACAACATCAAAGGGGTACCAACTCATGGTGGACGCTACATTCAGTACAATATCTATGGCAACCTCTTCGAAGTTTCCAGAAAGTATGTCCCTCCTATTCGCCCTGTGGGTAGAGGTGCTTATGGTATTGTTTGGTAAGTCAAAAGTCCCTTTCTTTTTCTGGTGTTTTCTTTTGCTGAATTTATTACATTTGTTTTGTTGTTTGTTGCCTTTTGGGTAAAGGGGTTTTCTTGCTTTGAGCTATGTTGCTGTACTTTCCTATTGTGGTCTAGGATTAGCTGACTTTAGGAGCAAAGACTAGTTTTTGTTACTGATCAAACCTCTTTTGTTAAGAATTAAGCAATTAACTTTTTTTGCTTTTGAATTCTGTCATTCTTTAGTTATGTATGATCTGGTTGTTGACTTATTGAAGATTGGATTGGTTATTTTCGTTTGATGGTGAGGGAGACCAGTTTTGAGCTCAAATTGTTGCATTTTTCTTGTTTTTGTTTTACCAATTGCCGTGTCTTTATGGGATTTGTGTGTTACTCGTTCCCAGACACTGTTTTTGTAGATTTTAAAATGTTGGCCAAGTGCGTAGACTTTCAAATCTCTTCCAATTTTGTTTCTGGTGTTTAATTAGTTGTTGATACTATGATTTTGCTGGAGTCAAAAATGGAAAATGAGATGAGATCATTCCTTTTTTGTGTCTGGGTGCTCTTGTGATACTGATGCTGTTAACAGCGTAGTTGTTGGTATTTCAAGATTCAATTACATGGAGTACAATGTATATGTTTTGGATTGTGTATGAAATTCTGGGTCTGACTAGGAGTTCACTTTATTTTCTGTTATCAAAGATGTGTAGAACACTAACAATTTTATTGTTTCCTTCAGTGCTGCTGTAAATGCGGAGACAGGAGAGGAAGTTGCCATTAAGAAGGTTGGCAATGCATTTGACAACAGAATAGATGCCAAGAGGACCTTACGAGAAATTAAACTTCTTCGGCACATGGATCATGCAAACGTAATTTTGATGCTTTTTTACTTGCACTCATCTACAGCTTGTTTTCTTCAATGTTATTGTTTATTTAAATTATTTACTTCCCTATGAGACTGTGTGAATTGTATTTGGCCTATTATTACTTTCTTTCTTCAGTTTCTTCTTTTGCTTCTTCGCCCATTTTCTGTTGCTTCTATAAAAGCTTTGATATGTAGCGTTTAATGTTGCACGTTGAACAAGAAGAAATGACATAGTGCAGCATCTTGTAATGTGATACGCTGATTCACCACTATGGACTTTTCTTATACATAGTATTTTCACCATATGCATAAATTTATGCTCTGTTGGGCTGAACATTTTAAAACAACCTAGTTAATGCTATTTATCTATCTTCATATTCTTACAATCTCAATTTAGCACAGTCAAATTTGTTTTTGAGTAAATAACTATTTATCAGAAGCATACTTTTGAGTTGGACTTTCTTGACATCCTTGCTATAATTTTATTCAAATGCTTTTTGTATGCTTGAATGCAGATTGTGATTAGCTTTAGTATGAATGATTTCATTTATTTAAGTCAGGTTATGGTAAAATCTTTCGATCTTAGTTGTAGAAAATACTTGTCTAGTTCTCTGGGTATACTTGTCTTTGATTCATGAAAGGTGTTTGATTGGGTTTTCCTCCTTCAGTTTTGACTAAAATTTTCATTAGCATTCAACTTGCTAAGATTACTATTATATTTTCAATGCAGATTATGTCTATTAGAGATATTATACGACCTCCTCAGAAGGAAAACTTCAATGATGTATACCTTGTTTCCGAGTTAATGGACACAGATCTCCATCAAATAATACGTTCCAATCAACCACTGACTGATGATCATTGTCGGGTTAGCACTTTAATTACTTTTAGCATACGACTTTTAATCTATGTAGTTTGAAGACTTTATAGCAAACAGCTTCATTAATGTACTCTCCTTTAGTTGTATAGTGACACAAACTGGAGATAAAGCCAAAAATAAACTGCTTAGTAGATATTTTGAACATAAATATTGGTGTCGAGTATGCTATATTGCGTGTGTGTGAAGTAGTTCTATCTTAGTTTAATAGGCCTGAGTTTTATATTTTCATGTCAAACTAAATCAGTGTTTTGTTTGCAGTTCAATGTTTTATGCTGTGACGGCTACAATACTGTGGTTGCATTGTTGTTACTTTCTGCAAAGTTTTACTTCCAATATAATGTCAAGGGCATAAATTAATTTGTTTTAGCATGCTTTATACTTGAGCCAACTATTGAATTTGCATAACACCAGACTTGAATTTGTGCCTCTACAATGATACATGTTTTCATATGGTTAGGATTTGAACAATAACATTGTGCATGGATAATACCTTACCTGATTACTCTCTTTTACTTTGCTTATAAGCATTATGTGTTAGCCACTCTCTAAAGTTTAGACCTATTATTAACTTTTATCTGAGGTATTCTTTTGCTGAAAATTTCCCCCCATTCTTCTACCTTTTTTTTTGGTGTTGATTTGTGACTTCATTTCATTGTTATAAATAAATTAAATCCTTGGAAAGGTTATGCTTTGGTTTTCACCTGTATTAATGTTTGTGGACAAAGCTTTGATCTCCAGTTATGTGAAAAATGTGATATAAATCTGAGCTGAATGTGTATAATGTTCTTCACTTCCTCTACAACAGACTAGAGAAAATATTTTAATACGAATTTGTTTTATAATTTACATTGATATGCTGAATTACCTTGCAATTTTCTTAGTAATTTAGTCTTCTTGCTTTGGATTAATTTGGTTAATGACATTCAATGTTTTATGTATCAAATCAATAGGTAAAATGTAATTATACTTATGAACATCCTGAAGAGCCTGGAACCTTGGAACACTGAATGAAGCTCAGTCTGTGTACTAGGTGGTGTCGGTCTCCTATCTCGCTTGTGGGATCCACATCATCTATTACACTGCTTGGACTTAGTGTGGTCTTTAAGGCTTCCGGCAGTGTAACATTGTTTTTATATTTTCTTACAGTAACTCTTAAGATCTTTCTTTTTTTCCCCAGTATTTTCTGTATCAATTGCTTCGAGGACTCAAATATGTACATTCAGCAAATGTGTTGCACCGTGATCTAAAGCCTAGCAATTTGCTATTGAATGCCAATTGTGACCTCAAGATTGCCGATTTTGGCCTTGCTAGAACTACATCTGAAACTGATTTTATGACTGAGTATGTGGTCACTCGATGGTACCGAGCTCCTGAATTGCTTCTTAATTGTTCAGAATATACCGCAGCCATTGATATATGGTCTGTTGGTTGCATACTTGGAGAAATCATAACAAGACAACCACTCTTTCCTGGCAAAGATTATGTTCATCAGCTGAGACTGGTCACTGAGGTATTAGTTTTTGATATCATCCTTCTGATTGCTATCATAAATCTATTGAGACTGCTTATGTTCTTATTTATTTGTATTTCTTTTGTCTCTTCTAGATCTGGAAGTTGGATCTACTTGTAAATTAGAGTTCCAACTTCTACAGCTTTATGCAATTGTGAATTTTGGGTGTCAAGCTTTGCTGAAATGCTGTTGGTACTTTGATTATTTTGAACCTTTGGTTTATTTCAGTCAAATTGACCTCTTTGGTATAGTATGATAGAATTTGGGGAAAATTCAAGGAAAAAACAACTAAGTTTTTGAAGGGTTGAATATTTTAATGGTGTCTGACAAAGGATTCAGGTCTGGTGGCATAAAATTTTTATTTTGAAATAAAATAATATGAAAAGAAAAGCTGTGCATCAGTGATATCACTTGTGCCCAAATGAAAAAGATGCATCACATCAATAAGATTTTGGATCTTTATGCTTATATCTTCTGGATTTTACAACCTGTATCACCATGTGGAAATGTAAAATTACAAAATTGTATACCAGTTTTGAAGTTCTGAAATGTTATAGGATGGTATTTGTGGTCCTGGCCTTTACAGTAGTTTTACTAGCAGAGTAGACCATATGATATTGTTATTAAAAAATATTAAAGACTTGTATTGTCTATGACTACTTTTGTACCCTTGGTTTCTTTTGGCGTTTTGAGAAACCTAAGGAAATCATATATGTAAGAAATGAAAATTGATTAAATTAAGAATGCTTATATAGTCTCTGACCCATCCCGTTCTAGGTTATCAATAGATTCAGATTATACAGTTTCCTGGTAGAATGTAAAGTTTCATTCTTTCATGCTTTTGAGATCTCTTACTGATTTAAAATTAACAATACAATAACAATTCTCATTTCTTTCAAAAAGCTGATTGGTTCACCCGATGATGCAAGCCTTGGATTTCTACGAAGTGATAATGCTCGTAGATATGTAAAACAGCTTCCCCAGTATCCAAAGCAAAACTTTTCTGCTAGATTTCCCAACATGTCTCCTGGTGCTGTTGATTTGCTGGAGAAGATGCTTATCTTTGATCCTAACAGGCGTATTACAGGTATTCAGCATGCAGAACTTTTTCCACAGTTTTATGAATAGCTGTCTGTGACTTTTATTGTTCCTGGAGCAGTATATGAATTGGAATGACATATATATAGGGACAGATGTGAAAGACCAAGTTATGAACTTTAGCACCAATAAGTACCTCATGAAAAAAATAAACGGGAATAATAATTAAAATATGAGGTTACGAGTTAAAAATCTGTTACAATTTTTTCCAATTTTGTTTTGAAGGGTACCCTTGTAAGTCTGTAGTGTTTTCTGGCCTAGAAATGACTTCTCAGTTTAGAACAACCAAATCAATGACTAGTTTGTACGGCTATCTTGAACCTGTTACCATTAGGTGGTGTGTAAAAGCTGTTACAATATCTAGTATTTGTGGTGTGGTTCTCCCAAGGTTCTTATCATAACATAAGAGTAAAGCCAACTAGTTTTGTGAAGTCATTTAAACATCATATTTTTTTTTTTCTGAACAATATACATACCACAAATGATGATAATGATGAGATGGGAATTCAGTGATTTCTGTTAGATGTATTTGTACAAATATTATACAATGAGAGTGTTCATATCTATAAATAACGAGATTCTCTTTTGTCTATATTTTTATTAAATTGTATCCTATTTCTTAATTCTTTTCAGTTGATGAGGCATTGAGCCACCCATACATGGCACCTCTCCACGACATCAATGAGGAACCTGTTTGCACTAGACCCTTCAGTTTTGACTTTGAGCAACCGTCATTCACTGAAGAAGATATCAAGGAACTCATCTGGAGAGAATCTGTGAAGTTCAATCCTCATCCACCAGTCTACTGAGATTTTGTTTTTATGTTGTATATGCTTAGCGAAATACCTGATAACTAATATACGTTATGACACTACTTTGGCAAGTTGCAGAGCACCACAGAACATGAAACATATTGGACATATCTGAGGTTGTTGTGAGGTTTCTTTCATTTCAGTCTCATCTCAGATTCTTGGATAATCATATTGTTGTACTGTACTGAGGAAAGGATCAGAAGATGTGCAGCTTTACTCAGTTTTTCAGCTGAATATTCTTGAGCTCCAACTCCTTGTTGCACTTCTATCCTTCATTTTAGACTCCAGGATCGTGCACTGAACTCATCTTGCCAGTTTTTCATCATTCACACCAAGATAAATACACAACTTTTCATTTGTGTGGACAGACATTATCCCATGTTCCCATTGTATGACATAAAATGTAATGGTTTGTTAGTATTCGAATAATTTAAAATAATTTAAAAAATTTCTTAAGTCAGACGTGTGCAGTGGTCCTTTTAGCAGAACTTAACAGACAAAACTTGACTCATGTAACAACATAATATATAGGTTCTAAGAAGCTTAAAGCCATTGCATGAAATTTTAGCAAAAGGAAAATTTTTTTGTGACAATAATTTCACAGAAAATTCATTGCTCTACACGAGTAACGATTTCTGTACTGTGGATAAGATGGTAAAGACTAGACTTACATAAATAACTATATGAAACATTGTATCACTAGTGTAGTCATGCATGTTTAATTAGGTAAACACATTTCTTAAGCTGCAACGAATCAATTGGTAAATCATCTGTGGGGAAATCACAGGGTTTGATGTTCTCCTGCCCTTGATCAGGTAAAGAACTGCATGGCTTAGGAGTCACCCCACTTGTGGTCCCTTCAATATCAGTACATGTCCATGGTTGTTTTTTGGCCTTGGCTGCCATGTTAATGGTGACATTGGAAATGCAGATTCCAGTAAAAGGGTCATTGGAGATTCCTTCCAACCTAGCAGCCATGGTGACATTGTCAGCCACCACATCTCTGTAGTTGATGCCTTTGATCTCAGGCAAGGCTTTAGGATCATAGTGGCTATCAGCATGGGAGCCATAGCTACCAGTCATCCAAAAAACCCATTTCATGGTGTGCAAAGTCATTCCCTTTACATATATGTCCTTCACATACCCTCCTCTCCCTACTGCAGTTTTGATTCTGACCCCTGATTCTGTATGAATGGCTGTGATATCCTCTGCTCTGACATCTTGGATTCCACCTGACATCTCACTTCCTAAGGCAATGGCTGCACTTTCTGGAGAAATGCATGTTAGCCGTCTGATCACTAGTTGTTTTGTGGGCCATCCAAACTTTATGCCATACTGATCCCATCCACTTTTCACTGCTACACAGTCATCTCCAGAAACTATGTAGCAGTCTTCAATTCTGGTATTTGTGCAAGAATCTATTGCAGAAAACAAGGAAAAGTGATAATATCAATATACTCACCGTCCAAAACCTGTTCTGTGCTAGCATCTTTAACAATTCTAATTATTTTATTAGAATTGTTTTTAATACTATTGAAATCTGATTCTTTGTTTCTTCCTATCTAATAATTAGTGAAGTTGAAGACTCATAGAATGGATGAAGACAAACTTTGTGAAAGGTTTCCCTAGAAAGGACCAAAGTAGTGATTTTGAACCCTCTTAACTGAAATTATTTTTAATGTTTATTCCTTTTCTTTAAAGTCTCATGTTTAAATACTTATTTAATCTTGATAAATTATATTAAAGTTGAGATTTTCTCCCTGGATAAATTGCATTTTAAGACTATTATAATCTAAACAAAATAAATTTTGAATTTACTTTTAAAATTTTTGACATAACATATAGTGACTTTTCTGTAGAAAGGATGAAAATTTCAAAGTTTTGGCATACCCTTTTTTTCATAATTTTCTCAGCGCCTTTTAAAAGTTTTACTTCTTTAATTTTCTTCTATCTAATTAAATAAAATATTATTATTAACAATGAAACAATTAATGTTCTTTTCAAATTTATTTATTTATATATTTTTAAAATTTAATGATACAAAAAAATTTATCAGTTGCATATTAGGTGAGAGCGTGAAAATCCATATATGATACAAGGAAAAACTACTTATAACCATACACTCATATACAAATAACTAAATTAATATTTTTTTATCTGACTAAATTAATATTAACATTTACGTAAACTTGGATGGTTAATATTAGTTTCTTTTACTATTTTTTAATTGGCATGTTCTCCCCACTGGAACATATATATATAACAAATAATCTTCACGTACTCACCTGGGTTGATGCCATCAGTGTTTGGAGATGGGACAGGAGCGATAATGGTGAGGCCTTTAATAATAATATTGCTGTACAGTGTTCAAAAAATTATCATAAAATCTTGAAATTGGAACAACATTTCAGAGATTTAATAATGCATCTTGAAGGCATTTATAACTTAAATAAGTTACCTGCTATAAACAGGATGAACATTCCATGATGGAGAATTTAGGAGGGTCAAATTAGAAATTTGAATCTTGTCTGAGAACATTAATTCAATCAAATATGGACGAGTGTACTTCAACTGTTTCTTGTGAAATTTCTGCCACCAAAATGCTCCTTGACCATCTATGGTGCCATTGTCACCTATCAACCCAACAGTGACATCAACCTTAATGTAACATCAAACTTACAGAAAATTTTTAAATGACAAGAAACTGATGTTATTTTTTTTTGTTGGAATTTAAGAAATCATCTCATGGGACCAATAAAGGGATGCAATTGCAATATGATCATTGGTCACAAAAGATTAACCAGCCTGTTCTGAAAGTAACTGTATGTCTAATTTGACGCAAAGTAGCTCTTGAGAGATACATTGAGTGCACATATTAAATTAAACAATTAACTAATCCAAAATGTTTAAGGAAAAAAAGAAAGAAAAGAAAGCCTAATGGGAATACATTGAATCAGAGAAAGGAAATTTTGGCTACTTGGAATTCAAACTTTAGATGCGTAGCACATGTTTGCTGAAAAGGTTCACCAACCCTTAACTACTGGTTTGATAATTGTTTCATGCATGCAACTTTTTGCATACCTGTGACAATAACATCGGTGAGGTTTGTTCCAAATATGAGGCTGGTGTACCTTCCTGCTGCTGCATCTCTTCCTCTACCGTACGATGGGAGTGGTTCAATCACAGGCCACTCACTAATATCCTACACCAGTTTATATTAATTAATGACTAATATTATTAATACAAAGAAAAACTTTGGTTAGTGGTGTTGCACATGGAAGTGCTACAAAATGTGCCACTCTAGGAACTGCTTCCTATGAAAAAAGACAAAAAGTGTTTTGGACCAGACTATGTCAGGAATAACCAAAAGTGAAGGGATGAAAAATTGACTTGATTTTGGTTTTGGGGATTGAAGGTTCCTTTGATATGGAACCAAATTTTTCTAGTGAGTTTGTGAACAGTTTTTGTTGATCAAAGGTTTGGGAGTTTGTAAATTGCTTTCACGAGTTACTTTGACAACATTGCTTTGATGGCCTAGTTTTCTAGTAACAGTAGAAAGTGAAGAACCTTGTGACACGTTTGAATTTCATTTATCCAACATTTTACCTTATTTGTAACTCAAGTGAATCCCTTTAAAAAGGTATATCTCCAATTTCATCCGTAAGTCACGAGTCTATGACACTATGACAGCGATAAATAACAAACTAGTTCTGTTTTTCATTTAGTTTTGAAATCAAACTAAGAACATATTACTAATTTTCCATCAGTGAAGTCCACTGACATAATATATTTTCCCATGCACCAAAAAGAAAGCTTAATAGCACCACTTCCTTGACTTATTATTGGTTTTTTTTGTCAGATTTGGAAAATAGTTCTCCCAAAATGCTGCCACAAGGAAAGGTGCAAGAAAGGGAAAAAGAAGCTAAGTGGGTGAAAAAACAGTAGTTCAAATACCAGAATCAGTAGAATAGTTTTTTCAACTATACAGGAACAGTATAACACCTTGAGAACATACAAAGAAACTGATATTTGTGGTTTGGTCAGAAAATCAGTTAACATTATCTGGACATGTGAACAGAAGGTTATTAGAAACACATACAAAAAGTATATTAAAAGATCTTCGTGTAAAAGGTTTAGAAGGAGACTGAGATATTTGATCATTAACTGAAACTAATGGTATCAAGTAATCTATGTAACTGATCTCTGCAAGAGAAACAGGAGTATAGTAGCTGCAAATCAAGAAACTGGATGTTGGCCAGGTCATGAATCTCATATTTGTGATAGCTTTTTCATCAAAGAATGAACAAAATGAGAGAGATACCTGAGATGCAAGAAGAACAGCATCTTTGTGAAGATAGAGAGTGAAATGACTGGTAAGACTAAAACTCCCAGTGAGCCATTTTCCAGCAGGAACATAGAGCTGAGACCCCCCTTTTGAAGCATGCTCACTCAGATGACTGATTGCAGACTTAAAAGCCTTTGTGTTTGATGTTTTTCCATCTCCAACACCACCAAAATCCGTCAATGAAGCACTGTAAGCCCTGCAATTTATAGCTTTGTATTCAAAAGAAGTGCCAACAGTTTTGGATTTTCTGCTCTCTGCTACCTCTGAGTTTAGCAGTGTCACCAAAAGAAGACCACAAACCAATCTAATTACCTGTAAAACAAAACACCCCTCAGAGAAAAAAAGTGCAGAAAATGAAGATATATGTATACACGTAACTCGATACATTTGTCAAACGGTTTCCATGCATAAGCTCTAAAAGTATATGCAGGAAAGAATTGCTATATGAAACAAAAATGCAACTTAGAATGACAGAGGAGGAAAAAGGGTCTAAGTTGTACCCTCATGTGAGCTTTCCACAAGAGCTCCATACTAAGAAAAGATACTTTTGTATTTGTTTGAGGTACATGTGAAGAGTGCAGCAACCATGCCAAGTATTTATAGGTGAAGTTTAGATATGGTCACTAGGTTCATTCATGAATTCTCAAAATTCAAAAAGGTGAATGATTATTGTTTAGGATTTGTTTAACTAAATAAGCAACAATTATTTTTCTCTCTTGATAAACAATTTGGTAAATATGCCTATAACCTATGTACCAAATCTTCTTTTTCTCGTTCCTAGACACACAAAAACAAACATGTCCAAGGTTACTTGTTATCCTAGGAGCCATGATGTGCCAAAAGAATGATACTGTATTTGTTGCGTCCAAGGCTTCATTCAATCCTAGTTGCAACTTCAAATAGGAGTTGCCCTGTTTTCTCCGAATTCATGAGTAGATTTTCGTTTATTTCCATTTGCTTCAAAGGTTTTGCTGAGTTAGAATCTCTTAAGGAGAAAGGAACATTAATTATAACTTGTATTCTTAATCTTATTGTGCTCACATATCTTTACATATACAAAATGTTGCATAACTTGTTTTTTCGAAATTTATAGAAATAGATTTATGTCTTGGCATAATATGGTAAGAATGTGAGAAAATATATATTGGAAATTCAAGTGTAAGTTTTTACCAAGAGTTTACCTCTCTAAAGACCCATATATTGAACATATATCAGTGCAATTTTGTTATGATTATGCTTTATGAATTTAGGAAGAAGTTTAGAAATGTAAGATATTGGGTTGGTGTGGTATCTACTATGATTGTATTGGAACATATTTTTTTCTTATTGGAATTCTCACTTATCTTTTTGGGTCTTCTTCTTTTCCTTTAAGCCAACGCCAATCCCCACTATTAACCACCCATTTCATAGAATTATTTGGGATGTTTGGATGAAAAAAAAAGAAAATAATAGGAAAACGAGAGTAAAAAATATGGTTTGTGTAGAGGAATGGAAATAAGAAAGGAAGAAAACAGATTATTTATATTTGGTTGTTTGCATAAATTGAAAAGACAGCGAAAATATAATAATTTCTTGCATTAACAATTGATAGTGGTGAAATGTTGTTGAGGTTGGAAAAAGTCATTTCTGTGATCCTTTAATTAACTGTACCAAATAGCATGAGAAACCAAAGAAAGATGAGCATTAAGAAGGAAATAATAGTGATTTTGACAGTTTTCAATCACAACTACTCCATTCCATCACAAGCAATACCAAACAACTATTTGGAGTAGTGCTTGTTACATCGCCGTTACCTACATTTCAATGCCTTCTTTACCTACGACACTTATTCTGTCTTCTAATTTTTCAGGAAAAAGGGTTATTTTACAGCAACTACAGTTTGAAAACCTTTTATATGAATAAAATGTTCCAGAAAAAAGTGATTTTTTTTAAAAGAAAAAGAAAAAAGTAGTAAAGGAAAATAATAAATTGAAGTAAAAAAAAAAATCGTGTGAAAGTCCTATTGTCAAAGTTTCTCGAAATATTGTCAAAGTCATATTGGGTTTCCATTTGGAGTATGAGAGTGTGGCAATAGGAGGTTTTCGTTTCAAGTGTAATTTTCTTTTGTAACTATTAAAATAGACAAATTTTCAATTTTTTATAATATGGATAAATAGTTCAATCTATCTTTTTATTAAACTAGTGTTTTGAAACATAATTTTTTTTTATTAAATTCGTGTTTAAAATTGTGATTACAATTTATTTATATTTTTTAAAGGGTGATTCCAAAACATGCTTTTTATTTTTTTTATTGGTTTTCAAAATGATTTTAGTTCGCACGTTTGAGGTTTTTTTCTAAATGGTGACTGTAGGCTCATTTTTAATATATATATATATATATATATATATATATATATATATATATATTAATAAACCAACATTTTTTAATTAATTTTTGGCTTTTTCTTATTTATTTAATAATGTAACTTTTTTTTGAAAAAAATAAAAAATAACATATAATTTTAAATTTTAAATTAATTATTGTATTTATTTCGTATAGTGTGATTAATTACTTAAAATAGTTATGCTAATTCAATCTAATTTCATAAATAAAAAATAAGTAAACTAATAATTTGAATAAAAAAATATTTCAAACATTTAAATAAACAGCAAACTGAAATTAATTTTTTTTATTGTATACATGAATAATTCTTCATTTTCTTTACATACAAAGTAGAAAAAAAATTTACAATCTTTATTCTTTTTCAAAATGTTGATGAATATGTTGAATGTAAATTAACTAATCATTTTCCTATAAACTTTATAGTTACAAACAACAAAAACAATCTCATAATTAAATGATCATTATATTTTATAAATTTCATACAAGCAATATCATTTGGATAACAATGGAAATTCCAGACTTATCTTGGTACAAATGTCGCATATTTAATGTCGTGTCAAGATTTTTTTTGTGTAGATTTTTTGGCGTTATTTTTTTATTGAATTATTGGTACAATAATTTTGTACTTTAATTTTTTTAATATATTTTAAAATATTAAAATTAATATTCAACAGTGTATTTTAAAGACAAGAACAATACAGAAAAATTTAGTAAATTTCATTAAATGAATCCAAATCAATCGGCAAAATCTCTTGTGGAAAATCACAATCTTTGATTTCCATGGCTGTTCACAAGCTTTGTCTGAGATGATGTTAATAGTGGCATTATCAATGCACTTAGAGGACAACAAAAATGATAGGTTTATATAAGTTATGTGATATGATAGGAAAAGAGAGATAAAAGAAAAAAATTAAGTGTCTAATAAGTGTTCACAAAATCAAGATATATGTGTATACATTGCTGATTTAATTATTGATTATAATGTTCTTAATAATTTAAAAGTACTCTTAAAACTGCTGTGTAATTAATTAATTATTGCATATATTCAAGACTAATTTTGTTAAAAGCTAATTAGTAAGAATAGATATAATAATTTTGAATTCTCACAATTCTACAAAATATTTTAAGTAGAGTTGTTTTCTTTGTCGAAAAACATTGTTTTTCCTCTTTAAGTTTATGTTTGGCTTAAAATTCTAAAACTTGACTCCATATATAAAATTTACTATTTTTCGTTTTTTGGATAAATTGAGTTTTAATGTTATACTAATCATGCGAGAAAATATAATTGTAAATTTAACTTTTAAAGTTTACCTTGCATATCAATAGAAATGTCTTATCTTTTCACATAAATGTTTTTCTAATAATTTTCCATTTTACTTTATCTAATTATAATAAAGTAAGGTATTTATTATTAATGATGAAAGCATTTCCATTCAACCTATTTTTGTTTATAAATTTTACTTAAATTTAAAAGTAGGCAAATAATATAGAGAAAAACAGGTTAATATTAACACACATTTGAAATATAAAATATAATTAAATTGTATAAATGAAAATAAATTGAAATTAATTGGACATTTAAAAATAAGATTAAAGTTTAAGTAACATATATTATTACAAGTGAAATGTAAAGCAAGAACATGAATAAGGTTAAAAAAATAATTAGAATCACACAATAATATATAAATCACCAAATTAATTTTGTATTGTTTTTACATTTTTTCTTTGTGTGTTCTCGATATATAAATTATAGTTACCAAATCTTTAGCTGCATACCTGGGTTTATGCCATCAGTGTTTGGAGATGGGAGAGAAGCCATTATGGTGAGGCCTTTCACAATAATATTGCTGTATAGTGTTTCATAAGTTGTAGTTAATATTATTTTACTAGATAAATATTTATTTATAAATTCAAATTTATAATAAATAAATCTTTTCAATTTTATTTTAAATAAATGTGTTTAGAAAATTTAATATTTACTCATTCTATTTGAAACAACATTTGAAGGAAAAAAAAAAGGATTACCTGTTATCAACCAGATGAACATTTCACAATGGAGAATTTAGGAGCATAAACACAAATATTTTGATACCACTATTTTTTTATTACTATTTGACATTACTTATTATTTACTTTCTTTTAAAAAAAATATAAAAGTTATTTTTTATAAAACTATTTTATCATTATATAAATTATCAAATCATCGTCAAATAATATTAAACAACATTTATCCTATTATCAAAGAACATTAATTCAATCAGGTACGCGCAGTGTAGTTTAAGGTTTTTTTGTCCCCTTTCAAACCGCAATTTATCCTATAAAGACATTTAATTTATAAAAAGTATAAATATTTATTAAAAAATAGTTATTCTTATTAAGATTAATCAACCCTACCAACAACAAAATCATTTAACCCATAGTTAGTGTGAAATTGATCTGGAAAGTATGTTATTTAAGTAATGACCAGGTCAGAAATCATTGACCAGAAAACAAATGAATGAGAGTAAGTGAAGTTTGGGAACTAGAATTCAAAGTTTTGATGCGTATCACATGTTTGATGAAAAGGTTGATGACCAACTTTAACTACTAGGTTGATTGTTTGATGCATATGCAACTTTTTGTTCGCATAACTGTGACAATAACATCAGTGAGGTTTGTTCCAAGAAAAACTTTGGTTAGTATAGTGTCACACATCATAGTGCCAAAATGTGTCACGCTAATTTGTTGTAGGTGTCTGAATCTCCTTTCAGAACCAACATTATATATGTCTTATGGGTATTTTATTGTGAAAACATGAGAATGGTGAAAATTACCCAATACGTTCAAAGTTCAGCATATACTTTGAAACATCTCTCCATGAGTATTGATATAAGTTCAAATTATAGAAGGAAATTTCATTTTATAAACTCTTATTTCATTAAATTTCACAGAAGACTTGTGTAATTAAGGATTGCACCTATCAAAGGTTAGTAATAAGTCATTTATATGTATTACTTGTTCCTGAAAAGGTGTCCTTTTGTTATGACTTTTTGGACCCTTTGTACATTTCTTACAAAGACTCATAAGTGGATGATGACTTTGTAAGTTTATATGTATTACTTGTTCATGAAAAGGTGTCATTTTATTGTCAGTTCTTGTTTTGACCCTTTGCACCTCTTATGAAGAAAACACCATAATGAGTGGGAAAAGTGTAGGATGAAACCATATTTAACGCAAGAGATGTAAGAAAATATTCAGTGAGACATCCTTTTTACCGTATTTTTTTTATATATCTAGTATATGGGCTGGACATTTTGCAATAGTGATTTTAATATAATTTTTTTCTTAAAAAAGAAACAAGTTGGAAGAAATTAAATTTGACAATAGAATGTGAAATGAAGAAAAACTTGTTTTAAGAGGGTGTATTTATAAAGCAGATTCGATGAATTGTGGTGGTAGATGAATGTCACTAAGAAAAAAATTCCATGCAAAAACTAGAAATGAACTAACATCAAGCACATACATATAAGTATAAGAAGTTTAAGAAAGCACCGCTTCTTTCTATTATACCACTTAGTTTGAAAAGTTTGCATCTGTGAAGGATGCTTCATCTTTTTCAGCTTGTCGCATACCGAGATCACACGAATGTACAACCAAAGAATTAATGTGTTTCCCACTTGTTTATCACTTTAATATCTTCACATATATGCACAAAGACTAAAGGTAAAACAGTAGTATACCAAATATATTATGAAGATGGTTATTCTCATCACTCTTTGCCACTCATGAGAATTCATACAGCCATTAGGGCTAGTGTTGCCTCACATAAATAGTTATGTTTAATGTGAAGTGATAATGGAAGAATTTCTCCCGGTTGAGATCCAAACACATTCAACCAATCATTAAAGTGTAATGCAGAAAACAGGGAGGGAAAAAGGAAATTTATTTTTTTACAATTAAATTTTAATAACTATTTCGTTTTTATGACGTGAGTTGATATCTTTTAAGTGATTTTTTATCGTTTTGATTTCTCATTTACTTATATTTTAAACTTATTTAAAACATGTCACCTTATGCTATAAAAGAAAAGTTGTCAGTCGGAAGAAAAATCAAAGTTTATCGGACATTATTTTGTTGGAAATATGTATGACAGCAATGAAGTTTAGCAGCAATCAAAGTTTTGTAGCTTTTACCCTAATTAGCCGCCACAGTTGCAATTTGGTCTCCGAGAGACAAGTGTTTTGTCTCCTCTTCAGCTCACGCACATGACTTGTCACATATATATGCATTAATCCAACTAAACACACAAGCAATGAAAGAGAAACACACTTCCTTCCTTTATATTTGACATAATTCAACCCGAAAGTACTTATGATTTAATTCGGACATCACCCACTGAAGGAAACAAAGCAAGAACCAACACTTTGAACCCAAGACAGAAAGAGAAAAACAAAGTACTAGGAAAACAAAGAACATATAGCTGCGTGGTTCCTTATGAAGCTAGCATCACTTCTTTTTTCTGCCAAATATTTGCTGAATGGTTAATGGTTTGGTTATGACATTGGAAGTGGAGCTGGAAGTAGAAGAGGCTGAAGTGGAGGATGAAGAACTTGCAGTTCCACTTCCACCACTTGGTGGCTTTCGGAAAGGTGATAGAACCTGCTGAATGTCTATCTTTGGGGCCATTTGGATAGTGGAAACAAGATCTTACACAACAGAAGAAGAACAAATGAAACGCTATAACTTTTGCCCTTAATTTGAAGATAAATTGCTCCCATACAATGAAATTATTTATACTATTTGAACTTAAGTTAATGACTGTATGGATCTTTTTTAACTATTATTAATACCACTGGAATCTTTATTTTCTTTGAGAAATTAATTAAAGAAAGATTACATAAATGTAATGAGTCAAACAAAAATAACAAACCACCGGACAAAGATCGATATTATAAAGAAATTGGATTTTAAGCTTAACTCAATCCTACAAAATTGACTTGTAAAGTGAAGTTTGCATTCCACTTATATATTGTGAAATTATTTTATCTTTAGTTAATGTAGGACTTCCAACACACCTTCTTACGCCGAGATATATACATTTCGTGCGTGAATCTAGAAATGGGTGGTCCAATTGCGGCCCAAGATAGCAGGTAAAACAGAATGTCTAAAAAATTTCACTAAGATAGATTTTTTTTTTTCTAAACAATAGTTTTGATACCTTGTTAAAAAATGGATTTTAAGCCTAACTAGGAGATGAATTATGCTTAAAGTCTACTTTCTCGACAAATATTACTTTTAATCAAAAATATTAAAGCAACCGGTTTATAAATTTTCTCTTATATAGTGTTCAAATTTCTTATTTTTTAATATATGTACTTAGATTTCTAACATTTAGTTTGAAATTCTAGGTAAAAGGAAAATGAATATAGATTTTTATAATTAAAATTAGTTTACAAATAAGCTAATATTTAAAAGTTTTATAATATAATAATTTTTAATGGAAAGAAGGAATTTAAAACTCATCCTATATGGTTTCATTTATAATGTGCCATTTAAAATTATTTTACACAATATTGTATTTATTTATTTATTTACTTATAATAAACACATAAATATAATTTTGGTTTAAGATAATCTTTCTTCTTCACAAGGTACGGTTCATTTTCTTAATTTTCGGTACAATGTTCTATTGTTTGTCTTTTCTAGGGTTTCTTCTGCACAACGTTCCACCACTTTCACCATGGTTCTTCCCTTACCGTCTTCTTCACCCAACCACCATTTATATCATATCATTCCTCCCATCTGAAGGTTTATTAGCACTACATTGAAACAGTAAACATAACTTACGATGATATATTTGTTAGGTTTACACATTGGGTTACATTGGAAAAATACAACACCAATAAAACATGAGTCCAATCAGATAAGAAATTGACACTATTTTAAAGTCAAAACCTTAAAACAATGAATTTATAGTCAATGTAAAACTTTGACTCATACTTGAATTCTTAGTAATTGCCTAACTTATCCTTTCGGGGGTGGAGACTCGAGACTCGAAAAACGACCACTCAAGAATCTCTCCCTCTGGTGACTCATGAAAGCGGATACCAATGGAAAGGTTTTTATTTAGCACCGGAAAGCTTGAAAGACAGTAATAACATTGTACATGAGAAAATTAGAAGATGAATAATAATATTGGGGAGGAGAAATAATCTCTTATATTAAAACTACATTTAAATTTTTATTAAAATAAATAAATAATTTCAGAGGACATAGCCACTTAAGATGGTTTCAAAACCTTACGAGGAAGTAACACCCATTTTTATTTTTAATTTGTATAACTAGTTCTAATATATATAAATCTATTTATGCTTTCTATTAAAACTAAGATGTATATAAAAATGTTTGTCCACACATCGTAACTTTATTTGAGTGAGTAGGTATATAAACAGTTATAATACACGAACTTTCACTAAATATATAGTAATTTAAAACATTTGGTTGAACAAGGTAGTTTTGAATCTTAAAATTTAAATTTTTAGTAGTTGATTTAAAGGATGAATAGATGTAAAAGTTCGGTAATGACATATTATTTTTTATTAAAAGAAAAGTTTTTTTTAATGTACACATACTTATATATTATCCACTATATTGCTTGAATTTTAACTTTAATGTTCCAAATTTCAAATTTATAAAACTTTGTTTGCATTTAAAATCGTCTAAAAATCTCCAATAACTTATCTATTTTATCAATTAATTAGTTCCGAAACAAACTATACAAATTTAACAACTAGTTGTAAACCGCAGGAAAAAAAAAATATATGTATACTCTTATTAATCATAGTTTTGTTCTCTTCTTTTTGATAGATAACTTTTATCATTTGAACTTTTACTGGTGTCCAGCTTAAATAACTTCTATCTAATTTTTTTTTGTCAACAAAAAAATAAATTAAATTAAAGAAAGTACTTAAAAGGTGTTTTAATTCTTATATAAACATGCTCTTACTTAACTTTATAAATTAAAGAGACCACTTAAAAGGTGTTTTAACCCTTAGTCACATGATCATAATTGTAATAGCATGAGCAAGGCTAATTGAGATTTCTATATGAACCTTCCTAGGTGTACGAATGAATTTGGTTGAGAGCTTCTTCCAGAACACATTTGTGGGTGTGGTGTGTAAATCTTGGACTACGGGATTTTCGGATTAGTGTAGGTTGTGGCTAATGATTGTGTTCTTTCCTATGAGTCATATTCTCGACCTTTTTGTTGTTTTGGCAAAGCCTTTGTCGGTTTTAAGTTGTTCTGGTTTCATGAAATTGGTTTCTTGGATGTTGATTTTCTTGCATAATGGAGGGTCCTAGTTTGAGAGTTGGTTTAGGTTCACTTTGTCGAACCGATCCATGAATATCTACAAAGATTCTCTTTTTTTCTTCAATGGAAGTTTAGGAGATGAAGTCGTTGGTCAAAACTTAGGTATAGGTGTATCAAATGAATCTATATAGAGTATGTCGGTAGTTATGTGAACTATAAGGATAATTTTCCTAAGTTCGGCCAACACAGTTGACTATATATTCCACATGCTTCCGTAGATTGTTGTTACTCGCCATTTACCAACTCATCGATAATATACAGTGCATGAAAGTTTCTCATGCATAATGAATATCAAATATTCCTACAAGAACGAGATTTTTCTTATAATGTTTTCAAATATTATCGTTAGTCAATTGCTATGCTATTAATCGACTTAATCAACTCTAACATCACACTAAAGATTAATTTAAAAAAGAACTCAAAAAACATAAAATTCTTTTTAATTCTTTTATTAGATAAATATTTTAGTTAAACTATAAAATAAATAAAGTTAACATTGATTTATCGGACATGTATTTTAAATATTTGGATTTATTTAAGTTAATATTGATACTAACTATAAAAAAAACTAAAAAACAATATTAAAAATAAATAATATTGATATTGATTCAAAATAAATAATGTTGACATTGATTTAATTTATTTAAGAGATGTTAACTTTATTTAATTTTAATATTTTATTTATTTAAATTAGTATAAGCTAAACAAATGCTAAATATAAATTAAAAAAACTAAAATAAATAGTGTGAATTTAACCTATACTAACCTTATTTATTTTTAATATATTATATTTATTTAAGTTAACGTTAACTCAATGAACACTAACTATAAAAGAAATTAAAATAAATAAGATTAATAAGAGTTAAGTGAACGCTAACCATCTTTATTTTTTTTAGGCTTAAATACCTTTTTGGTCCCCATTTTCGTAGTGTTTGTGGTTGATGATCTTCATTTTGACAGAATGTTTAAAATGGTCATCATTTTTGCCGAATGTTTAAAATAGTCATCATTTTCGCAATTTGTGTTTTATTTGGTCCTTTTCTATGACATTGTTTAAATCAGTAACTGAGTATTGTACATGTGGCACCATTTGTATTATGTTGCATTGGGGTGTGTTAGGTGTATTGTACAGGTGATTCGTTACTGATTTAAACGGTGTCACAGAAAATAACCAAATAAAACACGAATTGTGAAAATGAGGACCATTTTAAATATTTGGTAAAAATGAGGACCATTTTAAACATTCTGTCAAAATGAGGACCATCCGCAACAAACACTACGAAAATGAGAACGAAAAAGGTATTTAAGCCTTTCTGTTTTAATATTTATAATTATTTAAATTAGTGTGGACTTAGCCAACAATAAGTTATATATTTTGAATCACACACATAAATGTAAACTTATTTATAGGGGTTAGATTCGTGGAAAGTTGTGGAAAGTTGTGGAGGAAGATAGTCAACAAATTTCATGACTCAAATAAAAATGCAAAAGAAAAAAAAGAGATAAAGAAGACAAACACCAAATCATGTTTGTTTGTCGATATTTCATAAATTCTTATTAGGATCATAACCCTAAAGTCATCTAAAGAAATTTATGATTATTTAAAAAGAAAATAATAAGAAAGCAAAAATAAATTGAGAAATGAAAGTTTTAAACTTGACAATATAACTTAAGTTGCAAATGATGAAAGAGTGTGAGACAATTAAAGAATATTCAAACAAATTATTAGATGCTGCTAACAAAATTAAATTATTGGAAAAATAATTGTCCACACAACAAGTGTAGATGAAAATAAATGCAAATTGTCATAAATGTAACCAATTGGAACATGTGAAGGAATTACTTCGTACACTATCATGTGTTATAACTAACAAATTTACAAATGATTCCATTATAGATAGTGATTGTATAAATTCATGACTCATGATTGAGAATTTTTAAAATAGTTTCATAAATCATATATATATATATATATATATATATATATATATATATATATATATGTGTGTGTGTGTTAACTGTCATCCTAAGAGTTCTTCTTTTAACCTTTGAACAGAAAAACCAAAAAGCATGTGTATGCATGTATGTTACACATGATTTTTTTACATGTATTTTTCTCTGATAACTCATTAATATTGTTTTCTTCAGTTGAAGTTTGTACAATGATGTTAATCATGGGACATTGTTGAAAATGTGACTACAATAACTGCACACACGATTCAGTTTTTAGTTGTTTATTTTTTCTGTTGCTTTCTTAGGAACATCATCATACATGTATTATGTATACGTGCAAATATGTTGAATCTAATAAAGCATGCATGTCTTGATATCTTGCCAACTGTTTTGAACTTTGGATATTAATATGTTTTGTTTATGATCATGTACGTGCAATTATAACCAGACAACAACAAAGTGAGTTCGCATCAATCATGAAAATGAAACGATCGAATTGATTGCATGAATGAATATATAATAAAAGTATGAGTTTCCACGTTACCTGCCTTAAGTTTTGCTTGCATTGTCCGGTGTCTGTATTCGCAAATATTCGCAAAGTTAACAGTTTTGCAGACAAAAGTGTTGAGATTATAATAAAAAATGTGATTTGGCGTATGAAAATCTTTTGTTTTCACACGTGCAGTTAAACAGTGTATGTGATATGCCTTTTTCATGCTTTTGCTTCTAATCGGAGGAATTTGAATTAAAGACAGTGAAAAAACTGAGGTTGGTGTGAGTTATGTTTTTTTACTGCATAATCCATTAACATGTGCACATGCTATCCTAGAGATGTAGTGCAAATATGGCACATAAAGAGATTGAGTGGGCCAATAATTAGGACATGCAGAAGTTTTGTTTGTTTGAATGGTAGCATGACCAAAAAGGAAGGTTCACATTTTCTTTTCTTCTTTCAAGATCAATGTCACCATTCTCTCTGTATCGCAATCATCGGTGTAGCGTGCTTATTACTGTAATAAAAAAATATCTCTTAACCATTTTTTTTTCAAACAACCTTTCTTTACCGTAAGTAGGATGCATTCACGGTCAATATCACTGTTACAATAATAATAATAATAATAATAATAACAATTATGAGCATAAACACGTTGTGATATCGTGCCTGTATGTACACATGTTATATTATATTCACGGCCAATATTACTGTTACAAAAAATAATAATAATTATTATTATTATTATAAAATCATATATATATATATATATATATATATAATATTGTCAAAACCTCGTTTTTCTTATTATTTTGATCTTTTAAGAAGCTAAAGAAACTCAACATAGCCGAAAAAATGTTAGAGAAATGTGAAACTGTTGCGTTTAACATTTAATACATAATTAGACTTCTAATTTTATTCGAATTTTAAAAAAAACTCCTAATTAACCTTTTATTTGTTCAATTTAGTTTTTTAATTTTTAAAAAATATTTAATTTGATCACTTCTGTTAGACTGGTTAGACCGAAGTTATAACGCTATATTTGTACGTAACGGATGACAATACTTGTTTTCAATTTAGTCATCTTATTTATAATTTTGAATCAATTTGTTTTTTTTAAATAAAAAAAATTAAAGCAATTTGGTCTCTCCCCAATTTAAACCAAATTAGTAATTAAATTTAATTATAATTTATAAAAAACATGTTAAAATATTTTTTAAAAATTTATATATCAAATTACTCCACCTAAATATTTAAATTATTTTTTTTTTTACTTTTTTACATAATAAAAATCCCTATTTAAATTTATAATTTTTTAAAAAAATATTAAAAATATAAATATAAAGTGACACTTATAAATTGTAAACGTCACAAGTATTACTCTATATTTACATTTTGAAAACTTTTAAAATATTATAATTTTAAATAGGGATTCTATTAAGTAAAAGTGTAAAAATAAAAATATTTAAATATTTAAGTAGACTATTTTCATATATAAATTATAATTAAGTTTAATTATTAATTTCGTATAAAATTTTTTGAGAGAACGAAATTACTCTATTTAAAAAAATATCAAATTGAATCAAAATTAAAAATAAAGACATAAATATCATGTGACAAAAATGATTAGATTTAACATTTTTTAAAAGTTAAAGAACTAATTTAACAATTTATTTTTTAAAAAATTCAAATAAGATTTGATGACCAAATTAGGCATTAAACATAACCTAAATAATAGAATTTTATCATCATTTATTATATTGGTATGAGATTAATATTTATATTTTTAAAAAATAATATCACATGCTAATATATATATATATATATATAATATTATTAATGTAGACTTGAAATTATCCACTAATATTAATATATATATATATATATGTATATATATATATATATATATATATATATATATATGTATAAAAATATATCACTTTGTTTCTTAGAAGGGTGAATACTAAATGTTTTCGAAACCAAACTAAATATATAAAATGGATTAAAAACTAAAAAATATCAAAACCAAAAAATATTTTTATATTTGGGATTCTCCGTTTCTTAATCAAGAATGTTTGGCTTGGCTTCGATTGGAAAATCAGAACTGAATACTGTATTTATATATAATATTTTATTTTTTGAATTAATCAGTAACCAACAAAGATAGATAAATGCGACGTGACTATTAAAAGTTTATTTCCAATATATTTATATTTAACGATTTTGTGTTATAATAGCGAGATTATATAAATGAAATACATAAATATAATTGCAAAATAAAAATACAATATCTCTCTATTTGACAATTGTTTTGCAAATATATATGAGATTTTTAAACTACTAAAAATCTCAAAAGTCAACCCCTTTCACGATTCGCGCTCTCGCTGCTGCCCCCACCATTCACGACGCTGACGTTGCTGCTGCCCCACCCATTCACGGCCACCGCACCGCAGCCGCAGGAGCGCACCCCTCCACCCTTTCACGAATCAAGGCCACCGCCGCGCAGGAGCTCCTCCACCCCTTTCACGATTCACGGCCACCGCGGCGAATTAGCGGCTCTCCTCGACCACTTTCACGATTCACGCTCGTCAACCATCCGTCAAGATTCCGGCCAGCTCTCTGCATCGAAGTCGAACGCCCCCTTCCCGAATTGGTTTGGTCCCGAAATCGCCTTTCTCGAACGCTTTCCGTTGCCATCCGTTGCGAACAACAGGTGAACCATCTCTTCAATTTCATTTTCTTTGCTTTGTATGAACCTGCAACAGCCTGCATTGATGCTGAATTGATTTGCTGTTTAAATTGGGTTCGTTTTTCATGTGTATTGCTGCAACAGTCATGTGTGTGTACTGCTGCTGTTTATTAGGTTTGCTTTGCTGTTGAAATTGGTTTGTGTATTGCTTCTGCTGAATTTGTTTGCTGTTTAAATTGGGTTCGTTTTGTTGTGTGTATTGCTGTTGCTGATTTGGATTGCTGATGTGTATCTGGAAATTGAATTGGAATTAATTTAGAAATGAGAATGTTAACATACCTCTTTATGAAAGTGAAATCGAGAAAGATGATACTGAAAAACATTCTGAAACAGTTGAGAATGATAAAAGGTGAAATAAGACTAATACAACTGATTGTTGGAAGTATTTTACTAAGATTAGAAGTGTTAAGTAATGCTTTAGATCAAATTAGAACTAGGGTTCAGAGACTAGAATGGTAAAATGTATGTAGGTTGTCAACACTTGTATCTCTGTGTGGTGCTTCATGCTTCCTGTTATGTTTTAACTGATGACTTCAGAGACAACAAGCACTAAAATCTTAATGATTACACTGTACAAGCATTAAAATCTTAATGATTACACCTTACAAGCACTAAAGAATACTATAAATTTTGTTAAATTACTGCAACAGACTGAGAAACAAGTTTTCTAGGAACTGACAACATCAGATCAATTTTGCAATTACCTGAATTTACCTTGCCCCCCAAGGAAAGCTTACTTTTAAATCTTACACCACATGTTTACTTCCTGAATTTGAAGCTCAAACCATAAGATCACATAGACATTGATCATCGGAGAATGTCAAACCTTTGAGATGAAGTGAGATTATGAATTGAAAAGGCAGCATATCTTCAGTCACAGAAAAAGGAAAAATGTTAGTTTGGATCGGCAAAGTAAAAATTGTCAAAATGTGAAGGATCTCTTTACTTGGAATCGATGTTATTGAGAAAACATTATTATCACTAGTCCCATTTTATTTTTAATTAGCTTTGTTTGTTTTGATTACAAAGTTGGATATTTGCTATCATCTAACTTTTTGTAAGTGGTAGTAAGATAATGGGATGAATATTTTGAGTGTAATTTTTTGAATATGATAAAATGTGTAGTTTTTATTTATGTTTTCTTAAAAGATATGACAAAAGATGTTTAGTTTAGTCATGTTTTTTTACATATAAGGACACTTTCTTTGAAAACATCAAATATTGGTAATAAGTATGTCAAATATAGTGGTGCTTAATTTTAATATAATTGTCATCTTAAAATTTATTTAAATATATGAATATTTATTGAATCGGAATTTCAATTGAATTTTTCTCATGAATTTTGAACTGTGAGTTTAATCTTATTTTAAATCTTAAGATACATAACTTGTATAACTTAAAAGATAAAATATATAAAACCCTTAAATAATTACTATTTTTTATAAAAAAGAAACAATATAACAAAATTTGTATATTAATTCAAAATTTTTTTCTTTTAAAAAATTTTAAATGAAAAAATCCAGAAATAATTAATTTAAATGAAAAATATATAAAAAAAATTAGAAAGAAAATATTAAACAATAATTGAAGGATATAAGAATACTTATATATTAGTTTAAACCATAACTAAGTTTTTCAAAGCGATAATATTATTTTTTTTATAAAAATTAGAATAAAAAAATAAAATATAAATTATTACTGTCACTTTAGTATGATTAAAGTTGTCAATAAAAGAATATGAAAAAACATTTTATATTTAAAATATTATCATGAAAAACCTATTCGAATGTATAAAATCTAAACACAAACAAAGAGATAGCGTTAAATTAAAAAGATATAAAAGACAAACACCAACTAAATTAAAAAAATATTATTGAACACGACAAAATATATATATATATATATATATATATATATATATATATATATATTTTATCAATTTAATTAGTATATATATATATATATTTATTGAAATATAACAATTACACTTTATAGTAAAAAGATTGTATAAAAGTCTGTCTATCAATTATAATTCATAAATTAATAAAAATCAAGATAAATATTTATAAAAAAAATGGTCTAGAAAAGGAAAAGAAATCTAGATAAACATTTATAAAAAAAATAATCTAACACTCTAAATCATAATATTTAATTCTGATGTTTATTCATTTTCTGATATTCTCTCATAACCGACTTTATCTTCATTTTTCATAAAAAAAATACAAATTTACTTGAATATGAAAATAAATAAAAAATCATAATTTTAATTTTAAATTTAAATTAAAAATAATTATAATACAAACAAATTAAGAAAAAGATAAGTTTAAATAAATATTTATAAACGAATATTTATTTTCAATCCAAAGATAAATTTTCTCAATTCAATTCAATAATATAATACATAAACTTTATGTTGTGTGAGTAAAGTTTTTTAAAAAAGAATGTTTTTATCCAAATTCACAGACTTCTTCCTCCCAAAATTCACAAACTATCTTTCTCCTTCCCTAGATTCCAAATTCACAGAGTAGAAGACCACCAGTGTCCAACTCAACAAACCCCAGACACCGTCTCGTGCACGTGTTGCCGGCGTGTTCGTGTCGGAGACGCTTCGGGAGGTGGACGCGAGGCTTTGTAGAACAGTCCCTCTCACACGGTCATCTTTTCATGGTCACCTAGGTTTGTTTTCTCTCCCTTCATCTTCTCCCTTCCCACTATTCATCTCCTCCCAGTTTCTTTTCACATTGTCTTCTGTGGTTCTATTTGTTGATCTTCTTCTTCTCCTTTTCATTTTCTCCCTGTTTATTTTGCCCTGAACTTTCATCTTCCTTTGTTTTCTCTCCTATGTGTTTCTTTTTTATTTTTTCCAGTTTTTTTCCTTCATCTTATGTAATGCAAACCTAAATGCGAATTACACGCTTCACATTCGATCCCACGATTCATGTTACGATTCAGGTTACAAAACTATTCATCAAATATCGCTGCGGGATAATTTTGTAATGAATCGCGATTCAGATAGTATGGTCCTGATTATTCTATCTACACTTAAAAGTAAAGAAGAATTTTTCTTTTTAATTTTTACACGGGTTAGCGAGCCAACCTACGGGTGGGTTGAGTTAGAGCCTGGTTTTAAAAATTCTGGCTCATCATAAAGTGATCCGGTTTGGACTGCGCCCTCCTTTTTAAACTCAAAACGTGTGAGGGACTAGCTTATTTTGACATGTCTAACTGAAATACCATAGAGCTTTCAAGCAATATTTTGTGCAAAGAATGTAGAGATAGAACTGCTTATATTTCTTAAAACATTTATTGGTGTCAATAAAGGTAAAAATAAATTTCTGGTTCTCTGTATTGAATTTGGAATCTTGCACTATACCTATTCAAATCTTAATTACACAATTTCAGTAAGACAAACCTGAATTAAAGCTTTCATTCTTTGACAATGATTTACAGAATTATTTTAGTGCATTCACTTTTATAATAAGCTAACAGCATGCCATCTAATTCCTCAAGTATGTTTTTTTCTTTTTTAAATTTTCATAAATTTGTAAAAATATGTTTGGAAAATGGTGTTTGAAGATATCTAGATTTTTGAGAGTGACATTGTTAGTTACTGAACCAGAAATCAGGATAAAAATGTTATCTTTATTTCTAAAAGTAAAACTTTCTCCTAGTGTAGATTCTATGTGATACATACTCTAGCTAATTACCCCTTTTATCCCCTTTCTTTATTGAAGATAAAAAGTTGTTCTGTTAAACAAAACAAAGTTCTAATCCCCTACTGAATAGAAATAGTACTTCCAGTCTTACCCTTCCTAACCTAGGCATAATAGACATTTAATTGCTTGAATAGGAGATTTGCATTCATAGTTACTATTCTTAACCCTATTAGCTTTAACATCCACATTTCAACATTTTAGTTGCTTACTCTTTGTTAATGGCCCTTGCGTTATAATGTCACCTCGGTTATCTTCCAGAAACAAGGGTCAGCAAGAGGTTGTAGGTGATTAACTTATTATTTATGTGGAATGGTAGAATTGGACCAAGAGTAGAATGAAAATTAGGAAGTAAACAGAATGTGTAGTATTATTATTTAGTGGAACGCCTCCTTCGGGTATTCATGGGACCCTGTTCATCTCCATGTCTGCTGAGGAGACCCCAAACATCCCTAATATGGATAAGGAGTGGATGCTACCATTGACTGTCTTAAAATGGGTAAGCTTGACAAAACCATTATAATTGGCATTGAATAAAAACTCTGGCCAAGAAGCTATTTTGGCTATTTCTGTTATCCATAGATAAGACTATACACAAGACAAACCTCTCTTAAGGGTTTTGAACACTTTCCCAATCTGCCCACTCAAATAAAATTTATCTTGTCGTAGTATAGAATCATGTGTTTATCAGAGCAAGACATTCTTTTGACCTCTAATGAAGTTTGTTCCTATTGTTCTTATCTACAAACTATTCGTTTTGTAATTGTATACATCATTAGTGTTAAAAGTGTCCTGGAAGAACTCAGTTTGATTTTGTTGTGTCAATTATTGAACATACAATGCTTTATCCATCATTCTAGGCTTGAAAGAAAGAAGAGAGACTTTAATTCTGTAGAGAAGAGAATGGACTCTGTTGTCAATGTGGCAGTGGAAGAGATATGTAGTGGAATTGAAGATGGGGTCACTCTTGCAGCCTTATGGGTCAAACTTCAAGGCTCATCCACTCTTTCATCCACCAATCTCCATTTGAACCGCACCGTCAAAAGAGCCATATGGAGGAACCTGCTTCGCATTCCGGGTCTTCGTTTTGAACCACAACCATCTTCTTCGGAATTGGAGGATGCTGAGAAGCTCAATATAAAGATTTTTCCTCAATTGAGCCTTGTTGACAACTTCGTTGGTCTGTACGAATCACAATCACTCCAACATGCCCAAACGCGTGTCCTTCACCTTCTTGCCAATGCTAGAGGCAATGGTATAACCCAAGCTCAACTTGCTAAATTGTTGCACATTAATGCCAATAACTTCCACTATGTGTTGAGGAGTCTTGAGTGTCAAGGTTTAATTGTCAAGCGTTCTGCAATTGAGAAGAAGAAACAAATCTCCAGTCTTGGTGAATCCAAAAATTTTCCATGTGTAACTACCCATTTAGTTTACTTACGCCGCTATGCGAAACAACTTGCCTGTCATCAAAGGTTTGAGTTTGAAATTACTAAATTCAACTCCCCAGAAGAGGAGGAGGAGGATGCAGATGGAGCCACGTTTCAAACAGATGTTCATCTAAAGGATTATTCACCTCAACTGAAAGCTATTTGTGACAAACTTGCAAAAGCCAATGGCAAGGTTCATTTTCATTCAGTTCTCTTTAAAGTTACCTTCCAGACCAACTAATACCATCATTTATGCTCACGTTTTTATTGCAATATATTTCTTCAAGGTTCTTCTTGTGTCGGATATTAAAAAGGATCTTGGTTACTGTGGATCACGTCCAAGACAAAGGGCTTGGAGACAAGTATGTTTTCTCTGACTTTGAACATACCAAATTATGATTATGTCTTCTGCTATTACTACATTCCCTTATTGCTCTTGTGTGACCAGATTTCTCACAGGTTGAAAGCAGATGGTATTGTGGAGCAGTTTGATGCTAAAGTGAATGGCAAGGTTGGTTAGTTTACACTGTATCATTACTTTTATGTCTCATTTTGATGATTTTTTAGTCTCTGCAATGTCTTTCTTGGAAAGCATTGCAAAATCATCTTCTTATGGAGAGGAAATTCCAACTTATCAGTCACATATGTGAAAAATAAATAATGAATAAACAGTCTCATTATGGGTAAAAATATATTGTCTGAGTTTGCAATGTATCATTTTTAATTGCAACAGTATGACATATTTTTATGGTTGCAATACAAAAATGGACTTGATTGATTAATTGCCTGAAAACATAAAATGTGGTTAAGTGGTGGTTCTGTGCTTTAACGCAATCCTTTCAAAAAACATGGTAATGATGACAAAAACCAAATTTCTTTTTTCAGTTCCTATTCTTCAGTCTTTTATTTTAATATAGATTGATATTTTATACCTCACCGTTACACAGTCAAGTGGTACTCTTCTTATCAATTGAACATTAATTCCCCCCACCCCCTCTTTGGCATAACTTTGTTCTGGTAGTAATGTAGATGTAAGTCTTTAAGTGTTTTGTAGATTGAGGCTTGCATGCGCCTTCTTGACCCAATAACTGCTGAATCTGGAAATGAAGATACAGGGTTGAGTTCTGAAAAAACATGTCAAATTATTGATCAGCTTGTGGAGCTTCCCATTGAGCATCAAATTTTTGATATTATTGATGCTGCAGGATCTTGTGGCATTACTTTGAAGGAGGTACAATTTTTATTCTTATATTATCCACTTTGGTAATTGCAGGAAAAGAGAAAGAGTAAACAAAAGGAAAGATGTGTGGGATTTAAATGTGCTATACCACAAATATTATTCATTTAATACATAATATTTACCACCAAACCACCTTTCTCTTTCTATCTGTGTCCTGTATTCTCTTGTGAACACTTTTGACTGAATAAGCTTCTTTTTTTTTTTTTTTTTTTTTCATCTTTCTGGCTTTAAGTAAAGATTTGTTTATTAGTGCTGCTTCTCCTTGATTGCCTTTTCACTTCGAATATATTGGGTGTTAAATGTAAACAGATATGTGAGAGGCTTGGGATTGAACTGAAAAAGAGCCACATTCGACTTGTAAATTTGTGCTATAGATTTGGAATGAAAGTGAAGGAAGAACAGTGCCTCAAATCAAAGACAATTCGAGTTTGGACTTCTAAAAATTACAACCTTGGACCAGAAGTTGAACTTATTTGCAAGCGTGATGAAAATAAGATTTTAAATCATGTACCTGACAGTTCAAAAATAATATCTGAATTTGTGGCTTCGACTGCCAGTGGGGAACTTGCTGATCAAGCGAAATTGGAAGATATATTAGTTGGTGCAGAACTATCGACTGTATCTCCTACAAATATTGAGTCAAACTTTGTAGAAACATCAACAAACTTGCAGGATTTGGTCCTTGATCAAAGAGGTACGATTTCTTGCTGGAAATTTGTCAGTTCATCAGTGGACACAGACAATGCCCCATCAGGAGCATTTCCATCTGAGGTGTTGAAACAATTCTCTACTGGATCATATAAAAGATGTGCAAGTTTTTCTTTAAGTGACGATAACACTAGAAGGGCAAACAGGATACTTGAAAGACTAAAGGTTTATCTTTCTTCCCCTTCCTAATCCTATTGCAAATAGAGTAAATATTTTTTTTCTTAACATTTATATCCAACGTTCCTAAGTCATTTTTTCCATTTTCCCCATTCAGGATGAAAGGTTCATTTTGAAACCTGAATTAAATAGGTGGCTTAATAGCTTTGAGAAGGATAAGTCTACAAAAGTGGATCGCAAGACTATAGACCGAATATTAAGCAAACTTCAAGAACAAGAGCAGGTCAAATGCATGACTGTACATTCACCTGTTATTTCTGAATATTCCAGGACAAAAGATTGTGTGGTAGTTCTACGTCCATCCATGAGTCTATCTCAAGAGTTATTTGATGAAATTCAGGATAGAATTCGATCATTTAATAATTATATTCGCAAGAAAAGTACTTTGCATCAGAAAAATGATGAATTGATACCTGTAATGGAGGATATTCAGAAAAATCAAAGTATTATAGTTCCAGATGGGCAGGTTAGTAAATCAGAAGCCATGCGTGTCAATGGATTTGTATTAGCAAAAATGATTCGTGCTAAGCTGCTGCATAGTTATATTTGGGATTGTCTGCATAGGTCAACTGGCCAGGTTGATGCTTTATCATCTAAAATATGTGAAGAGGAGCTAACTGATACTCCTCACAGTACCAGCAAACTATTTACTCTAGAAGAAGTTGTTAAAGAAATGCCAGTTGAATTATTCTTACAAGTGGTTGGGTCCACCAAAAAATATGAAGAATTGATTGAAATGTGCAAGATGCATTTACGTCTCTCTAATCTCCCTCCAGAGGAGTACAAGTGTTTAATGGATTGTCATGCAAAGGGGAGACTGTCATTAGTTATTGACATTTTACGGCGATTAAAGGTATGCCTGTTGATTTAAACTGAAATCTTTGTATTTAATTAGAAAATTTATCTTTTTTTTTTTTATTTTGTTGGTTCCATCTTATTACAGTCTCCCACTGGGGTTGGTGGAGTATTCAACCACATAGCATCCTAGAGCCTAGAATCATCTTTACAAAATCTAAATTTTCAATTCCGTGACATGTTACAGTCATCATTGGACAAAACTACTTTTTTTTTATTTCTTTTAGGGAATTGTTGTGAACAAATACTTTTTTCTATCCCGCTGTTAAATTACGTTTCTGAAAGATAAAGAGCTGCTAATAACCAATTAGGGGGAAAGTGGTCCACCACGATG
>Ga0214545_1000477_pt1 | contig 63659 bp, 26 predicted proteins | sample CNSS4metaG_FD_160064 | JGI IMG/M metagenome (GOLD analysis project Ga0214545, IMG submission 160064) | Root nodule microbial communities from cowpea collected in UCLA plant growth center, Los Angeles, California, USA - CNSS4 | ecosystem: Host-associated > Plants > Roots > Nodule | place: USA... | reverse complement strand
ATGTTAGAGTCCTTGTAAACTTGTACAACTTCTTTATTAATAAAAGGATTTCATTGTAGCCACTTTGCATAGTTAATATTTTTTTTATTAAGTACACTGAATAAAAATTAAATATTTGTAAGTTGTTTAATTAAATCGACTAACTTGATTTAAAGAATAAAAAAGTAAATAAGGGATACAAGGAAAAAAAGTTATTTTTTAATTTGATAAAAAGTAAATCCTCCTGTATTTATAATGAGAAAATAACATATATTAAAACTAAAGTAAACAAAACTCCATGTAATTTATAAATTATTTATTTACAATAAACAAAAATAGTCAGAATTTTACCGTTATGAAAGTTATAAATTATTTATTTACAATTTTTATTTTATATTATCTATAATTATATATGAGAAATATATATGTTTCACTATTGATAAAACATAAAACAACCCTCAGCAGTTAAAATTATTTGATTTGATTTCCTAGAAAGATATATTTTAATATGAATTTATTTTTGTCCTATAAAAGGGGATAGCTGAACCTCTTTGCAACTTCAACACAAAATCCCTTTCATTGGGTTTCTTTGGCATCTCTTCGAAGAAAACTTTGAGCAGAAACAAATTCACAATCGGAGAAAGAGTAATCAATGGCGATTGAACACGAAGACGATCTCAAGGACGAGAAGAACCCTCGACCTCTCGACGAGGATGATATCGCTCTCCTCAAAACATATGTAACTTTCTTTGTCACTTCCTCTCTAAAACCCTAATTTCCCAATTTTCCCCTTTTCTCTTTTAGGCTAATCAGATCTCCGATCTCCGTTTTTGTGAGCATCGTATAATGTTCTAGTTCTATTTTCTTGTTCCATTTCCTATGGTATCTCAAGCGAATCGCACGTCTAATCTGCTTTCGACTTTTCTGTTACTGGGTTCATTTGCTTAGTGTTTTGGGGAAACTTACTGGCGTTGAGTTGAGCTACTTTCACGTAATTCTGATTCTAGATCGTGGGTGGGTTAGAGTTTGTTGCTTTAAGCTTTTTACTAACTATGGAGCCTGGGGAAAAAGAGAGAAATAAATATTTTCGTAGGTTTTATGAATGACAAGAGTTTGGAGTTACTGTTTTTTTAGTTGTTGTGGTAGCTATGTGGTAAGGTAATTGTTCATAGATTTTGATAAAGATGCTCGAAGTTTTATTTGAGTTTTAACCTTGTCGAGGTAAAGATTTCATGGCTATAGAGATTTATTAGGGTTTGCTCAGGTGCTACTGATTTATGTGTCAAAATATGAAGTACCGATGGTGCTGAGTCATAGTTGTGTCTCTCAAGATGTTTTACTTGTTTGTTGGTTATTGATTCCCCTTCCCAGTATCTTCGTATAATTTCTGTACACAGAATATTTTTCCTAATCGTTGTGTATTTAAAATTATATATAGTCTCTGATAGTATTTTTTTGGTTTACTCAGGGTTTGGGACCTTACTCCACAAGCATAAAAAAGGTAGAGAAGGAAATTAAAGACATGGCTAAGAAAGTCAATGACTTATGTGGTACGTGTAAAAAGTTTAGTTTGTTACTGCATTTCATTATTTTGCTTGCTAGATCATTTTAGTTGTTAAACTAAAGAGAGTTATATCTTTATCTATTTTTGTGCTTGCATTTCATTCTTTGTGCAAAATATTTAGCCAGTGCACTTCTACTCTCTGTTTCTTTTTTATGGGAAAAAAGTGGTAGTTAATAGGGTAATTTTGCTATTATTAAATTTTTCATGTTTTATCCTATAGGTGATAGAATTAGTTTGTGGCTTTGCAGTCATTAACCAGAGGAAAAAAACTAAAGGAAAGGATTGTTATTCTGTAGATGTTTTGTTTTTTCTGCATTTATAGTTAGACAGGCTGTCCTAGTTGGAACTACTGAGTGCCGTTAACACTTGCACACTTCCTTAGATGTTTGCTTCCTTTTGCTATAAATAGGAATCAAGGAGTCTGATACTGGTTTAGCTGCACCAAGCCAGTGGGATCTTGTTTCTGATAAGCAAATGATGCAGGAGGAGCAGCCTCTTCAGGTGATTATTATTTTTGTTTTTTGTTTGGTAGAGTTTGCTCAAAAGTTTTTTTAGTATCTTTGAGAATTGCTAATTATGGTTATTTGTTGATTAGGTGGCACGATGTACCAAGATTATAAATCCAAACTCTGAAGATGCTAAATATGTTATCAATGTGAAGCAAATTGCAAAGGTGCCTATATTTTTATTTTTTAACAATCTTTTCATGATTCCTTTTTTTATCTGATAGTTGTTTCTTTCAAGAAGATTTCTAGCATCGCTTGTTGCTTAAGATATCACATGTTTTTCTCTTCTGGAGTTGCCAAGTTGGGTCTAATATACCTTCTGCCCTGATGTTGACAGTTTGTTGTTGGGCTGGGAGACAAGGTTTCCCCCACTGACATAGAGGAAGGGATGCGTGTTGGGTATGTATCCTATAAGTAATTTGATGCAAGAATATTAACTTTATAAAGAAGAGGAACCCTTTAGCTAGCTATGTTGTCTGCTAGTTGTTTGACATTCATTTTATCATTGCAGGGTTGATAGAAACAAATATCAGATTCAGATACCGTTGCCTCCAAAAATTGATCCAAGTGTCACCATGATGACAGTTGAAGAGAAGCCAGATGTGACATATAATGATGTTGGTGGATGTAAGGAGCAGATTGAAAAGATGCGTGAGGTAAGTCCATGAAATTTCACTTATCATCATACATTATAATGATGTTTTGAGGCACTAAATTTTTTATTTCGCTGCAAGGTTGTTGAACTTCCCATGCTTCATCCTGAGAAATTCGTCAAGCTTGGGATTGATCCTCCAAAGGGTGTTCTTTGTTATGGTCCCCCAGGAACTGGTAAAACACTTTTGGCCAGGGCTGTGGCTAATAGAACTGATGCCTGTTTTATTAGAGTTATTGGAAGTGAGCTAGTTCAGAAATATGTTGGTGAGGGGGCTAGGATGGTTCGCGAACTATTTCAGGTAAAAATGCACCAGACCTCCTAGAATTTGGTATTTCTTTCCATGAAATTCGATCATTTGCCTAAAATTTTGTCTCTTGTAGATGGCTCGTTCAAAGAAGGCATGTATTGTGTTTTTTGATGAAGTTGATGCAATTGGAGGTGCACGATTTGATGATGGTGTTGGTGGTGATAACGAGGTTCAACGCACCATGCTTGAAATTGTGAATCAGCTTGATGGATTTGATGCTCGTGGAAACATCAAAGTTTTGATGGCAACAAACAGGTTGGTTCGTTTTATCACTAGAGCATCTCAGGATTATTGTACCAGTTTTGTCATAATCATGATGCATTCTAAATGCCCTTTTAATCTTTTTTAATTGTAAGGTTATATCCCTAAGTGGCAGTTTCTGTAAGGAAAAAAAGTACAAATCTAGGTTTCCATTGCAACTTTGCAAATTTTACATGCTTCTGTGGATACTTCGATTTTGAAGTTTAAACGCTATTGTAAGCTGCGCTTATGTTAGGTCTCTTTGTCTACATTTTGTAGGCCTGACACTCTAGATCCGGCACTACTACGACCTGGGCGATTGGACCGTAAAGTTGAATTTGGCCTTCCTGATTTAGAGAGTAGGACACAGATATTCAAGATACACACGAGAACCATGAACTGTGAAAGGGATATCCGATTTGAACTTTTGGCTCGGCTTTGCCCAAATTCCACTGGTATGTTGTTATCTTTTACTTTTTCATCATCAATGTTTCTAAGACCACTATTCAGCAAGTCTACTTTCTGGTCAAACTTGTTCTGGTTTGAGGGATTTTTTTTGGTATCTGACATTGTGAACCTGAATTATTTCTAGACATTGGTTTTCTCATAGATACTTTTTATTCTCTCACCCAGGAGCTGACATAAGGAGTGTATGCACGGAAGCTGGAATGTATGCTATCCGTGCCCGGAGGAAGACTGTAACAGAGAAAGACTTCCTTGATGCAGTAAATAAAGTGATCAAAGGATACCAGAAGTTCAGTGCTACCCCTAAATATATGGTCTACAATTGAGTTATTCTTTCATCATCTTTTCCCCAGACCATATTAGAACGTACAATCTTTATTTCCCCCCGAGAAAATTGAAGGACGTGTGATTCTTTATGTGAAACTCCTGTTTGAATGCATCTTGCTTTTCCTTGCTTTTAAATCCGAAATTGAGACCAAGTCCTTTTATCCTTTCAAGATTACACTTATTATTAATGGAAGTTTTCGTTACTGGGGAAAAAACGATCCTCGTCCTGTCATTTGTATGAAGATATTTATATTTGTTAGGAAACATGATTGTAGTTGTTCGATGAAACTGTTGCTTATTAAGAAAAATAAAAACAACGTATTTCAGATTAAAATATCTTATGATAATACGCTGAAATAATTTTTATTTTTAAACAATTGTTTTCGCTATATAAGAGACAATGACAGTGCATTCTTTGTGATATTTAAATTATTGAATAATTTTATATTATCAATTTTTATTAAATTTAAACATTTTCAGCATTCAGTAACTCTGCAATTTAAGAATAAGATGAATATATAATATATTTCTACTTTAATTATTTATGTAGTAAATTTAATATAGAATTTTTTATTTTATTACCGTCATATAGTTTAAGAATGGATTATCAACTGCTCAATTGTATCGTTATCTTTAAACTTAAAGAATAGCATAAAAAATGTTACAGCAGTAAATAAAAGAAATGAAGCGTTAAAATACGAAACTTCGGTAAATCACAACTAGTTACATCTATAGATAGATGAAAAGGAAAACGATAGCAAAGGAAACATTGCATCAATAAATAAAATAATTAAAAGTAGTAAGATGTGAAACAACTTTGGTATGAAGAAATATATTGCCAACACCAACATTATAGAAACATTTCTATCCATAACTGGTCAACGATAGCATTTGATTTTATAACGCTAAAATAAGCAACAGTGATAAAAAAAAATGTGAAGTGTAGCGTATTCATTCCTCATGAGAACCGTACAAGTCGCAACTGAATTATTCTCCATTAGAAGCGATCATTCAAACACTGACATAATTAACAAACACCACTAGTGTTTTCAAATTAGTAAACTAACATCCTATGACAAATTGAGAACATGGTTTGATAGAGCTTCAACTTGCAAAAGGTTAAATTATTGGAATCTATACGACAGATGAAAGAAATAGCTCAAACAAACACCAACAGGTGTCTACATTCAATAATCAAAGGTACTCATCTAACTTATAAGGTTACAAAAAGAAATGATGAAAATCTGAAGAATATTATTTTTCTTTTCAGCCATTCTATCAACACCCATTTACATGTCTTGTGATTCTTGGTTATCTCCCCCTCGGTTGGATACTCCTTGATCAGTTACAAACGTCGTCCTCTTACTCATGTTAGTTCGCTGCACTAATCGAACCAGCGCTTGAACCACTTCTGACATAGGTGGTCGGAATTCCGGCTCCGGCTGCCCCAAAAGTAAAATTACAATAACATAATAACAAGTTAGTAAAACAATGTATCATGCATTATGTCTCTTGGCTTTTGTTACCACAGTTTTAGAAGTCATACAAATAAGTTCGAATTGGTTAAAATGTAAAAACTCTTACACTATTATTGAGTAAGAGTTCAAATAGATGGCCAAAACAAGGATTCGTTGCCAATTCACTAAAACAATAAAAACTTGACATTACCTGAACACAAAGAGCAATAACATCTGCAAATCGAGAAAGAGACTTCACAGGGTATAGTCCTTCTAATGCAGGATCAACCATTTTAGCCAGAGCATCGATATCGTGGAGTTGAGGTGTTGCCCATCGAACCAAACCCTGCTCAGACCTTGGCCTTGAGCTGTAAAAAGTACGTTTCAACAACTATGCATGAGTCCATTTATGTTTGAATGAATTTACATGTAAAAACTGTCAGGCTAGAAGGTATATAAATCTTTCACCTATCAAATGGTTTCCGTCCACTAAGGAGTTCCAACATGATAACTCCAAAACTAAAGACATCACTCTTAAGAGTGTATTGGCCAGACATAACAACTTCGGGAGCTTCATATCCAGATCCAGAATCATTGTTCAATACCTGAAAATGAGAGAAAAGGTTAGAGCTTCTAAAACTTTTAGTATGAAAAGGTCGGTAGGAAAAAAAGAGAAATATCATTCAGTAAGAGAATTGTCGGTATTGTTGCCAATGAGATGTATTCAATCTTGAGAACATTGTAACTTTTAGAATAATTAGTTTTCTACATGGTATTCGATTCACCATGATTGAGTGGTCTGAAATTCAATCCTTGTTAATCCTTCATAATTAGGTTAAATTTATTTTTTTATTAAAATTATGGCAATAAGGTTCAAACTTATGATTTCATGCCATATTGTCTACGCTTTAAGTGCAAATATTGAGCCTCCGGTTAACAGCTTAAGCTTTTAAAAGAGATGAGTCTCGGAAACAGGCTAGGCAACTAAAGCCAATGATTAATAGTACAAAATATTTTATACGTCCAAACACTCTCTTTCCCAAATTGTTATAACTTCAGCATGACACGAGCCAACAGATTACAGTTTTAAGTAAACAAATACTTCAAAACTGGAAAGTGAGAATGAGTAGTTAAACCTATAAAAATGATAAAAGTAGCAACAAAAACAGAGTAAATTAAACTACCCTTGCCAAACACCATAATGTTCAATTATAAACACTAATTCATAGAGCATAAACCATCAAGTACCACTAAAAATCACCTGATTTGCATTTGGAATATAGCTTGCCAATCCACTGTCGGAAAGATGAGGATTGAGATCTGTATCAAGCAATATGTTGGCTGACTTTATATTCTTATGAACAACAGATGGTGAACAAACTTCATGTAGGTACCTAGGAAAAAGGTAAATAGAGTTAGGTTGTGGTTTCTCCGCAAAAGTTTACATTGATGCTTGAAGTCTAGCCCTGTGTTGTCTTGTATTAGGTTTAAACTTCTACTAGTAGTAAAAGTTCTTAATTTCTTCCGCAAAGTTGCCACAAAAGTTCTTTGTATTTACAGCAAAGCAGCAGTTTATTATTTGCTGATACTATGCTGGCTAAAGATCTGGATAGTGTATAAAATTTAAATTAATAGATAAATTTTATAACCTCAATCTATTTTATCCTATTTTTTCATTTTCAAATTTGAACATAGATTTAGTAATTATTAGACATAAAACCACTCAAAAGATTTCACATTAAAAACTATTTTGTATAATAACCAGTTCTTGTATATTGTAGTCTATTAAATGGACAATAATTTGACCCTTGCTGCCCCTCTTATAAATAAAAGTAGAATTTTATCCCACGGTAGGGTGATGTGTTAGCATTGTCCAGACTTTAAGCCCAAAAAGGCTCCTGTACAACAGAACATGATAATACAAAAAACATGCATAACTCTTCACGTAACAACTAAGCTTTTGGGATAGTTGGTTCTAGACAGACAGTAATAACCTAAACATTTTGACCTTTTAGAAAACAAAGATATGGGGTTACAAGGATCTATTTACAAAGAGAAAATGCACAAATATATGAAAAATGAAAAATATCAAACCAAATAAGACACAGGTGAGCATGCAAAAGCCTATAAAAATGTGACTCAGGAAGAAAGATTCGAGAGAAAGCGGAGCTAATAAGTAAATAGAAAACTGGATTCAGTTGAGTTAACTTTAACAAACAACTAACTTACTCTAAAGCACGTGCAATTCCCAAAGCAATCTTCACGCGTGAATTCCATATCAATGGTTTGCTGTACTCGTCAGGTAGGTGGAGGAAGTCATGCAGTGATCCGTTTTTATGAAACTCATAGACTAGTAGGTGCTGTCCATGCTCTGAACAATAACCTACAAGCTCTGTCACATTGGGATGGTGCAAATGGGATATGCTTGAAACTAGTTCCACAAAATCATCAGACAAATCATTGGGAAGGACAGATGAATCTATCTTCTTCACAGCAAGAACCTAGAAGAAAAACAAGATCAAAACCATCAATAAGCATATCCATAGATTCTAGACAATCTACAATAGAAAATCCTTGTCATTTATCGTGGTCTATTATTCGTTGTACATGTGGCATATACATGCGGCAGGACTTCTAAGACATTTTTTATTTTATAATTGTAAAACCATAAGACTTTCTATATGCAACAAAAGGACATACATTCACGAGCTTTTATATTGAGCCATTCCTAGGAAAATTATGTAATGTGGTGATGCTGTTTAGGAATTATATATCTCTGCCAGTGGGATTGGATGTGCTTGCGGCCAAAAAAAAACGATAAGGAATACCTTTCCATCATCAAATTGAGCACGATACACACGTCCAAAAGACCCCTCCCCAATAAGTTGATCCACACTGAAGCTTCCAGTAGCAATCTGCAGGTCAGCTACAGAATAAGATTTTACATTTGTAGGAGCCGTGACGGTCTTCTTGACTGTAGTGGGCTTAATGACGGTAGCGGGCTTTACTGAAAACTCATCCTCGTCAAATGATTTATGACGATCAAAAGGTGGAGGTTTAAGACTTATAGGGGCCGTAGGTGTATCAAATGTATTCAAGTCAGTTACAGAAGAAGCTTGCAGGGAATTCATTTCTGCATTATGACAGATTAAGATGTCAATTTCATTCAGAACATAATGAATGCGGAATGACTTAGCAGCTAAAATTTAAACTGAAAGCATTAAGACAAAGCAGTCACATACACTAGGAGAAAGAAAAATGTAGTTAGCCCAGTCATTTTCTAATTAGAGTTGCAGTTTGGGTCAACTAATTAATCATAACAAAATTTCTCTGGTGTTATGACAGCATGCATTGGTCCCTGAAAAAGGTGTTGAAGTAATTGCCACTAACTGGCCTACAGTTAAAATACAGATTATCTTCTAACACTATAGGTTAAATCACTAAATTCATATATCAAAAGCAGAATTAAGTACTTTATAGTTAAGCATATCTGCCAAGTGCCAATAGAGAAGGTAGCTTTAGAATGAAGGGTGAACCTAAAAATATTGAAATACTATGAATACACTATGTACAAGTGATCCAAAATAAGTGAGACCTTCTATAATAGAATAAAAATTATTTTTCAGTAGTATACAAGAATAACATGCAGACCATTATGATGTGAAGTATGAGGAGCCAAGGGCTGATTGTCAAGCTTTTCAATATCACCGGACGACTTTTTAGATATTTTCTTCACCAGAAAGAATGCTACTATTGCCGCAACAACCAAGATGGAGATCACTATTCCAGCAATGCCACCACCTCCAATACCAGATTTTTTGCCTCCATCACCACTTGAGCCAGCATCTGATGGGGTATGTCCCCCAGATCTGTGATTTCGATTTCTTGTTACTGCTGGAGGAGTCCCAGGAGGAGGTGGGGGTGCAGGTCCTGAGCTCCAATCATTACCATCCTTTCTGTCATTAAATTTGACCATTATCAAGATTTATAGAATTTAAAAAAATTGATTCTTGGAAAAAAAGTGCTGATAATGATAATGCTTACTGCAGGTTTATGCTATTCAATTGTTCTGGTATCCAGCCTGTAAAATGATTATTTCCCACATTCCTGAAATAAATTTAAGAACATAAATTAAACCGAAAAGATACTTCTATAGAAATGTAGGAAAGAACACTCCAAGCAGATATATGAAACAGAAACACACAGAGTTTCCAGAGGCAGATTAGCAAGGACATTAATGGTGCCTGTAAACTGGTTGTTTTGCAGATACCTGCATAATCGTAAACAAGTCAACTCAGAGTGCAATCAATACCGTGTAAACATTAGCAGAAAAAAGAAAAAAAAAAGTCAGACATTTACATGGTGCTTATGTTAGAAAGTGAGCTCAAACTCTGAGGCAGGTCACCTGTCAAAGAATTGAATGAGAGATCCCTGCAACAAACAATAGATTATAACCTGGCCCTAAATTCTCACTGAAGCAATTCTAGCATACTTTACTTTGAAGATTAAACAAACATAGCCTCCTTTTTTCTTATGAAAAAAACAATGGTTTTTTAAGTTAACAGAAGCACATGTGAAATATAATGTAATCAGTGTATATGTATAATTTTTCTGCAGAATAATAGCATAAATTGTCCTAAAATGGGATTAAAAGTAATATTGTGAAATTATCAAATGCAACATGGAAAATAATCCATAGCAAAAAGCATAAAATCTCAGAATGAAAATGAAAAAGATCACTATGTTATGGTTAACATAAACTTCATAGACATATATACTTTTACATAGTAGAAGTGCAGGAGTAATAGGAAACTCACAATGTAGAGAGGAAAGAAAGCTTTTGGAAATCAACACTAAGTGCTTGCTGGAGCTGATTGTGACCAAGATTCCTACATTAAAAATATTAACTTCAAAAAAGAAATGCAGTTGCTTGTGAAGTAGATTTATACAATAAGATGTCAACAAGAAGTCAAGATGGTTTACACACAGGACTATAAGCGAAGCCTTGTCAGAAAGAGAATAAGGGATTGGCCCATTGAAAATATTATTGGCAAGATTTCTGCATCCAAAGAAACAAGAATGTTAGAAATTAATAAATAATAAAATCAAAACAACAAAAAAAAAAAACAAAACAAGTAGCAAAAGATAATAGAAACATACAAGTACTGCAGTTTAGGAGGAAGTTGGTACGGTATGGTGCCACCAAGATTATTATTACTCATGTCTCTGCAGAATTTTACAAGGTCACAAGAATAGTAACCACGATACATATGAAACAAGTTAAATGATGAATAACTTACAGGTTTGTAACCGATGACAAGGATTCTAGCAGGTAACCCAAAGATCCAGAAAGTGAACGACCAGGTAACTTACTGAAACGAAGTAAAAAATAACCAAGTAATAAATCAGATGCCACCACAGCACCAAAAGCACTAACAATCAAGTCATATAAAGTGAAAGGAAGATTGTGACTTCACATCTCCGTGACTCGATTTCCAGAGCAAGTGATGCCTTGCCAAGACTGTTGTCCACAAGGATCATCCCCATTCCAATTTAGCTGAGATGGTGAGTTCATACTTTGAAACATAGCCCTCAGAGCACTAACTGCATCAAACATTCAGAAAAAGATAATTGGCAACCCCAGACATGTTAAATAGAAAGTTGTATGATAAATTTCTATTAATTAGTGTCTTCATCAATCACCACCATCCTTTTTACATATCTAAAGATACTTGCCAACTATTGAAGCTATTATCATAGCATTTACAAATATATCACTTCGAACTTATAAGCATAAGGTAACAAATTAAATCATTAATCTTCAAAGCCCGACTTCAGAAAATGTTCACACTGAAGAATTGATTATTTGAGATGCTGACTTTAATCCATTAAACATCAAGAAAGAAGTAACAATTAAGAAACTCAGATTCATTAAGGATTCTTAAAATTATGCACTGCAATCTGATGGGCCGAAATACATGATACGATATTAAATTAATGGGTGAATGGGGGATCACGAGAAAATAATATTACTGACTACAGAGAAGATGAAGAAAATATATTCACATAAATATCACCTAGCCACTAACCAAATCAGAGTAAATATTGCAAGGATTTTAAACCATCACATGTTTAAATTTACAAAAGTTCATTATTGGGGGTTTAGTAGAAATTTAAACATCATATGTTCACCTTGCAAACATTTATATGTTTTAAGTGTCACGAAGCAGAGAAAGTTGCTGGTTAAGTACGTGGGTGTGGATAACAAAAGAAGAATAAATATATGATAGGATTGCATCAGAAAAGAATAATACGATGAAAAAACCAGTAAAACAAGCTTATTTAGTCTATGCACCCTACATTCAGAGCTGGAGCCAATGAGACTTTAGTGATTGGTATATCAGATATTGCATATAGCTCAAGATAGAATCTAGCATGCTTGTGCAATTGTTTCAATCAATATGTAATAATTCAAATCTTACTGAAACCTATTACAAATGATGGAGAACAGCCACAGAGTGGTGAGCTTAACAGCCCAAGATATCAGTAACACGAGATCTAAGTACTTTATTAAAATTGTCACATACCCCCGTAGGGAGATCAGAAACAACATTGAACTGCAATATGTGTAGCTGAATCTTCTCATAGAATTTCAAGGTTTCAATGCATAAGATATCCCAATAAAAGACGGAAAAATCTGAACATCAAACAAAAAACACACAAATCCTCGAAGACAACAAGTACATGGTAGAGGATTAAAGTCGAAGACTAAGGGTCCCACTCAGTGGTTACAATTTGTTTTAGACAAGGTTGAGTGGATATTATTCTATCTTGTTTTTCCATTTTCTTAAAACTTGGAAATTCGTTCAACTGTACAATAAGAAGAAAATACAAGAAAACAGGAACCGTATTATTGCACCAAATTCCAGATGTTCAATCAGTCCTTATTCTTTGACAACACTCTCTACAGTAAAGAAGTGAGAATTGCATCAACCAGCTACATACAGACAGAATTCACAGCACAAACATCACTGAAACAAAAGGAGAAAAAAAATACAAAAGCAAAAAAAAAAAAAAAATTGTCCTTCCGTTTGCTGAAATCATCGAGTAACAGTGCCATTCAGGTAACTAATTTAAACAAGTTTCACTCAAGAGATCAGCTGAAAAACTTCACAATGGTTCAAAACCCAATAAAACCAGACACAAAACATAGTCCAAATCAAACTAATCTACTGAGGAATTGGCAGAGCTGACGATACAAAACGATTGGCAATCAAACAAAAGCATCTCAGCAATAAGGGAAGAAAGCAAAGAAAGAAGCAGTCGTAACTAACAGTAGCATAATGCAACACACAGAGGGAGTGAAGAAGATTCCAAAGCTGAGAGTGAGATCAGAGCACACACTAACCGTCATTTGGATCTGTTTCACCATTAATGGCCAAAATGCAGGTGCTGATGAACACTACCAGCACCAGCGTTGGATCCAACACCATCTCTCCCGTGAAACAATCTTTTCTCGAAAATTCTTTCAACCCAGAAAGCAAAAAGGATGTGCAATGAACCCCTTTTCGCCAATTTTTATTTTTTCATAAAATTATTTAATTAGTGATAGCTATATATGTTGCCACCATTGCCGAGTAAAGCTGGCAAGCACGAATCGCCTTATCACATTATTTTGGAAATTATTTATTACCTTCCTTACCGTCATGTCTAATAAAGGAAATAAATTATTACAAACTTATTTTTCGATAAATAAAAACAAATACTTTACTCCATTGTTCACTTTTCTTCTATTTTTTTAATTAACCTATGACATATTTTCTCGTTTCCTTTATTGAATTAAGAGTATTATTTGGTAAAAATAATTAAAGAACTTGTTTTTTCCTCCTCTCTGTCTTTTTTTTTTGTTTAATTTTTTTCTATTTTTAAGACCATATTGAATGACCAATTCATAGAAACTGAATGTTTTTAAAGTAACTTGTTAAATTATTAGTATTTAGGAAAATCATATGCCGCAATAACTGCTAAACAGGAAATGATAGAAAAATGTTATTTGTTTTCTATAAATTTCAATTTTATTTTACAAAAAATGTTTTGAATAATTATAAATTTAATTGAATTTGGTCACTAATAGTGTTTATGTAAAATAATTAATTTTTTAGAGTAAATTCTACTATATTATTATATTATACCTTAAAATACTTTCCATAAAGTTTGAAATAAAATAAATAAATATTTTGATTTATATCTTACTTTTATTATTTTTATTGGCATGCCAATTTCAATTAACATTGGCATTAGCATAATTAATTGATTATGATATTTTGAAATGCAATGCTAAAATAATGAGAAATAATGTATTTTTCAAAAGCAAACAATGCAATATGGAAATATTTTAAGAAAACAGTAAAATAAAAAAAAATATTTTATATAAATGTAATAAAAGGTAGAGTTAATACATTTTTAAAGATAAAAATAAATAAAATAGAAACAACTATTAGTTATCATATGAAAAAAAAAACAACTTAGTCTGAGATCTCACAAAATTTTATAGACAATCTAGTAAATTTCTACATCCAACAATTATAATATGGTCAAACATACCTTTGAATAAAACATGCAATTAAAAGAAGAGTTATACTTAATTTTACAAAAATAAGGAGATAAAAAGAAATAAAAGAAAACACAGATATAGATCCAATAAGTATATCCTTCAAATAAATGAACAATACCCATCACGTTTCCTTATTTATAATAAATTTATTTTTATTTTATATCTTTCTAATATATATCAGCTGTGTATCTACATCTTTATTACGGAACTAAAAAAAATTATTAAAATGAAAAGAATAACTAACAATAAGAATAGATTTATAAAAAAAAAATACCAAAACAATCATAAAAAGAAATAATCGTATTATCATATTAGTATAAAAAAAAACGTTATCGCTACTAAGTGAAAGAATTAACGAATAATGTATTTTTATTTACCTCTCTTATCATACATTTTAGCATATTATTAAACTTTAAAACAAAGTTTGATTTTAAATGATGTGGCTCATTTGTAATAAAAAGTGTACTTCTCTTTTATTATTACATAAATAGATAAATTAATAGTTCTTGGTTGAAAACAACTCGATTAAGTTGCATTAATTCTACAAAAAAAAAAATACAAAGAAAAGCAAAAGAGGCACACGTGGCTTTTATGAGAATTCCTAAGCCTAAAACAAGAGAAATTTAATACTATCAGCATCGCCAACAAACAACCAAAAAAAAAAAACAATGACAATTTCTTCAGTATTGTAAACTAATTAAATTTATAAGCATTTCACGATATAAATTATAAAAATATTTTTTGAATAAAGTTTCGTTTTCGAAGTTTATAAATAAAAAACAAATAGACGTTGTATTAAGAATTTTGTGTGTTTAAAATAAATATATTATAATTTCAACCACTATTATGATAGAATGATTGGAAGAGATTTAAATTAATATAAGATTCTTAAAAAATGGCTTTAACCTTTTTGCAATTAAAAATAAGAATTAGGGTTAGATTATGTTGACTTTTGGGCATTGGGGCCATAGTAATGGGGACCATAACGTGTTACCAGAACAAGATTAAGTTTTTTTTTTTAGTGATTATTAGAGCCAAAGTGTGATCATGGCACGTAATGAAGTTCAAAATTGAACTTTCTCAAATTAAAATAAGATTTTCATTTTAAATTATGATTGCTCTTAATTAATGTGATATCGAGTAAAATATTTAGTAAAGGTAATATATTACTTTTTATTTCTAAAAAAAAGTTATATAATTTTTTTCGCTAAACAAAAATTATAAGTAATTAGCTCCACATTATAAATTCGATTTTTGCTTAAAACCATATACATAGATACTCGTTAATATCGTAGACCAATGTCACATATTTTAATAAAACCAGAATTAGATGTTAAGTAAAATATGTTGGTTATTTTATATAATATATATACACATTACACAAGGAAATAATTTGAAATTATTTTGGATATTTTTCTTCAAGTTAAAGGAATTGGATTGAAAAACACAAATCTATGCGTGTGATGGTCTGAAAAATACAGCACAACTATTTACACCAACATCGTAAGATATGAAATATAATTTATTCTACCTTTGTCAAATGCTCACTCAAACGCAATCTTTTTGTATACCAAAGTGCTTTCTCTTTGATGTTGACAAAAAGGACTTTTCACAAAGGAAACCAAATCTGCAAACATACGTGTTCACCATTGCTTACTGAATCGACAAAATCAATGTTTTTATTTTAAATTAATATAAAATATTGCTAAATTAGCTTTTTTAGTTGTTAATATTTTATTAGGAGAGCAGTTAAACCACAACCTGTTTTAATTCATAACCTTTTTCTTTAAAACGTCGACTCTAGTTTTGTCTTAATTTAATTATTTTTTTTGTTCTTATTTTTGTATAAAAATATTAAATTAGTTCTTCAGTTTTTGTAAGTTTTAATTTGATTTCAATTTTTAAAAAATTGATTCAATTTTATCATTTTTGTTAAATTTACTTAAACGAATCAATGACTTTTATTGAAATTGACACTATGATTATGTTAATTACATTAATAAAGTAAAACATCTTTATTAACAACTTCAATTTTAATGAAGATTCCTTAATTAATTTCAAAAAAATTAATGAAAATGATCAAATTGTATTAATTTTTTAAAAATTAAAACCAGATTGAAGCTAAAAAAAAAGACCGGAGGATCAATTTAATATTTTTAAACAAAAACAGAAAACAAAATAGTAATTAAACATTTTATCTTTAAAAGACATAATAAAAAATGAAAAGAAGAAAAGATATTTAAATCATCTTAGATCTTAACTTCTAAACGATGTACGATTAAGTACAATAAAAGAAAAAAGTTGAACCAAAACCTATTTTATGAAGTAACCTAGAAGATTAATGACATTTTTTTTTTTGTTATTGATAAGGTTGTTGAAGATGATATGGAAAGTTGCATGAGTGTAAAGGAAAAGAAAAGTATAGTTTATGGTGTGGCCCATTTTGTTGAATGGAAGGGAAGGTTTTTTGTTATTGGCATGGCAGAAGCTGAGAAGAAGTAGTTGCATTCATTATCAGACAATGTGTGATGAGGTGTCAACCACCGCTGAGTCAATCACCTGCAACTTAAAATGCTATTCATGTGTGTCGGTGTTCGTTTTTATCATTGACTTACATTTTTAATGCAAGTGTTTGGTTCAATTTCATTTTCATTTAAGAGATTAGATCCAGTTCAAAATTAATTACTTGTAATTTTTTCAAATTTAATATTTTTAGCCAAATTAAAAAAATAATATAGACATAATAATATTTTGCTTGAAAGTGATATTTGAGATTAAAATATTTTCCTATTTACGTATAAAGATTATAAATAAAAAATCAAGTATTTAAATTTTATTTCACAGAAATTATTATTCTCTATTTTTTCTAGATTTTTGAATACTTTTTCATCTCTTTGAATGTCAGATTCACAATTTTCTCGACTCTATTTTTCTCAAGCAAATTTTGTTTCTCTCAAGCAAAAAATGGAGTAGAATTTTGTCTCTCTTTTAATTCTATTAATTCACGCTCAAACAAAAAATAGTAATGTTATTAAATCTTTTCTCAATTATATTTTCACTGAAGCTAAAAAAATAATGATTTATTTCTTCTGTGTTGTTTATTTGTTGCTTGATTGATATGAGAATGTTAATTTACATGAAAATTGGAATATTGATTATATGGTAAGTTTAATATGATGAACTGTAATCATAGTTATTTTAAGGAAGGAGGAAGGAATGCTACATTAATATATTGTGCATTGAATTGAGGATTTGAGAAAGAATTATATACTAATATTAAAATCACTTATAGAAAAATATTAGATATTGAGAGTTAAGGTTTTTATGACCTAATTTGTAGGGTAGAAAAACTGTGTCTCGTGAATCATAAAGATTTACTTTGTCACACATAAGTTGAAAAATATTCTTGTTATGAAGATTTATTGTAATGACAACTTAGTAAAAAATAATGTGATACATGTAAATTTTGAGTTTAATTCTACGCATGTGTCTTTCGAAATAAAATTAAGTGTTCATGATAATTGATGTCAATAATATCTTCTTACATAAAAGATAGTTACTAAGTATTTTTATGAAATAAAACGAATTGAAATTGTATTCATTATATCATAAAAATTAGATGTAATTGATAATATGTGTATGATTTAATATATACATTATGAAAGTTTTGAAAACTATAACATGTATTGTTTTTGTGTGTTTATGTGTTATTTATTTATTATGATATTATACAAGAGTATAAAATATATTTTTTTTAACCGAGAAAGGCTCAAAAGATAAATATATATGTATGTATTTATAATTTTATTTTTAAATTATGTGAATATTATTGAACATTTACAACAATTATTTCTCAAAATAATTATACACATGTTAATTATTTTATATTTAAATTGGATTATAGTTATATTATCACGAGTATATAAATAGAATAAATATACTTGTGTTATCTTAATTGTTTTCTCTTTTTTTTAGTAAAAAAAAATCATAATTTTAGGGTGATGTATCCTTTTCACAATACTCGAAAGACGTGGGTATGTGTTTAACTTAACGTCAACTTAATCTTATGTATTTAAAAACAATACAATTATAATATATGACAAATGACAAACCTTGTTATTTATGTAAGTTATAAATTAGTTATGACCTCCTTAAATACACAAAAAGAATAGAAAGAAACAAATATTATAAGGCAAACTCAATAACATCTATATAGGAGAAAGCACGTTGGCACCATCCATTTTAGTAATTAAACTTAGCCTTCACATCAATATAATAAGACATTCTAATTACTTTTTATATCATGTATTCGCGTTTAGCTTTTCAACATTCCATTAAATCGCGTTTAAGAGCAAGTTGATTAATTAAAAAATTGCTACGGGATTAGTCTTCTTACAATAAAGTAAGTATAATTTTTTTAAGTAAATTTTAATACAATTTCTTTTTAATTACATTTAACTTAGGCCTTATCCTCTTCTTTAACATTTTCTTTAATAAAAAAATATTGATTTTGAGATTCTTATTGTTGGGAATAGTAACCCAACACTTATAATCAGAGATATTTAAAGTCAATCAAACTTATTACAAGTTGGAGTTGAATTGAATTAGATTTTTTATTTTAAAATATGAATCAAATTCAAAATAGTTTAATTATTCTGTCAATAAATAAATTTGAACCAAATTGAAGATGAGTTAATTTATGTTAGTTTATTTATTAAGTTAAAATTTTAAATTTTAACTATTATCTTATAACAAACAAAACGTTATTAAATGAGTTAATCTATTAATTTATTAATTTATAATCAGTTGAACTGAGTTACAAAATTTGTAACTCATAAAAAGTATGTCAAATTAAACCGATTTATTTTTAATTCAATCACTCAAAAGTGATTTCGACCCCACTTACAATACATTAGTTAATTATTTTCTACACAAGATTTAAAAATTTGGAGTTTATATTTTATAAGATATTCGTAGCGCACGTTATTTGAAATCTAAAATCTCGAATTTTGAAAATTGAAGGATTAAAAAATTGGTTAGAAAATTAATTATTATTATTATTATATTTTTATATTAATTATTTAGAATTAATTTAAAAAATACCATAACTAAAGACAATTTTAGTATTTATAATTAAATTAATACATAGTCTTAGTAAAAATAAGATAGATTTGGCTATAAACGTGAAGGCAACAAGCATTCGATAAATTAATTGTTGAACACTGAATCAAAGAAAGTTAGTCAAAATTGTTATTTAAAACATAAAAGTCAACATTTATATTAACAGAGACTTTTTTTCAGAATATATTAATTGTGTTTGGTAGAGGTTGATTTTGGGACATTAAGTGGAAGAGTTGATTATTAGAGAATATGTTGCCAAAATCAACATTAAATTCACAATTTTTAAGAAAATATTAAATGATGCCTTTTATGTAACTAGTTACTTAAAAAAAGTAAAACCAGAAAGTATCACTAAAATAAAAATCTTTTTTATATTTAAAATCATTAGAGAATATTAGTAAAATTTATTTGTACTAAATATTCGGTATTTTCTTGGTGAAATTCTCTGGAACTATAATAAAACTTCATTTAGAAGTTTTTTTTGTTTGACATGAAACAGGGACTGGTGAAAATTTGTTGGGTTTTCTTCCTACACCCCTAATATTTCTTCTGCATTCCCAAAAGCTTTGTGTCGTTTCATTTATGCCCTTAAGAAATTAAATGAAAATTAAAAAGTAAATTAGGTAGAGTTATGCTGCTGTTGGGGTTAGAGTAAGTTGTGATTGAGTGAGTGAATTATTTTTTATTAAATAAGAGAGAATGTAGGTTTAATTTTTTTTTAATTTACTATTGGTCAAATGGTGAAGGAATATTTTTAAAAATTTAAAATTATTGGGAGTGCAGAAGAAATATTGGGGTTGCAGGAAGAACCTCCCAAATTTGTTTCAATCTTGGATCACATTTGGGCCTTCATGTTAACGGTGATTACTTTTTTCTATTACCTTTGTTTTTTTAATTATAACATTTTTTTATCACTCCTATTTAAAATATACTAATCATTTATTCAGAATTTTAATTGTAAACTTTGTTTATGCTGATCAGAATTTTAATTTTAAACTTTGATTATGCTGATTTGATTTTTAGATGACTTTCAATTTTTTTTTTGGCATTGTTTTGCAAATTATATGGGTTTCTCTAATTTCAACAGTGTAATTAAGGTCTATAAAAACTTTTCTCAGCTTCCAGCAAATTTTCATAATTTATATGATTATTTTTTACGAGATAACTTGATAACTCGCTTTATGTTTGAGTTCAGTAGTTGGCTGTTTACCACTAGACTAAAATGGAAGTCAATCAAACACTACCCTTTTTTTTAATAAAGCATTTATATAACTGAAATGGATGATATTTTAATTATTTGTAATTATACTTTTATTTTATAAATATTATTTAAATAAAATAATTAAAATATCTTACATAAAATAATTGAATTTTTTTTAAGGTAAAATTCGAAAATATTTACTTTAAAATATACAATTTTAAAATAAAGATTTACAATAAAATACTAATCAATATAAAGAAAAAATGTCTAGTTTCGTTTTCATTGAATTTTAAACTTTTCTGTTTTAGTTATTTAAAATATTATATAAAAAATGTAAATTTAAATTTTCTTTCAATTTTTTCGTCTAAACAACTCATTTCACTCCAAAAATATTTAAATCTATCAAATAAATAAATTGTTTTTCTAAATTATCTCATTCTAATACACTATTTCATATATATTTAATATTATATATATATATTTATTTATTTATAGAAATGTATATTATATTCAGAGAGTTAATGCGAGGAAAACTGTAAGTGAATAAATTTTTCTTGTAATAAATAATATTACAAAATAAAAAAACTAATATTATAATTTTATTATATATTTTAATAAATTATAATAGGCTTTCTATTAAAACTAAAACATGTTTTTGATAATTATCTTTTTCATTTTTTTATTTCACTATCAAGAATGTCCTGTCTCTACAACTTTATGGGGAGGTGAGATTAAAAAGACAAATTAAAAGCTGAGAAGTTCAGTGCATTATGCAGCATGTGATCTACACGTGTCATTAGTTGGCATTGCAAAAAAAAATACATTATACAGCTTTTGTTTTCTTATTATTATACAACTTGTGTTGTAGTACACAGTTTTATGGAATTCAGGTAGATTCAAACATGTCTCTAACGATGAAATCTCACTGTTACCATTTTAGCCTAAATAGTATCAACAATATATATATATATATATATATATATATATATATATATATATATATATATTCCTTCTGAAATCAAGCTTCTATGATAACAAGAATTGAGTTTGATGATTTCTATTTATTTATTTTGATCCCAGTCTAGTTTAGAATAATAAAGAAAAATGAAGATTGAGATGATATATTTTTGTTTACTTACAAGAATGATGAATTAATGGTGGTTTGAATTGAGTGTGAACTGTTAACAGCACATGATGCTGAGGTGTTAGACAGATAAGAAGAGAATGAAAGAATCTGATCTCACCAATCAACAAAATGCCTAAATTAACAATTAATAATGAAATGAAACAATATTCAAAGAAGAAACAAAGAAAAAAATGAAAGTAAAAAAAAGCCATGACAGATCAGATAATAATGTTGGTCTGCGAGGCCACCCTCTGTTCTTTTTCCAACTAAGCTCAGCTCAGCTATCAGACAACCCTTTTAAAGCACTCACCCGTGCCAACTGTACCTGTTACAAAAGTTCATATTTTTTATCAATCAAAAACAAAAACTCATCAAACAATGATTCATAGTACCATCAGAACATGAACTCATGTGTTTAGTACTATACTTTACATATCATAATCAAGTTGTAACTAAAGAAACTATAAACTATAATGAAACTACGTATGATTAACTGATGCATGTAAACTATGTGAAAAGAATCATTTATGATCTATCTGGCTGGACATGTCATGGTATCATGTGACACACCTGTATGAGGAATGATAGAGGATGGTTTGGAAATGATGGTGAATGGGGCCCAGGGTGCCGTTGGATAAAAGTTGTGAGCTGGTAGGCCAATGGTCTCCGTTGGATGATGATACTGATAGAGAGGGTACACTGGCATTACTGTGTTGCCACCCACAATCCCCTGCCTAGGGTACACATGGGACAACTGCTGGTAGGCCCCACCATTGCCATAGCTCAGTTTCTGTCCACAAAAGTGCATACTATTGGTATTATTACTAATTTACATATACAATAATAATAATTATTCACTTTCTATGAAAAAAAAAAAATGCTGTCGTTCAAGAACTGATGGAACAGTGCAGACATGTTATGTTACAATCACATCATTACCTGGTTGTAATTGTAGTTTATGTCTGTCACAATGTAGGTTGGAGTGTACCTGAATGAGAAGACATAAAAGTATGTTAGTTGAAAGAAAAAAAAAAAAAGTTTGAGTTGATGGTTAGAGAAAAGCACGTGACTAACCCATAGAAAGGAAGAGGGTGACTGTGGAAGGGTATAGCAGTCGTTCTGAGTGGATGATAGTATGGCTGCACGTGATTCCCTGCTGCGTTGTTGTTCTTCACCACTCCACTGTTCGATCCTCCTGCAAGTGGCATCTCAATGTTAGACCCCCCATGATGTTCATAATCACCAAAAAACCCTTATTCATTCACATTTATCGATTCAACATTCATTCAACAAGCATAAAACTGTTTTCCAATTGCATTCGCATGAATTTGCAAGTTTGTCATAGAAAAAAGATTCATTTGTTTACCTTGTGGGTGTGGAGGTGGTGAAGCAGTGGAAGAAGACCTTGGACGGCGAGCACCTAAGAAAGCGAGATTGCAGTTGGCTCGACGGCCATTGATAACAAGAGTTGCAGAGTCCTCGCAAGCTTTTTTGGCAGCCTCAGCCTCTTTGAAAGTCACCTTTTTTTTCAGAGGAAAAATCAAAACAGAAACTGATTAATCGATTGCTAGAATATAGCTAGCTATAGCTTCATTCGATCAATATATAAACGATGTACTTACAAAGCCATAGCCTTTGGATTTGCCAGTGAGCTTATCAGAAATGATGACAGCTTCAAGGATCTCACCATACTTTTCAAAATGGTCTCTGAGGGCATCCTTGGGAGTCTCCCATGCCAGGCCCCCGACAAAAACCTTGGTGAGAGTGGTGTCCCCAAATTCTCCAACGTTGTTGTTTTTGACAGTGGTGTTGGTATTCATCATGGAGCGGTGGTGTTGTTTGAGTGTGTGTGTGTGTGTGAGAGAGAGAGAGAGATCTTTGTTTGTAGGGAAGAAGAAAGGTAGGTGTAGGTGAAGGTGATGGATGAGTTGAGTAGACGTTAAGTTTGATGAAGAGAATTTGTAGGAGGGTGAGGAGTTAATTTTATAGAGAAGAGTGAAATAAAAAAGTGAACAGAGAGAGAGAGAAAGAGAGGCATGCATGACAGAAAGAACAGATAGACTATGATGAGGCATTAGACCGTCATCAACGTGACTGATCACACCAATCACTCAAATCTCTCTTCTCTTCTCTTTCTCCTATTTTGTCTCTCTCTCTCTCTATTTCTCACCATTCACTGTACCTTAGCTGGACTTCGAATATGCTTTACACTAATGTTAATTAACATTTATTAACGTACAAACATACCTATCCAATGGACTCTGCAACTAGGTCAAATTATTACAACCAAATGCTACTTTTTCTTTACCAAACTAGTTTTCACTGCATAGTGAAGATTTTACTATTAACTCTCCGTTATTACCATTACCTAGTTGTGTGTGAATGTCGTAAATACTAACCTCCTTAAGATAATAAAAGGGTAAGCGTTAATCACTCCAAAATAGGATATGTTTGGTAGAGTGACTGTGAAAGTAGGAAGGAGGAAAGTTAGAAGAAAGATAATGGGTCCACAGAGAAAGAGTTCGCCGTCAGTTTTTATTTTTGTGTTCACTTTTTTTAAGGTTAGATTACATAAACATGAGTTAGTATATCCTAAATTGAAGCGAAGATGAGAATATTGTTGCAGAATTAACGGGCGTTATGTGTGAGAATAATGAGGTGAAGAAGAGGTAAGAATTGAATCATTGGTGTCTGTCTGGCCATGATAGCCAGGAATAAGATGACGCAGAAGAAGCACAATTGAAACGTGATGCACACACCGTGGCCAGCTATTCTCATTTGCAAATCTCAATCTCACATAATCACTTAACTGTTTTTGTATGGATTAACATGTATACAATACACACTCACTCATGAATCATGTACCCAGGATATAGTGGAGTTAAGTATGAAAACGTGGATCAACCCTGAATTGCATAAAACTTAAGGACTAATAAATTTGGCTTATTTGCATACTTGTGAGTTAGCAAGCCACTAGGTCGATTTACTAAATTTAAAAGAATAAAAAAATCAGCAGTTTTTCAATTCTTAATTGGAATATCTTAATAAAATTGGATTTTGTGAAAGAATAACAAGGCGGTGTCTTTTTAAAAGAGTTTAGGATTTTTGATGGTCACAACTCTTTTTATTTAAGAGTGTAAAAGTACAAGTGTCAGGATTCAATTGTGACACGGTCCACTTTATCACGAGACAATTGACATTACATACAATTTGGGAAATGATAAAAAATAAAAATGATGACGATAGCATTAAGAATTGTTGTGAAAATTGTAGGTGGAATGTTGAACTAGACCTCTTTCATAATTTTTTATTTTATGCTTTTTAATTTTAGTATGTTGTCTTTTTCAACCACAAAGATGTACGAAAGAATGAATACACAATGAATACACACAGAGACGTGAAGATGCACGAAGATTCATGTAGTAAACACTACAAAATAGTAATATTATTAATACTAATAAAATAATAATAATAATAATAACAACAATAATAAATAGTCATTATTATTAACATGGTTACTTGTAGAAAAAATTGATGTTTGAATCTTTTATAAAAAGTTGCAAGGGAGGTGAAAATGTTAAGACATTGTGTAGAGAGATGTTGCTACAATTAATTGGATATAATAGAAATATAGAAAAAAACATCAATGACTTGAAAATGGTTGTTAAAAAAGTAACTTGGAAACAAAATATTTATATGATTTAATTTTATTATGCTTGTACGATGTTAATTTGAGAAAAGAAAAAGTTGAGTATTTGTAATTTTGTAGAAATGACAAGGGTGTTATAAAGTTTAGAAATAAAACAATGACATTGTTGTATTACTTTTGGAGAAAACCTTATAAAACACTGGTACGCAATCTAAAACAGACCAGGGAGAGACTCTTTCCATGGTTACTTTTTACTCTTTAATCTTTACTTTTTACTGTGGAGGGCAAAACAGGAATTGAAAAAGTTTTTGGGTACTGAAGAAATCTTTGGAGGTGCATGGAGAAGTCCTCCTACCCAATTTGCTTTTTTTTTCAGCCCAATCTCATTCCCAAGCCCAATATTTTTGGTCCAATTTTGAGTCCACAAATTTGTATTACTATGGGTTCTGTCTTACTTTCAACATAATATTTATTGACGCATAATCAAAAAGAGAGAGAAAAACATGGTATGGAATGTATTTTACATTATCATCTAATAAAATTCGATATAATGCATGTATAATAACTTTATTAGTTTTAGAAAAATACTCAAAATTTGTATATACTATTATTTGTTATTCATTAATACTACACCGTACATGATTATTAAACTTAAATAAAAAACAAATTCCGATTTCCTTCCCACGTATAAACTATTCTAAAAAATTATCCCTTTTTATTCAACATTTCACTTTTATCAACTTTTTTTTTTATTTAAATAATTTTACTGTGATGAGTGATATTTTTTCATATCTTTATTAGTGTGCAGTACATACCAATTCTATTAATGACTAATCATTTATTAGAAACTTGACTAATCACGGATCTCTCCTCAGTCACATTTATTCCACCCACAATACTCAAATTTGAGATTTTGTTTAATGATACAAAGTCATCATTGCTATTATCATCAAAGACTTGCTGGTAAATAAAAAATTATAAATAATAAAAGATGTTAATTCAAGAGTATTTTATTATAAGAGAATTGTTTAGTTTTCAAAAGATCTAAAATTAGAAAAGAGTGTTTCTCACAAGAGTACACTTATCCAAAAACATTGCATTTTCTTTTATGTTATCAATTTCTTTTCAACATATACTTTCTTCTTATTCTGAGTACTGGAGCAAAATAAAATAGATATAACGAAATTCCCTTACACATAGATATGTTTTAGAATTAATTCGAAAGGAATCATATCTTGTAGATCAAGATCACATTCTCCATCTGCATTTGACTAAGTTCAAACTGATGTGTAGTTCGTTAGAAAAAGTAGATTATCTAGAAAGCAGCACCAAATCAAATATAGGTAAAAATTTGTCTCCTAAAAAGATCTTAGTCGATATTAAACTTGGAATCCAAGCTCTTGAAACATCATCAAAAGCTGGAAGCCAACCATCTAACTTCCACCAAAACTCAACACTCTCATTTGACTATATACTCATTCTGATTTGCATATCTTCTCTCTCTCTCTCTCTGAGTTACTCACACATAAGCATAAGCATTTTAGAAGACACTTCAGCTTTTCATGACACATGAAAAAAGATCATCAATGTAATCTTACCAAGGGACAAGATTAGATGAGTCGGTAAACAATGGAAAGTAAATCCAAGCGTATCATACTTAGTCCTTTCTTATTATATATATATATATGCTTGTGTTAGGAAAAGAGATATCTATATATGTATATATCTGATAAAACTTATGTTTTGCTTACCACTATATATCTATCTATGTATATACACAGGTTGACAATGTATTAGTTTTTTATAGAATAGAACGTTTACTATTAGACAAAAAGCTATAACTGATAGTCAAGATACAACTCTTTTTACTTAACAACGTAACGATCTAAATGTTACGATTCGACTGTGACTCGGCCCACTTGACTTCTGTCAGGAAACCATTGATGTTGCCTATTTTTTTAATGACTAATAGTTGGAGCAAGTGAGAGGATTAAATCCAGAGATATAAGCATAATCTAAGATTCATCCTAACAAACTGTGATTAATAGATAAAAATGTGTGATGAAACAGCTGGCCATTTGCATTGATAATTTGAAGTAAAAAAGAAAGATGTTGGTGTTGGAAGTTAGCAACGTGAGGAAAAATAGAATCCAACAAAACCTCCAACCCACCTCAGAGTTGAGGTAACCTTGCCGGGTACGTGTTCCCGTGGCTCAACACTCCACTCAATGCTTTGTCTGCAATATTATATACCAATGTCCCCTCTTTTCATGCTCAACTTTGCCACTTTTCTAATTAACCCCTCATTGTTTTTGCACCAGTTACATTGGTAACAACTCCTACACTATTTTATTGCATCATCAAAGAAATGTTACCAAGACCCACGTTCATTCCCCCTTAACTTCATTGAAATTTAAACCCCTAAAGCCTGCAAATCCCTCAGTTCTCGAGCTTGCCCACGTTCACTTAATCGCTTCATTTTCACTCCACCAAGTCAACCTTTGCGTAGGGTCTTAGCTTATATATATATTGTAGCCCCCTATACCTTCATCAGGCTGTGTAGCGAGCCTTTTTTTTAGGGGTTTCCCTTTGAGAAAATAGAAGGCTCTTGCTACTGTTGCTTTTTTCATTTCATCATTGTTATACCATAACAGCGTCCATGGCTGAGTTTCAAAGCTACAAGTGCAAGCAAAGAACTAAGGTTCCCTCAAAGAGAAAGGGTTATAGCAGCAAGTGTGCTTCTTTGGTCAAGGAGCAACGTGCGCGTCTCTATATCCTACGTCGATGTGCCACCATGTTACTCTGTTGGTACATTCAAGGAGATGATTGAGTTACACTCTTATTCCACCCTCCTTTGGTGTTGTTTGTATGTATATATATATATATATATATATATATATATATATATCCTAAAGTTTACTACCTTCTAGAATGATGATATATATATTTGTTTGAAGGAAGCTCCTTGCCATGCATGTCTGCCAGCAAGTTGGATTGAGCTTCACTGTGGATTTGTCATGTTGGTCTCCTTTGTTCCTTCTTTTTTACCCATTTTAAATGGGTTTTTATGGAGAAAGGAGAGTTTTATGGACACCCTCAGTGCTGTTTTTCCACAGTATATGAAGTTGGCAAGGAGTTGATTAACTAAACGTCCTTTAGCAGATGCTAGAATAATTGGAATCTTGTACGTCACTTGGAAAGTACTTAGACTTTTCTACCAAAACCCCCTTTCCTTGTATTGCATATGTTGCTTTCTTTGACTATAATGGTATATTATGACTTAATAACTACCACTTGGTACTTCTGCTGGCTTGAAAAATTCTAAAGGGAAACTCAACTATGCTGCATAAAAGACAAGATGTAAAATCCTACACTGTTATTCACAAAGTAGCTTCAACTTCAGAAACATTTATGATGGCTATTTATAGTTCATCTGAATTCAAGGGATAGATTAGGGCTATAGAACTAGGGGCAAGCATTTTGGGTTGAATGAATCTAGTTAAGGGGGGACAAAGTTTCACTGTCCATAACCTTGTTTACAGAACAACAAAAAAGACAAAAAATGTGTAAAACGTTGGAGGGGGTTAACAAAAATTGGTGCAATTCAGCATAGACAAAAACACACTGAACTGAAGAGAAGGTTTTGGTTAAAATGATTACGATAGCTTTGTACCATGTGTGAAAGTGATTGTGAAGTGGAGATGTTTAAGGATTTATCAGGAGGCATCATGGAATGTTTGACGGAAGGTTGATTTGACAGCACATATGTATTGGATCTAGATAAGCTTAGATTTTTCCATTATATTGCTTGGCCATGCAAAGACAAGCATATCTCTTGATCCATGTTCTTTGTCATTGGAAGTTCGTACATAGGATGTGCAACACCCTAATCAATTTGATTCTAAAATAAGCAAGTTTTGTGGATCTCATTTTTAATTCAGAAAATGCTTCTATTACGAGTCCTTCACTCCGAGAGCTTTGTGAAGATAAAGTCTTTGCCATTATAATGAGTATTTTAACAAGTAAGCAAAGTTGGCCAACGAAATCCTTACACACTGTGTTCACTATCAAAAATTGCTTCTTATAGTCATTCTTCCTTTGCTGTATAATTTAGTGGGTTTTTCAAAAAATAAATGGTTTTTCTTATGTTTATTATAAACAAAAAAAAATTATAGATTTCAACTCTTAGAAAATACAAAGAAATGTCATAATAAAGAAGGGAAACTGTAAAGAAAAAGGAAACTAAAGGAGAAGCGCAATTTCTGAGAGATGGCAAACAAGGTTCTGTCAATTCTGGCTCATTATTTGCACCTTCGAGTTCAATGGCTTCTTTCACATTCGGTTTCTCTTTATAATAATTTTTTTCTTGAGGTAGAAATTATGGATACATTTTCACTTCAACCAAGTCTTTCTAACATACATGGTATGGTCAGAAATGAACCCTTTACAACATATATATATATATATATATATATATATATATATATATATATATATATATATATATATATATAACGATTAAGTTATTTGTAGTGTAGCTTTAAGAGAACAACTTTTCATCTTCACTCATTTTCATATTCTTAAAACAGTTTTGTTAAGTAGTTAGCCTGAAATTCCAAGAATGAACGTTAAAAGCGACAAGTATCTCTTGTATAACTACTAAACTAAAAGAAAGTGAAAAACGAAGATAAGAAGATCAAAACCCATATTTTAGTGGTAATTGGATATAGACTACATGTATCTTTCGTTAGAAAGTATCATAGTTGAAGAAGATAAAACAATTATAGGCGACAATAAAGTTATCTATAAGCTTGTATCTCACCTAAGATGATTTGAAAAAAGTTTACCAAAAAACTGTACAGAGATTCCAACAGTTGTTTCTATTGACAACACCAATTGATTGGTAAAGGAATTAATTCATGGTTTGAAGATTTTAATGTTAGATAAATCGTAGTTAAAAAACCTATGTGCAGCGGGCGAAATAATCAAAACTTGAATTATTGTACACAAAAAAAAAAATGCATATTTTAGTCGGTGAATGTGTATACAATTTAATTCCACGTAAGTAATGAAGTGGGATTACTGTAAGATTTAACACTTGACATCTAATACGCGTTTTCCACATAATTTTTGTTATGACAGTTTATAGCCAGTGAGTAAGTTGTATCATTCCAAGAACAGCCAACATGACACATAACTGAGGCTTATTCACAGTTATAAAATACACGTTTTGGCTGCATATAATATAATATGACACAGCAATTTCTAAGAGCTCAATATCTCGATTCCTCCTACAACATTATTTTATGACAGATAGTTAATATAGTTGAGATTCTTTGTTGCTGATTCGTAGGACAAGACAGTATTAAAAAATATACAAACGAAAATGAATATCAAAATGGAAATCAAATGACTATGCTATGTTAGCAGAGTATACTCAGCAAATAACATGAGTTCAGAAGAAATCTACACAAACAGAAACAATAGCTCAACTAACAAAACCGTTTGGTATAACTTGATGTTGCGTATGATCATAACCATGTCAGTGAATAATTTAAAGATGAGTTACAAGCTAACATAAAAGCCTCAACATATGATCAGTTAGATCATGTTGATGGCAATTACTTTCTTGAACATGTAATTGGATATACAAATTTTCACCTTAAATTAAACAAAAGTGGATGTAAAACCTGAGTGGTATCGCTCTGATATGAATTTGATTCTTATTTGTCAATCCAATCCTTGAACAGCAACATCATGTAAAGAGGAACATTCACTGCTGCAATGACAGTGAACATCCGCAGGGTACGTATCAACCTCTGGATTATAACTTTTGTCCTTGATTTGCCTGCTCTGGGAGGTATTCTTCCAATAGGATCAAGAGCAATTCCTGAAGCCATATCCACATTTACAGAGTGTTCTCCTTCCTGAGCAGTAGTTTTTCTAGCTGCTGCCCGCATCACAACATTACCCCTGATAGCAGATAAAAGAAAAAACAAAAGGAAGAGAGTAATGTTATGTCTTATGACTCACAGTAAGTCAAATATAATACTTGTACAGGATTGAAATGCCACACATATGGCAACCAAAGTTTACCTTTCTCCCAAGCTTCGGTCGTTTGAATTTACAGTAGATGGATTCAAGGGTTTCTTTACAAGATGCATTGATCCTTCTGCATCCCACATCATCTCATATTCATAGTTAGCATCCTCATCCTTGTCTTTCGTTTCGCTTCTAGAAAAGATGCTAAAGATTAGTCGTTTACAATAGCCAAATAAGCCCCAACACTGATGCCAAAAACTTGTGCCACTTGTTGGCCAAAAGAGGGTGGCAAGAAGGGTCAGGATAAATAGCACAATATACCTGACATTTATAGCAAGATAAAACTCATCAAAAAAGAGATGACCCAAAAGATCGGGTGAAAATTGTACACAGTTCAGTTTGAACATACCATATGTAAATGTGTAATTGAGCTGGAAGGAAACATAGATGAGTCAACAAAGCATCTCTTGGAATGGAAGCATTTGGAAGAGTTGAGTTATCAACTGATAACAGCATGAATGAAGGATACAAGTTTCCTTGTTGCCAACTTATAGTACCTAGAGTGTGCTGCATACTCCTGTCAGTTAAATTTGTCCAAACACTCAAGGACGCAGTTTCAACAAGATAGGGTTTTTACCTCTTCTACAGGCCCAGATTTAGATTGATGAGTGATGGTACACTGATCGTGATCATGACCGGACAAGATAAGCTTCTGTCAAAAACAAAACTGTTAAATCAGAGAGCAGTTACCCTCACTAAAGTTTCAGCTCCCAACTTCCCTATATTGAGTCGTCCTCCACTTCTCAGTCATCCCGATAGAGAAAATGAAAAAATGACCCGGGTATTTTTTTCAGTACAGAACAAGGACTCATAAATTGAAAGGCATATATTGAACAACAAATAATCGGTAAATCCACCATGAACTCTTTTTCCCCATAACCATATTAAGGTAGGAATAGCAATGCAACATTCCAAAAAGAGAGATGACTCACAGGTTTGATTGTATCTAGCAAGAACTGTGAAGACTTCTCAGAAACATAATTTTGATACCTGGATAAAATAAAATTTAAATAAAACATAAGCGACTATGAGCTACCTGCACACGATTCATGAAGTTTTCATGGTTTGAAAGATGAGTAACTTACGATATCTCATTAGTATTACCATTTACAGCATAATTTATCCTCTGAAATATAAGAAAAAATTGTTAAAAAAGAATGGCAGGTAAGAAAACATTCCGATTTGGGACAGAACTCACTGCACCATATTATTCCAATGACCAATACCATACCACATTCAATGTGCCTGATATAAATTTGTTTCAAGAAGCTAAAATAAACTTTACCTGATTGATAACTGGGGAACTCCGATAAGGACCACAGTAAGTATCATCAAGTCGATACAATGGAATATGTGTTAACAAAACTCTTGGATGAACCACATTACCTAGTAAAGTTCAAAAGAAACAAGCATTACAATAAGACAATTGACCCAACCTAACAATGAAATATATACTCAAAGGCCAGTTCATACCAGCAGAGATATTCTTCACAAAATCCCAAGTTTGAGAAGTCAAATGATTTTGTGGGTGTCCTGTAGAAAACATAATTAGTTCAGCATTTTCAGCTTTATCAAAATTTTCCAAACAGTGACATGTATAAATAGAATATGATTTAAATTTACCACATTTCAATTACATAAATTTTTAGATATTTAGATAGTTGAACTATAATTGCTTTTTTAAGATCAAAAAAATGTCAAAGAATGAAACATAGTTCATAAACAAAGCCTTGTCCAAATGGACAAATGTTCATAGTTAAAAGTTGCATGTGAAACATAATAAACGGCACAACGCAGCAAACAGATACAAAAACATCTATTCCAGCACATACAGCTGTGAGAAGAGGGTTTGAGCAAATGACAAAACTCGAGTCTCAGATAAACCAGGATTACATATTGCACTGAAATGATACGAGTGTGATGACTTGATACCATAAACTAAGAGTTCTGGTAATTACAACATTGCTACGTAAGAAACATGACAGCTGAAATACATAAGGCAAATCTAGCTTACCATCCACAGTTTGACCATCAATGGCAACAAAATCTACTTTTCCAACAGTAAATCTGTAGTTCCTTGTCCCAAATGCTTCCTCATAGCGTTGGATAACCTATGCTCATGGAGCAAGGAAGGAACCAATAGAGAGAACACAATTAATGGAAAGTGCAAAACCAGACCAAATATTAGATTGTAAATTATGTAAAATTAAAGGGAAAAACTTATTTGAAAAACCACTTAATAAAACGTTTTGAACATTTAAGATGTGGTTCAAAGCTCCTATTTATGAATCACAATGAACAAAATAGATATCCGACATTATTGCCAAATGTCATTTTACAGTCATCAAGATCAATTATCGGTCAATTTCAATGAATTTTTGTGTCATTCACAACCAACACAAGATGAAGGCATTTCATTGTTAACATTCATCTTCTAAGAATATCAATAATGCATAAATGTCAAGGAGATTAGTTTATACAAAATCTCATATCACTCAACACAATATGCTGTCATCAATAATCCAAATTTTAAAATAGGAAATGATTATATTGACTTCCTGAACTTTACTCCATTTTGACACGTTGAACTTGTTTTCATTGCAACTACTTCTTAAATTTCTTGTATCAATACAATTGAGTAATAGACCCTTCAGTTAACCTTCCATTAACTCACTAATGGACAACTCATCCCAATGCTTCATTGAGATTATATCTTGTCAAAACCATGCTGCTCATTATGTATTTTAGGAAGCTTTTTATTTTATCCTTGCTGTAATTTTATTTTTTATTAAATGTGTATCTTCCAATAAAACTAGGATTGCGTATTTAAAAACAATCCCATATTGCAGGGATTTGCTTCCTTAGATTTAGCTCTCTATATTTCCTAAAATAACCATGAGGCTCATGTATTAATAGGACCAATGACCTCATTATTGAAATACAGAAGAAATATATCATTCTTTCTAAATGGGATATGGTATTAGGGCCTATCCCAGCGAGGTTTGTTTGGCCTATTGTGTTACGTGCTCTCAAGTTGTTATTGGACTACCTATAAATATCTAATTCAACGCACGAGATATACATGGCTTGACATAAGAGGTGTGCGTTGGAACATCGATTAGTGAGAAGGACAACCCTCATCTTACAAGCTAGTTTTGTGATAATGAGTTATACTTAAACTTATTTCTTAACATGGTATCAAAACTCCTGATCTTTGGGAGTCTCTAATGGTGTCTATCAACCCTAAAACGCACCCTTCATTGCTTCAACCCCTTGAACATATTGCAGCCTTTCTTAATATGAGATTATATCTAAGCAGTTCAATTACTATTATTTTAAAACATAATTTCCTGATTTTTGGCCTTCAAAGGTCTAAAAAATAACAAAAGATAAAATCAGAAAAAGAAATAAGAAAGATTTGGAATACCACATACAGGACTCATCGTGTCTTTTTCTTTCTCCTCTTTCATTCGCCCAAGATCAAGCTTCACTCTCTAAAAACCTTTCTAACAGAAAAAGTCAGGGTAAGTCCAAATGCTCGAGTCTCTTCCATGCTCCCTGCACTAATGAGAACTTGTGCACCTTTTAGTACCCTAAGGCCACACATGTCTAACTCAGCCACTGATTTGTGGATTCCTATTAAAACTACTAGGTGCGATCTAAGGGTTTTTTTTTTTCCCAATGGTATGCAGATTAGGAGCTTAGTCACATCTGAATCTTTAGGTTCTCCATACATTTTTCTATGGGTTTTGTGGCAACTCAGCCATAGCCCATTCTACTATTGATGTTGCATCTATCACATTGACAAATGAGTCCTCCCACAAAATGTGAGACAAGTAGACATGTATGACTCGGGAGAGTGGATGAAATGCCAAAGATGAAAATGAAGTCATCTAGTCTTCAAAGTCTTTCTTGTTAATTTTGTAGACTTAAAAACATGATAATTTAGTAGTAGAAAAACTGAAAGGATAACATTTAATCTCGAAGAAGGATCAAGATGAGTAGTTCATTAGTGACTCAAAAGGGTCCATTGCATTAATACAAGAAGTTTAAGTAGTAATTAGAAAGAATATAATGTTCACGGTGTCTATTTTCAGAATGACCTGAGTTTGAGGGTTCTATGTATTCTTTTCCCTTTTAATATCCACACTCAACAACACTTAGGCACAATAAATGTAATTTCACATCCTCGAGGTCTTAAGATCATTGTAACCATGACTACATTCTTAGACTCTTAGTCACATCTTTGGGCATTTGATTCCCTTATAATTATACATCATACAAGTCAATTCAAACAATCAACCTTAGTTATTGAACTTTGGGAATCAAAAAGTTGAGCGATAGCATGTTTAAATACCTTTGGATTTAGAGAATGAAGACTTTCATACCCAATATCATGGTTTCCAGGAATGTAGTAAACTTGCATGTCCGTGTATTTTCCTCGTGCATTCAAACCAAATATATGTTGGAAGCGGCTGAAAGATTCCTGCCATCTGTTCATCCAAAAGATTGTAAAAGCATTTCATAATAGAAAATTTGAGTGAACATGCTGAACAGTCATTCAAGATATTGACCAGAGACTAATATCCATAAATTTTTTGTTGGACTCAACATGGTGCTCATATGATGACTTTTTAGGATAACTTTTTTTGTATAACAAAAAGAGGAACTAGCAATGCACTTATTCTTGCTTGTTGATTATTTTGTCCCCTAACTTCTTCTTTAGCAAATGAGAAAAAAGAATCAACATCTAATCTGTAAAATGTATCATCTCTTTGGTTTTCTTGTTTTCTGAAGTGAAATGTAAAAATTGAGTTCCAAAATCACTATAGGTGGAAAAGACTGATTGAAAAAATTAAACATGACATAATGGATAAAATTAAAACTATTTTAAACTTGTGAAAAACTAAATTAAGAAATAATGTTCAGGACTTACTCTTCATCTGATAAATAAGGACCTCCATCAAAGTAATCACCTAAAAACAATATGACATCAGGTTTGAAAGGCAGGACAGATCCAAAGAACGATCTACGCATGTTTAAATCAGTGTAGAATTCTGCAAGCTCCAGTGCAAGAGATTTTGCAGGAAGGCGGAGAGAAGTTTTATCCATGAGCTGTTCAGTTTAAAAAGAAATTCAAATCAAATGATGAGAGAGATGCACGAACACAGAAACTTGAAATAAGAAGTGCATATACACTTAAACTGGCATAGGCGAAGCAGGTATATTTTTCACAGATATATGTAGTATGACCATAAAATAACAATAAAAGAAGAAAATTCACCTGTGGATCTGTAATAACAGCAACTTTTACATAATCAGCTTGGTAATTCCCGGCGTCTGTTTGAGCCTGGAAGCAAAAATCCGAAAATTAGCTCAGTTAATTATGCATTTTATTATGTTTAGCAAATCAAAGTATAATTGTAATGTAGACACAACTTTTGATACACTGTAAAAGAACCATTCATGTTGGCTTAGGCTCCCTTCATCACTATAATCTTCAGCAGCCGGGAATCATCAAATATTCAATATTTCAACAAAGAGAAAATGGTGTAGGCTCTGTCATTGAAAATAGCTTCTACTCTCTCATTTAATCACAAATGACATAGATGTTTTTAACTTCTACAATAGCTACCTTAAGAGTCATACTAGCAATGAAATAGGTTCACAGTGTAAAACATTGTACATTAACAATGTACACAAATTAAACTCTTCAACAAAACCCAATAAATAATATCCAACAAAACTAGTAAAAATTTACAGATCCAGTACATACACTGCCCACATTCCATGGTGGAACCACTACTAGTAAAAAAACACTAACAACCTTCATATACCAGACTACCTTCAATTTCAAGATTAAATAAAACCATAACTACTATTTTGTTTAAGATAGAGCTTCAGTGTTCATGAACTCCCTAGCTCATAAACCAAACATGAGATTTCTACTGGTTTTGGTTGTGAAGTATAGAGAATGTAAAATATTGAGTGTGACCCAGAAATGAAAAAGGTGAAAAAATGAAGACTTTTTAGCTACCGTTGACGAAGAAGAGTTCCGGAGAAGATGGGGCCACGAACAGGTGAAGAGGGACGGAACCCAATAAGCGAACATCTCACCATAGAGAAGGGTTAGTGCCCATAAGAGGCACAACAACAGAGTTAACTCGTGCTGCTTCATCACCAATACAGATCCTCACACTCACACCAATGGAATCAAATCAAATCAAAGCATTGCTTCACTCATCTGCACTCTATTGAATTACATTACCTATCTCGGATCCTTCAAATTTATTTTATTTTTTTTCTCTGTTTTGTCAAACTGGTTGGCCCTTCAACGAAAATTAAACTATACGCCTTGTTAATGAAAAAAATAAAACAGAAAGAGAAAAAAAAATAGAGAAAGTCGTAAGAATCAACATTTTTAAAAAAATCTTATATAATGTATTGGATGTAAAATATCTATAATTATAAATGTATCAAATTAAGATAAATGTAAAAATCAACCAAATTATTATATTTAGTAGTTTATTTATTTGATACTAGTATAAAATTATTTTATTTTTAATAATTTTTAAGATTAAAAAAAAGGGTAAGTCTCCTATAAATATTTTATTTTAATCAACAAAGAAACACGCGTAAAATATATTTTTTTATTAATCTTTTGTCTCTTTCTCTTCTTGTTTTTGTTGTACCTAACAATATACTAACAATATATTTTTCATAAACAATGTTTACTTGTTTCTTTTTACTTATTTTTTAAAACCTTTGGACCAATGTGAAAAATGATTTCATTCAGAATAAAAGACATGTTAATTTAAGGTAGTGGTAAGCATATAATACATTCCAATTTTTGAAGAAAAATAGTTTGAAAACGTTATGAAATAATATTTAAGTTTATATACTTAGGAGCCTTCTTTGCCTTTTTGTTCTTTCTCTAGAAATTGACTAAGATATTTTTCCGTGGGATTGATTTAGATATTTTCATTATTTCATGCATTTACATTGTTTGGGCTAAAAGTTGTCTAAATATAGGACCTATTTTATCCTACATAGGCCTAGCACAAGAAAATGTGCTTCAAATCAATATTGTTAGGAATGTGGGGATGGTACTTAAACACATTCTCTAAGTCACTAATATTCTAAACAAACCTAAGTTTCGTGTAGAAGAGTTAATTTGTTAGTAAATTATTTAATTTATTTGCATAAACAGATTTCTTCAAATTTAAAGTTGAGTTAGATCATTCAAAGTTATATACAAGCAAAAAAGTTATACAACACAAACACTTCACAAGCACATTGCAGATTATTAAGCCAAAGTGTGTATCCAAGTTATTTTCTATGTATTCAAAACCAGAGGAATGATTTTTTTGAAGATTGGACGTGGTATTTCCTCTGAAGTTTTGATGCATGATTCCAAATTTGAATGTTAACTATTCAACTATTGAGATTGCAGCAAAGTATATATGTAAGTGTACCAAAATAACGAATTTATTGACATCAATCCTTGATGTTTTTCTGTTAATGATTATAAAATCAAATTCCAGTTAACCGTACTTATCAGAGGAAGCATGCTTGAGGTTGGTTTCTTGGTTTCTGTTGACATTTGAAAGATGAAATAGTGGCCAAGAAGCCACTATGATCTGCTAAAGCTATTCATTTTTCTCTTTTCTGGATATGATTTGATGCACTTAGAACAGAGGGTTATTTTATTGTTTGATTCTGCTCTTGGTGAATAAATGGTTAATTTCAAATATCATGCTTAGCCATAATGTGTTCACAGCCCCACCACTGAAAATGAAGCTCACGTTTAATGGGCTAGAGAGACTTTCTAGTTTCTACCAAGAACAACCAAAAAGACGGATATAGAGTCAACAAATAATCATGTGCAATGTACACTGATGTTACATCTCCAATAAGTGTCCAACATGTTCTTCTGTTGAGTGTGTATCACATTCCTCTAAATAATATATCAAACAGCTGATTGTGCTACTGTTGGGCCATTCATTTCTTCAGTGAGTGATTGCGTGCACTTCTGCTTTTGGTTTTAGGCCTCAGATTTTGTCATGAACCATAAAATCTCTAATTCATTCAAGGTGTCTAATAGTAAACAACTGTCAACCTGAAAATTTGCCATCTTCAGTGTACACATTCTGTAGTGTCAGTTATTTTTTAATCACAAATTGTCAAATCATGAAGTTCATACTTCCTCTTCTGGTAGAACATTGGTTTGATTGCTCAAGCACTGCTACATTTCTGGATAACAATCTGAGAGAAAATTTGATATTAGTGGCTTTCTGTCCTATTGTCATATATGATCACACAGGTGTGTGCACTAAACCAAGACCACTGATGTGTATAGTTCAACACAGAAGGGACGTGAAGGCAAAGGGTCATAAATAAACTGTTACTTGTTACTTGTTATAGTTATCCATTTCATTGCTGATTTACAGAACAAAAAGTATAACGCATGATGTGTAAGCTGAGGTTCTTCCATTTATCTTTGATGGCAAAATGACAAATTCCTTTGTGGCATTTCTTTAGTAACAGAAGTAAACTGTCTTGTGAATTTGGCTTCAATTTCAGATGTCAGTTATCATGTCTCAGTAAGTTGGAGATCTCACACTGACCACCGACTAGAGATAAGACAAATCTAGAATATATGAATACAAACATTTTCTTACAAATCGAAGGTTGATCTATGCTTAAAATTCACTTTTTAATATGGTTTGGATCATAGTCTATCCTAATGAGATTTGTTATTTGTTAAACCTATCGTATCAGCTGTTAACTCACTTGTTAATGTCTAGTTCAATTGTTTTAGAACAAGATGAAATAAACATTTTCTTGTGCTGGATGGTGTGAGATATAATTGAAAAAATATCATCTTTTTTTTTTCTTTTAAACTAAAACCTTGCATGTCAACTTCTAAAAGAAAGGAGCGGTAATCAATAATATGAACAATAAAAATAAAAATCAGTAAGTTTATAGGACTACAATAATAAGATTGAGATGTAAAACAAGAATATACAACATAGGTTTGCATTGTTTTAGGATTCTGCATTGATCATCAGAAAGATTTATTAGATGTCAAAAGTTCCAGCTTCCAAGAATAGAAAGTTCTCCAGCTCAAAATGGATGATCACATAATACAATTCACAAAATCTTTCTAGCAATAATGTTCTCAAGGGAGGAATCAACATTTACAGTGGTCAAATGATAATCTGTAACTATAGAAAGGCAAAAGAAAGAATTTGCACAAGTATACAATGTTGTCAAGATTTGTTGAGGGACAAACAAACATTTCCCTCAAGTCTTTATTTCTGTGTTGGCTGGTTCTCTGATGCAACATTCTTCAGCCATTCAACAACTTCTCTGATGCTTGGTCTCTTGAAAGGATTGTGGCTGACACACATGCAAGCCACATCCAGCACCTTCAGCATCTCTCCTTCAAACCCTTTCCCTCTCAGAAGAGGATCAAAAACTTGATCTTGTTTTGCTTCAATTCTCATTTGTTGAACCCAGCCAACCAACTCCCTTGTCATTTTTGGCTTGCATACATCTACAGGCCTCCTTCCAGTTAGAAGCTCGAGCATCACAACCCCAAAGCTGTACACATCTCCTCTCAGAGTAGCCACCCATGCTTGTCCATACTCAGGGGGAATGTAGCCTAATGTACCAACAAGTTCAGTGGTAACATGAGTTTGATATGGAAGAATCAATCTTGACAAACCAAAATCAGCAACATGTGCCTCAAAATTTTCATTAAGGAGTATGTTGCTTGACTTTATGTCGCGATGCACTATGTGTGGTTCACATATCTGATGCAAATAAGCCAAGCCACAGCTTGCACCTTGTGCAATCTTCAACCGAGTTGGCCAATCAAGTTCAGAAGCACCATCAGGCCTTTCATGTAACCAGTAATCAAGGCTTCCGTTTTCCATGTATGTATACATCAGAAGTCGGAACCCCTCATGCACACAATAGCCTTTTAATGTCACCAGATTCTCATGCTGTGCTGTTGACAAAGCCTCTACTTCTGCTTTGAATTCCCTTTCCATGAGGCCTAAGTCTCCTGAAAGTTTCTTGATGGCAAGTGTGGTTCCATTTGGTAGTGTTGCTTTATAAACCAAACCAAAGCCTCCACATCCTATGATGTTTGCCTGACTGAAATTCTCAGTGGCTTTTAGGATGTCAAATATGGTAAGGTCTTTAGTTTCATTGTTCTTGTTGGAAAACAATACCACTAGGCTAGCCTCCTTGTCAACTTCTGGGTGAATTCCATTGTTGGAGTAGGCAGAAATTGATTCCATTTCAATCTTGTCTAGCTCTCCACCTGGATTAACTCTTCTCTTGGACAGTATCCACAGAGTCAACACTGTTATCAAGGAACCAAAGCCAAAACTGACAGTAATGACAAGTGCAATCATTACTCTTTTGTTTGTGCTGCGACTAGCTGCAGTAGTATTAGTAGTAGTATTTTGTTGAGAACAAGAACGCTGAATGACTGGACCACACAATTGCGAGTTTCCTTCGAAGCTGGAATATGAGAAAGTATCAAATTGACCACCAGTTGGTATCTGTCCTTGAAGATTATTGAAGGCTACACTGAAAAAAGACAAGAAATGTAATCTTCTAAGGGAATCAGGAATTTCACCAGATAGTTGGTTTCCTGAGAGGTCTAGTTTCTCTAAGTTAGTGAGGTTTGAAAACTGAACTGGTATATCACCAGAGAAGCTGTTATTTTTCACGTCCAGCTGATGAAGGGCTTTGAGTTTTCCAATCTCAATAGGGATAGTGCCATTAAGGTGATTGTTTCCCAGATATATTGCAGGGGGTAGGGCTGAAAGCTGATTATATTGCAGTAGTGAAACATTATTTGCATTTGCAAAGACAGGTAGCTCAAGATAAGTCCTTTCTACTTTATCATTTGCCTGTTGTGATGCCAGTGCTGGGAGTTCTGTGAGCTCTAATGGAAATACTCCTGTAAGGAGGTTAACAGACAAGTCCATGTAGAAAAGCTGAGGAAGTGTACCCAACCATGGAGGAATTGGACCACTGATTTGATTAAAGGACAGGTCCAAGGCCTCAAGCTTCTTAAGTTTCACAAGCCAACCTGGTATTTGACCTGTGAAATTACAACCACCAAATCCTAAAACCTGCAGTTTTTGAAATCCACCTGGCTCTATTATGTTCACATCTTGAGGTATCATTTCGTTGAAAAAATTCTTGGAGAGCATAAGGGTACTAAGGTTCTTGAGCCCCCTGAGTATTGTCAGAGCCCCAGTAACATTCCTCAACTTGTTAGTAGAAATTGATAGGAAAGACAAAGACTCTAGTTCAAGAATCCTGGGCGAAATCTCTCCCTCAAGCTTATTAGATGCAAACCTCACAGCTGAAAGTGACTTGCATGCATAAAGGGTTGGTGGTAAACCACCGATAAAGTAATTGTTGCCAAGGTCAAGTGTCGTAAGGCTGAGGAATCCTGAGAAGTTGAATGCAGAGAGATTTCCCTCCAAGAGATTGACCCTTAAATTCAACACCACAAGATTGACACAGTTCATCAGAGACGGGGGCATAGTACCTGTCAAATTGTTGACATGAAGGAGTAGCCGTTCTAACTTGGAGAGTTTACCAATTTCACGAGGGATGAAACCTGTGAAATGATTGGAGTATAGCTCCAAAACTGTGAGGTTGGTAAGGCCAACAATACCATCACCAATTGTTCCATTGAGTCTATTGAGGGGCAATGAGATTTCTGTGAGAGAAACAGCATCAAAAAGATCACTCGGGATAGGCCCTGACAGAAAATTGAAGCCTGCTCTAAATTTCTCAAGCTTGGAACATGCTCCAAGGCCAGGCTGAATGGCACCATCAAAATCATTGGAGGAATAATCCAGGAATCTGAGAGAGGAGGAGTTATGGTCATTAATGCAAAAGAGGGAAGTGGGAATATGACCTACGAAGCTGTTATTACTAACATTCAAAGACACCAAACTCCCTCCAGCTGCAGCAGCTGCTAAGTTCTCGAGCAAAGAATTTGGAAGTGTCCCATTGAAAAAGTTGCTGGACAAATCCAGCTCCTGGATAACAGCACCACTGTTATCACCAACAAAAGGTGGCAATTCACCGGAGAGATGATTGTAGCTGAAATCAAGAACCAGCAAGTGAGTGAGCAATGAGAAAACACGGTGGTGGAGAGTACCAGATAATCTGTTATGGGAGAGATTAAGGTGAGAGAGAGAAGAGAGGTTTGTGAGAGAGGGGGAGATGAAGCCAGTGAGGCCTCTAGAAGGTAGCAAAAGATGTGTGACTCTAAGATCCCCATCACAAGTAATGCCTTCCCAAGCACAGCAATCAAGAGAATCAGACCAATCGAGAGAAGGAAAAGGTGGAGTGGTGGATATGTTCCGAGAGAAGGCCAAGAGGGAGAGTTTATCAATCTGATTACAAGAGGAAACATGAACAACAAAGAAGGAGAAGAGGAATAAGGGAAGTATGATAGAGACCATGAAGTTGGAAACCATGTAAAGGGAAGATGAAGATGAAGATGGAGATGGTGATGACATGAGAAAAACTAAGGGAATGGAGTGTGTGAAGTGATGGTTGGTCATGAGAGAGTGGAAATGAGAAGGAGAAGGAGAAGGGGGACATAAGGGGGTGAAGAACCAATGTAAGAAGAGATAGTTGGGGTGGCATGGGAGCAAGGAAGACCATGGCCATCCATTGACAAGGGAAGCAAAATGAAGGGTGGGAGAGAGAGAGAGTGGAAGGGTGACGTTGACAACTTGGTATTTAGATATACACATAGATATAATATTTAGATTTTAATTCTCATTATCACTGTAACACATCCATAGTAAATATAATTCATCTTCTGATTTACTATCTTGTGTTCATGTTTATTCCGGAAAACTTCTACTATTGATCTTAAAGAAATTCCGGTGATATTTTTGTGAGTTAGGCTTAAATTTTATTTTTAATATAATATTAGAGTCTGATTAGAGTCTATCTTAAAATATTCTGTTTCATTTGATATCGAACTGTTAACGGATCACTCACTAATATTTAATTTTACGGATGATATGAATATAATTCGACGTGAGAGGATGTGTAATAATAATATAAAAGTAGGAGTGGATGGTTGGCATTAAAGAAATGAATAGAAAAATAGAAATGGGAGCGTTTACTTTAGGGTTGGAAGTGGAGGAAGAGTGGAAAATGTGAAAGATGATGATGAAAAACATGATTGAGAAGTACGCCAATAACAACGTGTGAAGCAGACAGACAACAAAAGATGTACAATGGTTTCTCTTCTCTTCTCTTAGTTGCTACATATGATATGCTATGCAGACACACCAAAGAGAAGCACCTACCAGTTTCTTTCTGATGGAGGCCTTATTCTATTATTATTTTCTCTGTCTCAAATGTCTAAATATATCGGTCTTCCAAAATGGCTCTTACCATCTACAGTCAATTCCCCTGTTTGGATAGCTTAACATGTCATACTTGGTCGTTCAAGAGTGCCTTGTCTCTCTCTACCTCTGCAACTATTCAATTATTTACATGTGTTTTGTTTGTATATAAAAAAATTGGAATGTATTGTAATTTTTAAAATTGTTAAAGATGGCTTTTATTTTAAAATTATTTAAAAAAGTTGTGTTTTTTCTATAAATTAAATTATATATTTATTTTTTACTTGTATGTTTATGAAGATCCTGTAAAATATTTTAGTGAAGTATAACATACATAATTTTTATATGTATTGTTTCCTCCAAATTATATTGTACAAAATTTTTATAAAGCACATAAACAAATAAATACGAGTTTGAATTTTTTATTGATATTTTTTTGTCTATTATTTCTCTATTGAGATCTCAAAATATACTAATGACTATTAATTTTTAAAAAAATTTAAATATATTAAAATTCTTTAAAGTACCAAAACAATGTATTTTTAGTGATAAGCAGAGAACGGTATAAAAAATTCAATAGAGAAACTGAACTCAGTAAATAAACAATTTAATTTAAGGATGAAATATAGATTTTGAAAATAATTTAGAAATATTTAATCCTTTTTAAAATTTGTATTTAGTAACTAACAAGTTGATTAAGCAAACTTATTACAATTTGTGATTTAAATTAATGATATTATTTCTGACATGGTTAGCACTCAGTTTGAAATACTTTTAAACTGATTTTATGGAGATCAGTTTGGTATAAATTTATATTTTAATGTTGAATATTTTAACGAGAATTGCTTAATATATTATGTACGATGCTATTAAATCACAATCAAATTTCCTACAAACTTTGTTTATATTATATTTACATGTGGGAGTAAATTTCACCTTTCAAATGTTAGTTGTGTGAAAATAAATTAACCGAAACTCATGAGATTATTAGTTTAATTATTATAAAAAAAATCATATTAGATTTTTAACCTTTTATACATAAATGATAATAAGCTTGAACGCCAAATTAAATTCAATCAAATGTATAAATAAAATAATAAATTTTAATTTATTGTTTAAATTAAGCAATTTAAACAACCACTTTATGGTATTAATTGGAATTTTGAAAACGGTAAATTTGCAGAAAATTTATCCTTCTGATGATGAAAACTACTGTTCTGAGTTTAAAATTCATTAATGTCAAGAGGTCAACCAATAAAAATAGAGGTTACAGACCCTTAAGTAATCCACTTTAAACCATTAATAGATATTTCACTTTATTTAATCCTTAATCTATAAAAATAAATTATATTTTTTATCCCAAAGAAATTATAACTCGTTCTACTATTAATAAAATTACTAATTTTCGCTTTGAATTTATAAGGATTAGTTTAGAATTTTAAAATATAATAAAATTTTAAAACATGGTCACTTCCTATAAAAAAAATAATAAGGATTAGTTTAGAATTATCATGCTAACATAACATAAGTAAAAAACAAAGCTTTGAATCAGTAAATTAATAATATTAATAACACCGATTATTTTTTAATTCATTATGGTTATACGTCACTCTTCTTGTGAAAGACAACTAACAATTTTTTTTTGAAATTGTGATAGAAAATAATTAATGTTATATAATTTCACATCTAAAAAAATATTAGTAATATAAGAAAAACAAAAACACTTTTAAAGTTAGTTTCAACAAAACACGATGATTCAGATTTTGCATCTTAAAAATACTTACTTCAAATAAGGTTATACTATAAACTTTATATTATAAACTTTGATATCTCTTACAATAATTATTCCGCACAAGACTAATTTTATTAAGAAAATTAACTTTATTTACACTCAAATTACATATAACTAACTTTTTTTATTTTATGAGATACACATTTTTTCTTTTGAGTTAAGTTTAACACGTTATTTATTTTAAGACAAGAGACATGTTTGTGACAAAATAAATAAAAATATTCTTTTATAAAATTATGTTATTACTATAGTTTTGTTCATTGATTTTATTGATAATTAATGTCCAAAAAGTTTTTATATTAAAAAGCTTTATTTGCATTGATTGTTATATAGATATTTCTTATACTTATATTTATGATAGATAGATATCTACTACATTATACTCGTACAAAATTCAGTTAACATAGGTTTGAGTTTTATTTTTCATAATTTATTATCTTTTTTATAAAATTATGATACTAGTATAAACTTGGTTATTGATTTTATTGATAATTAATGTCCATAAAGCTTTGACGTCAAAATACTTTATTTGCATTAATTGTTACATAGATATTTCTTGTACCTGTTATTATTATACATAAATCTATTATATTATACTTTCACTACTATATAAATCTACTAACAATAATAGTTTTGAGTTTTTTTTTTATAAATCTTCTATAGGTATTTTTTATGGTAAATAAATTAAATTATATAATGATTTTTTTAGTGAACAAAATTCAGTTCACGCTAAATAAATAGTTCGATTTAAATTTAACTTTTTAAAAACTTTTGTACTTGACTCAGCCAAAACATTCATTTTAATTAATTTTTTCAAAATTGAGTTCAAGAGTGTACTTAATTTTTTTATTTTATTTTTAACTTGATTATTTTTTTATTGAAATTCAGCAATAAAATATACACATTGTATTTATTATAAAAGAATCTATAAAAATTTTGCTCAATTTCTTTTCTATAAAAGTTCAATATGTTTAATTTATTTACTCAAAACTTAAAAAAATATTAATTTAAAGAAAAATGGATCAATATAAATAAAATTAAAATAATTCATTTTTATACTCCTCAATTCCAATAAACTATGTAATCAATATATCATTATGCTCTATAAAATAAATTTTAGTATAAGAAAATATTAAATAACAATATTAAAATAATTAGTAATTATATTCACTATGTTAAATATCATTTTTAAGATGTAAAAAAATATAAATATATATAATTGATTTGTAATTTTGAGTCTAAACGAGTCTTTCTCCTTCTACCTACTATTATTGATTTTAAATTAGTTTTTAATTTTATAATTTGTAAATAGTAATTTATAATTACTAATATAAATGATTAAAAAGAAAAGTAATAATTAGCCTTAAACATAAGTATGTATTGATCATAAATCTAATGATCTAGAATTGTAAATTGACATAATAAAAAATTCTAGAATGTCTTATACCAAAATTTACTATTTTTTTAAATTCTTTATGAAAGTTTTGTTGACTTTTATAATAATTGTCACAGATATTACATTAACAATGGTTTTTAATCATAATTTAATGTTTTTAATACTAACAATATAGACATCAATCCTAACAATATATCAACTTAAAACAGTATATGAAACATCTATAGTCAATTTTAAAAAATTTAGAAGATGCATTAAGTGATTGCAATCTTAGGTTAAAAGCCAAGAGGGTTTTTCAAGAGTTCTAAAGAATTTTTAAGGATAAAAAATGAAAGTGACTTAAATTGATAGTCATAGCTCCATATTTATCAATCATTATAATAGTTGAAATGATAAATTTGTGGACGGTTGATAATATTTGGAAATGACTAACCAAGCAACCTTTCGATAATTATAATAATAATTATTATTATTTGTTTCTTTTGGTCTGTTTACATAACAACCACTTCTTTAACTACCATCAAAATTATGCATATAAGAAAACTTAGACTTTGACATATGCAATATAATACTCTAATTTAACCACAATTCCATGTATAATAAATGAGAATGTGAGGAAAAAAAAAAAAAGGAGACAATAATAGAATTAGTAGGATAAGCCAAGTAGTGAGAAGTATAAGTTGTTGCATGACTCTTGAAATTTAAACTTTGTTAGCATTGTATACAAAAAGTTTTAAAAAAGTGAGAAAAATAATATAATATTCTGTTTTAAATTAATAAATTACTCCATAAATATATTTTAAGATGATTTTAATTACAACTTATAGATCGGTAGTATACTTAATCTCATAAAAATATATTAATAAGTTAATATATATATTTTATTATATATATATATATATATATATATATATATATATATATATATATATATTTTGTCACATTTCTATTCTCAATTTTACTCTTTAATAAACAATGTTTTTTAAATTAAAATAATTTTTTTATTAACTTTATCTTTCAAGTAACCATTTTGTTAAATTTAACTTTTTATTCAAGTTAATGTTTTAAATTAAAATAAGTACTTTTAATTAAAAAATTATCTAATAAATAACCAAAAAATATTTCTAATAAAATTTAAAAGGTTATTTAAATTTATTTTTAAAATTAAAAAAAGTGAACACACGAGTACGTGTTTTCACTCATATTATATCAACATAATTTCTTTTTTGCGTTCACAATTTTTTAATTTTACCCTTTAGTAATTGTATTCTTAAATTTAAATAATTATTATCATATAAAAATATATTTATTAATTTTATCTTTTTGATAACTAATTTTTTAAATTTAAATATTTACTTATAATAAAAAGTTATTTATATAATAAAAACAATTATGTAATTTTTTTATTTTTATAATTATTTTATTTAAATTAAAGTATTTTGTAAACACACTTTAACACTTACCATTTTTTTTCTCGTTTAAACTTTTTCTTCTAATTTTAACTACTTTATAGAGAACATTTTTAGATATATGGTACATCTAGTATCTAAATGGAATTAATCTCACATTCAATGGGTATATTTGTATTTGAGATACCTTTTCAATAGAAAATTGTCCCTTTCTTTCACAGTATTTGACTTTAATTTTTTTCCATTGAATATTGATAAAAAAAAAAGTCCTATTTGTTTTATTTTTCTTTCTAGCAATCAATTTGACCTTTTATAAGGTAAGAAATATCATGACATGAAAAATCAAACATAGTGTAATACTTTGAATAATGGTTAAGTAATGATGCAAGTCATATTTTTTTCAAGGACACGCAATTGTCTTGTTTAATTTAATGTAGCAAAGTTTAGTGAGCGAAAAAGATAGAGATTAATTTAACAAATGATAGTGTAATACTGTTAAAAAAAATTATATTTCCTAATAATTTTGTTTTGAAATTTTTTCGTAGAAAATACTTATAAATTTTGTTGTGAAAAGAAATTGTAAAATATTGTTACCAATTTTCTTGCAAAATATTTTGTATAAAATACTTTTCGCAACAAATTTTGTAAGAAATATTTACAAATTTTATAATTTTGTAAAAAATATTACCTACGAAAAAATTACCTGAATTTTATAATTATAAAAAAAAAAAAAACAAAAAAAAAAATAATTTTAAATAAAAATAAAAAAAAAAAAAACAAAAAAAAATATTTTTTTGTAAATTTTTTAACAAATTTAAAAAAAAAAAAAAAGCTCATCTAATACAAAAAATTTATAGTACTGTAATAGACTTAAATCATAACAAACATAAAAGTTGAAAGTGTTAATTAAAACCATTAGCGATCCTATTGTTGAATAAGGTGAAAGCTTCAATAAACAGAAATTAAAGTACAATTGAACTTTTAAATTTTAGAACGAAGATAAAACTTTTCGTAAAAAAAAAACAAAAAGAAAAAGTGTTGACATTAACACATTGGACAAAACAATATTACTATTTGTTTTGCTTTTCCTTTAAGAGAAAAAATAAAATAAACATATACCTGTTGACATTCTTTTTATTTTTCTAAAAACAAGTACGACTTTTAAATAAAATTAGCATTCAACACTGGAATATCCAACGTATATGCAAATACTTCAAATTATTTATTCATCATATGTATATAAATATTAGGTTTGAAAAGGATTATAATATATATTATATAAAATGACGTTGACTTTATTAGGGCATTTTACAAGGATAGTGGGGGAGGAAATTGACCTGTACCAGATAGAGAGCAACATGTTAATATAAAATCGAAGCAAAGTGTTTTCAATAAGTACAAATATTTTAAAATTTCTAATTATAATTTTAAGGTTTAAGGTTTAATATGAAAGAAATATCTTTATTTACGTTCAGATTTTACATATGAAAATGTGGATAGTTACTAATTTGTTATTATATACGAAAAAAGTTCGTATGTAATGACATTTTATATATGGGTACAAATTCGTATACAAAATTCATATGTAAATTAAAATTATTTATGAATTTTAATCTGTATGTAATTGTCTGTAGATAATTTTTACTTTTTTTTAGTGAAAAGTTGCAGGGAACCAAATTATGAAATAATTTATACATTTTTATATCTAATAGCCCACTATTCTCCTTGTTGTTTTTCTTTTTTGTTCTTCTTTTCTATTAAAATTGAACTCGTATATTGTATCTCTTCGGTAAATATTATTAAAAGACATATTAGAACCTAAATTGTCAAATTGTATATTCCACTTTTATTTTGCTAAAAAAATTATATTAAAGAGAAAAATATCCTTCACAACCACTCTCGTGATCCTTTAGACAATCCCATATATAATACTGAATATGTTACTATAAAAAGAAGTATTATGGGTTAAGTAAAGAAAAATAAACACGTTGGAAATATTTCTCTCTCAACACTTTTAATAATAAATAAATAATTCTGTTTATACAAACAAAAATTATTTTATACATAAATTAAAAATAATAGTTTAGAAAAAGTATATATATTTTTTTGTTATAAATTAATCGAGGTATACTTAAATTAATTTAATTTTATAAAAAAGACTAATTTTTTAAGTATTTATAACATAAAGTCTATTTCTTCCTCACGTGTGGTCAAAATTCAGAAACTCATTCTGAAGGTCAAATCAAAAGGCTAAAATTACTTTCAATTATTCTAGACATCTTTTTCAAATATAACACTTATTTAGTGTCAATAGTCAATATTCCCATCTGAATACTGTATTTAACAAAACACTCTCACATTAAATAAATAAATAAATAACATCCTTCAATATGTTTTTATATTGAGTGTTTTCAAAGAATGGCGTCTACATTTAATATTTACGCTAATTCTAACAAAGAATTAGCCCAACTGAATTTCTTATCTAAGGGCTAACATGGATGCTTTTAAATTTCATTAATGAATAAAAAAAATACGAATATATATTAAATATATTTGATGTTATAATCTGTATATTATTTGACAGAACCATAGACACAAGTCACTATTAAAAAAAAATTCAATTCATACTTTTTGTTAATTTTGTTTTGAAAATTTTTTCGTAAAAAATATTTATAAATTTTGTTGTAAAAAAAATTACAAGAAATTACTACCAATTTTCTTGCAAAATATTATGTATAAAACACTTTTCACAATAAATTTTGTAGAAAATATTTACAAATTTTATAATTTTATAAAAAATATTACCCACGAAAGAATATACCTGCCAATTAAAATTCTTAGACAAAATGATAGAAAAAAATCTTTTCTTACAAATTTTTTAACAAATTTATAATAAAAATTTTATATAATATGAGAATTTTTAAAAGTGAATATATATAAAATAAATTAAAAAAATATGGAAATGAAAAAAATTTAAACAATGAATGTATTTTAGTTTTACATGATAAATTATGGATTTTTTTTGTACATTACGTGAGATTTATTTATTACTACTTAAAGAAATTGAATAAATACTTTTCCAGAACAATAAATATAATCTTTTAATGAACATGGATCTGGATAGTTCTCTGAACAAAAAATCCAATTTAAACGTATGAAAAGATGAACTTAAGCTTAATTTATTTTTAAGTTTAATTTATTTTTATAAAACTAGTTTATAAAATAAAGATTCTCTGAATCTATCCAGAATCTCCAACGAGATGTAAGAGAACAATAAGTTGATTTCTACGTCTTTTGTTGTAAGGAAGACCCGAAAAACTATTTTTCACGAATTGAATGGAAACTTTTTCATGGTTTTCATTCCACAGCAACTTTTCTTGAACTTATATCTTATCTTATATCTTATGCATTGACTTTTTATTCCATAAGTAAAAGGAACATTTACTAAAAAAATAAAAAAGTTATTCAGATTATACTCTCAAAAAAAGAGTACATGAGAAATTCTAACACTCAAAATCAACATTATAGATGCAGAGTTAGGTTTAATAGAAGATAGAATTCGATATTTTCTTTTCCAGATTGTGTAGTAAAAGATTAATTTTATGCATGAAAAAATCCAAAAAAAAAAAAGAGACAGTAAATACAAATATAAAAGGTTAACATGTAATAACTTTATCTAAGGATTAGTGCAAAATCCTTAAAAAAATACATAAATTTATAATTAAGGAAGCTGAAAGATCACATGCACACAAACGAGGATGACCACAATGTTCCAGAAATGTATGTTTCAGACTTTCAAATTAAGTGGGCGCATATGGGACAACATGGTCAGCGTAAGTGTGTTAAAATATTTATTTACAAAATATTTTATTAAAAATACGTGAAGATTAGTTATACAGAAGTGTATTTTTATGCTAGATTTTTTAATGATTGATTCATTTACTAAAAGAGGAATATATTATATAAAAACAATTTGGTAAGCAACATGTGTAAAAAATATTTAGGTCTATCTTCTTTACATTATATAATAAACATGGTAAACTACATTGCCAACTTCAAATTCTTCCAAAACTGAAAATTTGTTTCTTGACATAACAAATTATGAACCTATAATAATATATACAGCAACACATTAATGAAAAAAAAAAAGATATGATGAATCAAATTTAGCCAAACAAAAATATAAAGACACGGATTATTTATATTCCTTGATGTGTAAAATAAAAGAAAGAAAGTAGTAGTAGTTTAAAACAAATTGAGAGTTTTTTTTTTTGTGTTTGTTTTTTATGTGGCATGGATGAGTTCTTATTTTTCTATAAGGCTTTTTCTTTCTACAACCTCAGAGTTTCTAAATGCAGCTCCATAATTTTTCAATATGTTTTATAAAAGTAACTTTTGAATCACCTATTCTAGAAATCTTTTGGAATAAGTTTTCTGAAATTTTCAGAAATTTTTTCTTGAATATAATTTTCAGAACAAAATTCCCGGAACAAACTTGTATGAAATGCATTTCAGAATAAATTTTCTAAAATTTGTGTAATACTTTCTAGAAATTAGTTTTTTGAGACGAGAAACAGAAAATGTATTTCGGAATGAACCTTTTAAAACGATTTTTTTTTTGTTTTTTTTTTCCGAAACAAGCTCTCTTTTCTTCTTAGAAGCGATGATAATGTGCAGTGAGAAAAGATATTTTAATCTTCTTTCGTTAGTGAGACGTGCAATTAGTAATAATGGGGTGGTGGAAGAAAATGTTCTCTATAACTTTGGGCTAAAACTTGTGGAAAGCCCACTAGAGAGAACTTGGGCAACTCTCTAGTGAGCCCACTTCCTTCTCTTTGCGCCACAACGTGAAGGACAGCTAACACAGGACAGAATGAACTGAGTAACACCAACGCTGTTTTCTTTCTCTCTTTCGTTCATTCGAATTTGTTCTGTTCCTTGCAATTGAATTTGAGAAGCATCATCCATTTTTTCTTTCTGGGCACCTCCGAATACCCCTGCATCGCCCTGAAAGTGGTTCAGTTGGAACAACAAAAACGATGTCGGCTCGATTGATGAAGAAGGTTCTGAACGAGCAACACCACCTTCAGCAACACGTGAGCGAAGAAGAGGAAGAAGAAGAGAACGATTCTGAGCCCATCACTCGTTCCTCCATCAACCCTTTTGACCTCCTTAACGACCAAGATTCTGAACCCGAAAACCAGGTTTTTAAAAAACCTCACCTTTTTCATTTCGATTCAAACTTTGATTTTGTGAAGCATTACCCTGTTTACCCTTTTGAGTTTTTCATGTCGTTCCTATCTTTTTGTTGCTATCATGCACCACGAAATTGGATTAGCTGGGTTTTGTAAATCTACCTTTGTATTTGCGAATAGGTCAGAAACAAACAACTATGGAATCTGAACTTAGGTTGAAGATATAATTATCGTCATTCTTTTTTGTTAATTAAATGTCTCAACATTTAGTATAATAGAATGGTGTAGGCCCCAAGTTGATTAAATGCCTCACTAGTTGGATGTGAGGAGCTTCTACATGGGAGGAGTCCAATTCATTTTACGCTTTCCTATTTTCTTCTCTTATAAGTGATTATAGAAACTTAGAATCGCATGAAATATTGCTTTTTTTACAAGAAAAATATAGTATTAATTTTTTACAAGAAGAATTAATTGGATGCTGAACCTCAAATTTATTCTTGGATTCTTTTTTGTTCAAACGAAGGTAAAGATTAAGGAGTATGCTTCTTAGTTGTTACATGATGTTGCTGTTTTGGCTGCAGGGAAATGAGTTGGCATCCTCCCATGAAACAATGGCGAGTTATGATGAGAAAGAGGAGTCATCATCTTCATTGAAACCTACTGCTGAGGTTTCCACATCAAATCCAAAATCGAAGAAAAAGAAAAAGAAGAAAACCAAGGATAATGCTGCTGCAGCAAATAAAACGGCAGATGATAAAGAATTGGACTTGATTCTAGAAGATTTATCTCTGAATGTCAACTCATCGGCTGAGCAACCTGTTTCTGCCAAAGACAAAATTAAATCTGTTAAACAGCAAGCAACCTCCGTATTGAAAGTGGATCCTAAGTATTTGAATGCTGAAAATGAGCTGAGAAGAATATTCGGATCCAAGGTTATGAAATCATTTGAGAGCAGTAATCAAGCGAGCAGTTCTAGGCAGATGCGAGGGGTGAGGGGGCGTGTACATTATAATCTTAGAAAGAGCGTTCTTGTCACTCCATCAGACAATTGGCTCCGCTGTGATGACTCTTTGTCCATGGAGTTTTTGGAGATGAAAAATGGATATAACTACTTCAGGTAAGGAACTAAGGATCATTCTTGTTCATTCAATTGATAAAATTTTCTGCTTCGTTTTGTATATAATAAACATACAACGAACTCTGGAGTCTGGACAAATACAAGTTTCCAATTAAGAATAACCTTGAGTGGAATAAAAGTTCCTAATGGGTGAGTTATGAAAAATAGTAATAGAGAGGAGGGGAAATTTATCAATAGCATAGGAACTTACGTACTTTTGCCTGGTTATTGATTTCTTTCATTACCTACAGTCTCTCTCTTCCTCTTCATATTGTTGATGGTTTTTCTTTTCATAAGGAGGGCATGCATGATTGAGTCCTCTACTGTGGGCTTTTGTTATTATTCATTTTCATTGTAAATGACCTCTGGGTTGACTTAGTGGATTATTTGTGAAGTTAAGAGTTTAATATGCCTTTTGTACTTGGCATTTAATTTCGTATTTTTTACGATGTAGATATGTACACTCGCCATCTTACTCCCAATCTCAGAGAGCATTTGAAGCTGCCAAAGCAATTAATGACATAAATGGCATAGCAAGCATATTACAGCACCGTCCTTATCATATCGATTCCCTTCTAACAATGGCAGAATATTTTGCAGTGCTGGGTGAACAGCCTATGTCTGCAGATGCTATTGCCAGGTGTCTGTATGCCCTTGAATGTGCATGGCATCCCATGTTCAATCCACTGCAGGGAAGTTGCCAGTTGAAGTTCAAGCATGATACAAACAAACCTATATTCACAGCTCTTTTCACTCACATGAAAAATTTGGACAGGCGTGGCTGTCATAGATCTGCCTTAGAGGTCTGCAAATTGTTGCTTTCCCTGGATTCTGATGATCCCATGGGGGCTATTTTCTGCATCGACTACTTTGCTTTAAGGGCTGAGGAGTATGCATGGCTGGAGAAGTTTTCTGAAGAATATAAAAGTGATAACTCCATTTGGTTGTTTCCGAACTTCTCTTATTCCCTTGCCATTTGTCGGTTTTACCTTGAGCGTGAGGCCTGCAAAGATGACAATATGAATGATGAAAAGTCTTCTTCATCTGATCTTATGAAACAAGCATTGATGCTTCATCCTTCAGTCATAAAGAAGCTAGTCGCAAAAGTACCATTGAAAGATCGCACATGGACAGATATTCTCAAGCATGCCTTTTTCCGGTCAGATCAAACAGGAATTCCATCTGTAGATCACTTGATTAATATATATGTTGAGAGAAATTATCTTATATGGAGGCTTCCTGATCTGCAAAAACTTCTTAGTGGTGCCGCAAAAACAGTGATTGAAACACTAGAAAGTAATAAAAGTGAAGTTAAGGATTGGGCTTGTGTCAGAAAAGAAGCATTTTCGTCTGAGAAAAATGAGTAAGAAATTATGTTTACTTTTTTGTTGTTTTAGCTTGATTTTGCATGTTCACTTTGTTGTCATATCTGTTTGAAGTAAATTTTTATCTTGACCTGAAAAAGCCTCAAATATTTGAGGGCCCACTTAGTGTTGTTTCTAATTTTTAGTTTAAAATTTTTTCAAAAACTAAAACTGCTTCTATTCCGCTCTCCCTTGCTCCCCTCCCAAAAATAAACTCCACTTTGAAAGTTTCTCACCATGTTAAGATTAATGTAAGGTTGTGTGGTATTGTCTTCAAGACTTAAAAAACTTATTTCAACTTAGAATGAGCATTTGTTAGTTGAGCAATTGAAATTATGATTGAGAACTCTGCAATGAGCTGATAACTTGAAACTGAAAGTTGTTGCATGAAGTATTCAACACAGAGTAAAAAAGTTATGCATACTCATGTCATGTAGTTATGAAGGAGGGATAATCAAGGAGTAAGGAAGTAGCAATATGAATCTTATTCATTTTGAAGCAATTCATTGGCTTGTTTGTAATATGGCAGCACTCTTCTACCATCTATGTGGTCATCTGATGGTCATCTTGATGTGGCAACACTCTTTTAACATATATGTATAATATGTGGTCATAATCATGGTTGGTTTATTATATTAGGTATGGACATTTGCTGGTATCTGATTTCTCTGATTCACTTTCATCAATTCCTCGAGAAAATCTTCAACAATTCATGGGTGTTCCAAGGATGATGGAGGATGGTATGCAGGATGAAAACCAATTTGCTAATCTGCCTGGTAATGGCCATGCTCCTCGTGGTGTTGCAAATAGGAATGCATTAGCCGTCTTGTTTGAGTCAATGCTACCGTGGGTTACTTACGAAGACAGAGAGGATGGTGAACCTGATGATAACCAGCATGATGACCACATGCAAGACCATCAATGATTCTGGAGAGGCAACCGACATTCCTTCTGCCCTAATGTCATGTTTGGTTGGTTCCTTCTGCCCTAATGTCATGTTTGGTTCGAGTGTTGAACTAAATGGAGGCAACTGACATCCCTTCTCTGCTCTAATGGCATGTTTGGTTGGAGTGTTAAATGATGAGATGACTTTCTTGTACAGAGAGACGCTGAGGGAGCTTGCGACGCTGAGGGAGCTTGATGTCTTTTCATTGTCAACCATGTGGAATTCTATATGCATAAAAATAACATATAATTTTGTGGTGTCGAATGTTAGGATATCGATATAAAATGTTATACCATTTTCATATGATTTACTTTCAAAATTTTGTCACTGCTTGATAATGTAATGATCACACATGAGATTAAAAACATGATATGGACAACTTGAGGTCAAATCTTTATTACAACGTTGTAGTTGGAAAGTAGTTTTGAAAGGGTTAGTTTTTTGCGCTCCCAATTCTTCTCGTTCGAAGGGAAATAGATTTGTTTTGAGAGTATTTGGATGTGGAAATTGAATGTATGATCTAGATTTTCTGCAACATAACAATGTATCTAATATTGAGTAAAAGTCACAATTATTTGAATTTGGAATGAATTACATCCTAATGTAATAAAGTATACACATCATAGATCCGATAATGATACAGAATAACTCCTCCATACATAATATTGTGGAAACAATGATGATACAAAGATTATACACTATCATTGACACGATTTCATGATTTTTTAAAGTTGGTTTACCTTACTTTGGGTGAAACTATATGCCAGAAGCAGAGTACAATTTGTAACTGCAATGCCACAAATAATGGTAGAAGAATAAGCTAACAAGAAATTAAGACCTTACAATGTGCTTGATTATAAAAAGTAGAATACAATATTGTAGACCCTATGATGCCTATAATTATTTCTCAATGCAAACTTTTTACAGACTAAATAGAGAAAAGCCATTTAACACGCCGGCCTAGGCATGCCGAGGAGGAATAAGAAATGCTTTCCTGACCCTAAGGTAGGTGGAACATACTTTGTTATAAGTTCCTCCAGCTCAAGCATGCAGAGCTGCGTCACATTCTTTTCCTTTTCCCTTCTTTCTTAGCAGATTGAGTGGATCAGTGTCAGGTTAGCCTTCAAACACAATATAAGAGAAGTGGGGGACCGAGTATGGGATTGAATTAGTATGATAAAGTTATCATGTGAGTGAATTTTAACATATCATTAAGGTCACAACTATATGCAGCTAACATCATTACAACACTCCAAAGCATTATTGTCAATATCACTTAATTTATGGATTTTTGGATTCTCTTATTGTCTGTCTTGTAAGTTGTGACCATCTGTCCACGCTCATCTACTTTTCTGCTTTCTTCCCCAACTTGTCATCATGCTCAACCTTCTTACCATGAAGTTTTTCACCTTAGTTTTTTCACTTTTTGGTGCTGGTTTGAGTTTAAAATGAATGAGATTACTACAAATGAAAAACAATACTCAACTTGCATGGTTTAACTTTTCTTCATCATGTTTGTTACTTAAGAAAACAAGAAGTACATAATATTGTTTGACATATTCAGCATTGTTTTCACTTACCATATAAGTAAATGCACCCTACACAATCAAGAAAATGCGTCGCTGTCACAGTGCTTCAACTAGAGCAAACACGAGTTAGTTTACACTAAATTTAAGCTTGTCTTGCTAACAGAAATAAATAGACACATCAAACGTGAATACCTATTGGATTTTACTCCTCGAGGTACTGAAGACATCACTATCACTAGTTAAGAATAAAAAACATATACATGTATAATATAATATATTATCAAAGCGTTTAATCAAACAAACATGTAATTGAACCACCCTAGTAAATAGGGCTCATGGAATCGGCTAATCATTGTGTGGGAATAATGGATCATATATAAGTAGGCGAACATGACTTTGTGCGGGAGCCACAAGCAGAAAGCAAGTTGTGCTACTGTTTTGGTATTGAGATGGCATTAAGAATAAGTAAGAATTAGTTTTCATATGTTACATTGTGTTGCACACAAACTTAGGATGGAAAAAAATAAAGTTATTAATCAAAATGAGAAATAAAAAAAATAGCATATTGTATTGTAATATTATATGACACGTACATTAAATATCTCTTCCAAACGACCTTCTCACGAACTTATCTGCAAACCAATAATTCGACTCTTTGTTTAAGAAGTTCAATATAATTTTACTACAACAAGCATAATGTATGTTATTTAATATAAATTAGTGAGATTTACAGAAGTATTTGTCCTAATTCCTCTATAAAAGAGGAAGCTATAAACACATACATTCAATACAACATAGGATCAAATCAAATTGATTCAGAGGGCCAGACAACAATATGTCAAGTTGCCGCAATTTGAAGAACGCTGTGATAGCATTTTTGGTTCCACTTCCCTCCATCTTTTTCTACCTCTCATTCCTCAACCACTACGACCCACCAAATTCTTCGTCACCTTGGTCAAGTTTGTGGTCATGGTGCTATTACCACCCTCTTCTATTAGCCAACACTCTCTTCTTCCTCAACGTCAATGTTCTGTTCTGGGTCATAGGCCTAATCCAGTCCAGCCACTGGGTACACTCAAAGCCCCCAATTGTTTTTCTTCTTCATTCACCCACTTCCACATTTCCTTCCAAATTGACGTCTTTTGATGTTGATGGTGCAGATGATTGACCCCTATTGGACTGTGATACCAGTGATGCTTGTTCACTACTATGCCACTCACCCTTTGGCTAATTATGATTTGTGGAGGTCGAAGATCGTGGTTTTATTGACTTGGGTGTGGAGCGTGAGGCTCACTCATAACTATTTCAGGAGAGAAGGGTGGCAATGGGGTGCCAGGGAAGACTGGCGTTTCACTGAGATGAGTGAACAGTACGGAAAGCAATGGTGGTGGATTTCATTCTTTGCAGTCTATGTTTCTCAACAGGTAAACTTTTTTCATTGGTCTCCTTTTAGTCATTGGTCTCGAAATGAAGTTTAGATGAAGGAACAGATTCATGGACACTCACATGCTAGGGTACACCAAGTGAGAAAACTGTACGGTATGGATGATATTATGTGACAAGCAGAAAAAGATAGAGAAAAATACGAGTGACAATGTGGTGTTTTCACTATTAAGGTGTCTACGGAAAACTTAAATGAACCTAATGAGATTTCTTGAACTTTATGTAAATGGGACGATCTCAATCCTGATCTGACTTGACATTTTGGAGCTGACAGTAGGAACCTGAACCAATTTTGATGTTGCCTTGTAATTCGAGACGATTTATTGCATTGTGCAATAAGGGAAGATGATAGAGTTCATTCATTATATAAGCATTGTGTTAGGTTTCCATTGGGGTTTCATCGGAGAGATACAAATACCAATGAGACTTAAGCTTAATCACATAAAACATTGATAACACTCTCAATCCAAAATCTTAAGACAATGAGTTTATGGATCTTTATCCTTATATAGTGTTCTACTTCCTCATTTCTAACCAATGTAGGACTTAGACTCACACTTGAATTCTTAATACATTGCTCTCTAAAGTATATAATAGAAATTTGTTGACTGCCAGTGGATGTAAGGTACATGACCACGTTAATTCTGTATTTTTTCTTGTACGGTTTCATTGTTGAATGATGTATATTCTGTAATAGAACAACTTGAACCTGTTTGTTACGTGTTTGGTTTGTTTGTTTTTTTGAATGAATTGAGTGTTTTTTTCATTTTGGTATGTGATTCTTGTCTATGCAGATGTTTTTGATTGCATTGTCCCTTCCCTTGTATGCGGTCCATACTGTCAATCAGCCATTGAGCATGTGGGACTTGGCGGCTACAGCTGTCTGTTTATGTGGCATTGTGATAGCATACTTTTCTGATACACAGCTCTATGAGTTTATGAATCGAAACAACAAGCTGAAGGAGGTTGGTAAACCTGTGGTTCCTGTTCTTGACAGTGGCTTGTGGTATTACTGCCGGCATCCGAATTACTTTGGTGAGCAGCTGTGGTGGTGGGGGCTGGCTGTGTTTTCATGGAATCTGGGACTTGGGTGGACATTTATTGGAGCTTTGGTTAATACTATGTGTTTGGCTTATGTGACTAAGCTTGTGGAGGACCGAATGTTGAAAAAGGAAAGTAGAGCAAAAGCATTTAGGCTATATCAAAAGACAACTTCTGTGTGGATACCTTGGTTCAAGTCCTCTCCTTCAGGAGTTAGAAATAAGAATGCTTGATCTTTTCTTGGTGCAGTGATTATGGTTGGTTTATCATTTTGGTATCTTATAAATCTTGCATCGTTCTTATTTATTTAATGAAATCAGAATTTGTACGTGTTTTATATATGTATTTTGATGTAGTGTTGTATAAAATCTTAATGCATCCGCTACATTTGGAGTTGTACTTCCTGAATCTGGCTTTTCAGCTTCAAAATGTCTGATGGTGTATTTGGCTGTGCAATATACATTCACTAGCCCTTTTATCTAGGCTTCTTTCTGTTCACGGGAAAGCCTGGAGCCCTAAAGAAATATTTTACTGTTATTGGTTGGACGACAATTGAACCATAACTGGTGTTTTTGACCAGTTCGATCACTTGTGTTGTCTAATTTTGAAAATATTGCTATTTCAGATCATGATTTCATATTATAAAATGTGCCATCAATTTAGATGCTCTGTCATGGTTGCAAATTGATACCTAATGAATGTCTATTTCCCCAACCTTCAAACATTGCCATGAATCGTGAGTGCCCCCAAAAATACAGAAGTCAAAGAAGTAGAATATACCATGTAGGGTGGGAAAGAGCTATATCCATCTAAATTTTCTTGCATGGAGAGCTTTGACGTGTGTGTTAGCCATTTACTTTAGACCTTTGAACAGAATGCATATGCCAAAGGTTTTGGTTTGAGATTCTGAACCATGTAAAGAAAAATGTTTGCTCAGGTTAGTGCCTATTAGCATATTCCATAATGTAGAGGACATATAATATTTTCAGTGAAACAAGAGTCACCAAAATTACATTTTGACTCAAGAATGTAGTGAGTTCAGGGATGTTTTGCAGGTATAGAGCAAGTGCTATTGTCCAAAAAAACAAATAAGCCCAACTACTAAGGGTGTTTGTGTTAGTGTGTATAAATATAATTAATTATGTCTTTAATAGATTATTCTATACATGTAACACCTAGCTGTTAGGGATCCTCAATTACTCCATGTAAATAGGAAATCTCCTATAATCCCTCCCCCTTTATTGAATATTAATGTAAAGATATTCTGCAGTGCCTATTTAAGAAAAGGGTGTTGCAGAATCAAAGACAAGTCATTCTGAAATACAATCTTGAGTATTGGATTGAAGTATGTTTTCACATACCGTGATATTGTGACATGGTATCAGAGCTACAACTCTGAACCGTGGGTCACTCTTGTTCTCCATCCCGCTCTGAACCGTGGGTCACTCTTGTTCTCCATCCCGCTTCTTCTTCGACCTGTTATCGAGCTCCGCTGCCGGGTCTTCTTTTTTGATACGCTATTATCGAGCTCCGCTGCCTCCATCTTCGTCACACTATTCGGAATCCATTTTTCCGCACACTGTTCGGAATCCATTTTCCGCACACTGTTGTTCGCAGTCGCTGGTTCGAACTTGTGATTGACGTTCGCAATCGGTGGGAGTTCTTCAACCTGTTCGCTTCTTGGTCGTTTGGGTTCGCGAGT